>MDTE01016968.1_pt1 | contig 10550 bp, 10 predicted proteins | sample 811231 | NCBI WGS metagenome assembly MDTE01 (sample SAMN05326651, study PRJNA326480) | marine metagenome | isolation source: seawater | place: Indian Ocean: Red Sea | collected 2010 | reverse complement strand
CATTGAGCAAATAATATCTGGACCTATTCTAGATTTATGATCTGTAAAATGTCTCTCTAAAATTGATGCTCCTAATACAACAGAACCTAAGCATGCAAGATTGTCAGTTGTATGATCTGATAGTCCAATCACTGTATTTGGGAATGACCGTTGCATCTCAGTTATGCTCTGAAGCCTTACTAAATTATGAGGTGTTGGATAGATGTTAGTACAATGCAAAAGTGCATAACTTGATCCATTATTTTTGATTATTTTAACAGCTTTTTTTATGTCTTCTATGGAGTTCATACCTGTACTGAGAATTATAGGTTTTTTAGTTTTTGAGATCAAATCAATCAATGGATAATTATTACATTCTCCAGAACCTATTTTATATGTATGAACACCAAATCTCTCCAAACGATAGAATGCCTCTCTTGAAAAAGGAGTACTAATAAATATAATCCCTTTACTTTCAATATATTCTTTGAGTTCTAATTCTTCTTTTTCTGACAATGCAACTTCTGACATTATATTATAAATTGACCTATCTGAATTCCCTGGTTTAATATTTTTGGCTGCTTTTGACATTTCATCTCCAATTACATGAGTTTGGTGTTTAATTACCTCTGCGCCTGCATCATATGCAGCATCTACCATTTCTTTAGCTATTTTTATGTCTCCTCCATGATTAATTCCTATTTCAGCTATTACTAAAGGATCAAAATCAATTCCAACTTTTCTTTTATCAATTGTTATATAAGGATTACTCATAATAAATGTTTAAATATTTTTTTATTATTTTCTAATATAATTTCTGCTAATTTTAAATCATAATAATTATCTATATCAACTCTTCCAAATTCATCACATACCTCTAGATAGCCTATTTTATTGCCAAAAAGATTATTGTTATTCAAATTATCAGATTTCAAAATATAAATTAAACCATTTTCGTAGTAGGAATTAATATCTTGAGATCTTTGCCCTGGATTGTATAATGGTTTAAAGTATTTATCTGTAGTACCTATTTTTTTTGAATTCTTTGATATGGATATTAATGAATCATATTCATCATCTTGAAATTTTTCTAAAGCATCGTTATATAGATTCTTTTCTCTCAGAGGGTTTGTAGGTTGAAGTAGGGTTATAGTGGAGTTATTACTTATGTTTTTTTCTGAGATCATATGTTTTAATACTTCATAAATTGGTGTAGTATCTAATGAAATCTTCTTAGGTCTCTGAATATAATTAATTCCTCTTTTTACTGCGTAATTTAATAAATCTTCATCATCAGTTGATATAATGATATCATCAAAATTATTTTTCTCTGCAAACAATACTGAGTATTCAATTAAAGGCTTTCCTAAAAAATTAATTTTGTTTTTTTTAGGTAACCTTTTTGATCCTGATCTAGCTGGTATTAAAGCGATTTTCATAGTCAAATTTCAATTGATTTTTTTTTCAATTCAAGTACAGAATCAAATTTATTTGAAATAACATTATTGAAGATTTCTTTGGAATCATCTTCTAAATTTGAAAATTTTAATTCTATTTTATTAAGAAGATTTATTAACTCTTTTATTTGAATCATTATAATAATTTTTCTAATAGCTCTAAAAAGTTTACTATTAATTATAGTACTATTTAATTTAATATTACTTGTATAATGTGTATAGATCAACCAATTTAAAGCCACCTTTCTTAAATTAGATTTCTTCTCATTAAAGGCTCTAATAATGTTTTTTTCATATTCAAATTTTGAGTTTCCTGAATATACCATCTCATCAGGATAGTTAGTTAATGTATTATCATAAGTAACAACTGGCACATTATGATATAATGCCTCGACAACTGTAATTGAACTATTTGCAATTAAAATGTCTACATCATTAATTAAATCATAGAATGAAATATTATCCTGAGGCCAATTAACTATTATATTTTTCGGTAAATCATTTCTATCAAATCTTTGTTTTAATTGAATCCAGTGTTGAGAAATCACCTTTTCACGTTTATTTGCAATTTCTCTTGGATGAACTCTAATAATTAAACAATACTCTGGTGTTTTTTTAAAAAAGTCTATTGTGTAATCTATCCAGTCAATTTGATTATTAAAAATTGTACTAAAAAATTTTTCGTCTGGGAATGCTCCAATTACATGCGCTGCAAATGACTCATCGTTGCTACTCATATTTAATAAAGCAGTTTTTTTATAACTCTTAAGTTCATAAGGTCGACTAAATCTAATGGTACTTTTATTTTTGGAATAAACAAATTGACTTTTTGCCTTATACATTAATTTTATATGTCGATTAACAATAGCTAAGGCTTTTTTATCATGATAAAGTTTTTGATTTTTAAAAAAGCTCCAATTTTTTTTTGCCGGATTTACTAATTTATTAATGTCCCAATTATAACATCTTAAAATGTTATTTTTATAATAATTATTATTTGAACCTTCAATTAAATAGGTTGTTAATTGAGTGTTTTTATAACCATTGTAGAAAGCGTTTAAAATTCCATATTGTGGACTAAAAATTAATAAAACATCATTTTGACTAATTTTTTTAAAATTTTCACCAATTGTCCAAGATATATAACAATTTTTTAATTCGTTTTTAAAATACTTAAATTGATCTTTATCAAGCTTTAGGACATTATTTATCTTAAATCTTAAAATAACTTCATAGAAAGCAATTTTGTTAAGATTTACAGAACCATAGAAGCTATTAAAATCAAAATTTTCTATTGATAAAGAATTAATGTAATCTGATATATTGGCTTTTTGTTTTTTAGATATTAAGTCTGAAGTCTTAATGGTATTTAATCCTTTTATATTGGAGATTGATTTAGAATTTAATATACATTGATCACAAATTTTTTTCTTAATACTATCATCTGAATTTGGGTCTAGACTAATGGACTTCATTGAAGTACAGTAGGAACTAAACGTCTTATTACAGGCAATTCTTGTTACATCATGACCTTTCTCAATTAACGTTTTAATAGTTGATGCCTCAGGAAATGCAAAATCTCTTATATATGAGAATGGTGAAAAGTATAAAATTTTCATAGTACTTTATCTATCCATTTAATTAAATTATTTAACCCTTTTTTATGATCAGATCTAATTCTGTCCAATACATGGTTTTGTTTTTTTAATATCTCAGAATAATTTAAAATTGTATCATTATATATGTTTGTAAATTTTTTAAATAAATTACTAGAATTAAGATTAATCATTCTTTCCTCCAAATCTATCTCTTTATATAAAAGCTTTATCTGTGGGAAATTAAATAGACCTACTACAGGTATCCCCAAAGCAATTGAACATACATTTGAATGGAATCTATTAGCAAATATCATTTCACATTGAGAATAAATGCCAAAAGTATCTTCCATACCTTGGTCACCAGGAGTAAGCGGGGCGATTAATATGTTTTTCCTTCTTATAGGGTCAGATAATTTTTCAACAAGCTCATTAATAATTGTAAAATCTTTATAAATGTGTGGGAAAAAAACAAAATCTTTATTTTCCTTTTCTATGGTTTTTGAAATAAACTTAGCAAAACTATTAAGAAAGAATTCTTTTGACCTATTAGATTTAAATCTTACGTCAAGACTATCCCCTGCAATATTAACTCCAATGTACTTTTTGTTTTTTTTTAAATTATAACCTGTTTCTTGTTTTTCGATTAAGAAGCCACTATCTGGTATAAGTGTAAATTTATCAATATAACTTTTCCCATAGTATTTTTTAATATTGTAATGTGCTCCATCATTTCTAACAGATAGGTAATATCGGTTGGGTAGGCTAATAATAAAATCAATAAATGACTTGCTTTTCAAAAAAGTTTCTTCTTTGTAACCTAGCGAACATTCGCATCCTAAAGAAAAAAAAACAATAGGAACATTGATTTTCTTCAATAAATATTTTGGTATATCAATTGAGGTTCCTGTTCTAGAGTGATGAATGTGGAACTCTAAATAATTTCCTCCTCCAATTAAAACAAGATCATATTGATTACACTTTTTGGCAAAATTGTCATCAAATTTTTTGTTTCTCCAGTAATACTCTCTAATTTCCTCATTAGTAAAATCAAAATTGAGTATATGCTTATATTCATTTAAAGCCTTTCTGCTTCCTGTATGGTTGGCATTGTCTCCTATATTACCTGAAAAACTTGCTAAATGTAAAACTTTGACTTTTTTCATAATTTAAAATCTCTCATTTAAATTTAATTTGACTATTATTTACCAATAGAGTAATCTGTATTAGAGATTATATTCCTTCCATCAAATAATTTGGTGTTTTTTTTAATTTTTGGCCAATTATAAGATTTAAACTCATCCCACTCTGTTAAAATTGCAACTAAATCGGAACCATTTAGAGCATCTAAATGAGAACTACAAATAGTAATTTGATCTAAATATGCATTAATTCTAGATTTATTTAATCCCTGATTCTGAAGAGCATCTTCAATATCACTTTTAATTCTATCGCATTTAACCATAGGATCAAAGATCTGTAATGAGCCTCCTTCTAGTAATAGTTTGCATGAAACATAAATCGAAGATGATTCTCTTGAGTCATTAGTATTTTTTTTAAAGGCCCAGCCTAAAATTGTAATAGTCTTATCCTTGATATTTCCACCAAGTTCATTTATTATATTATTTGAAAATCTATTAGTTTGATAATTATTAATTAATATAACCTGTTCCCAATAGTCTGCAACTTCATTTAAACCGTAGTTTCTACATAAATAAACTAGATTTAAAATATCTTTTTTAAAACAACTTCCACCAAATCCTACAGATGCATTCAAAAAGTCAGGGCCAATTCTTTTATCCATTCCTATAGCTTTTGAGAGCTCAGTTATATCGGCTCCAGTTTTTTCACATAATGCAGAAAGACTATTTATAGATGATATTCTTTGAGCTAGCATTGCATTAGAAGCCAGTTTAGATAACTCAGATGACCAAACATTTGTTGTTAATATTTTTTTTTGAGGTATCCACCTTAAGTAAATATCTATGAGTGCTTTAGCAGCAATTTTGCCATTTTTAGTTGATTCGTGGCCAATTAATACTCTATCTGATTTAAATAAATCATTAATTGCAGTCCCTTCTGCCAAAAATTCTGGATTTGATAATACTTCATGTTGAAGATTCTTATCTTTTAAAAATAATATTTCTTTAATTTTCTCCGCTGTTCTTACAGGAAGAGTTGATTTTTCAATTATAATCTTATTATTATTTGCAACTTTTGCAATATTTCTTGTGCATGATTCTACATATTTTAAGTCTGCAGCCATTCCTGCTCCCTTTCCTGAAGTCTTGGTAGGTGTATTGACCGCAATAAAAATCATCTCTGACTCTTTAATTGCATTATCAATTTCATTAGAGAAAAATAGATTTTGATTTCTTACTTTGGAGACTATCTCCTTTAAACCTGGCTCGTATACAGGTAATTTATCCAAGTCTCCATTCCATCTGTCTATTTTTGCTTTATCCTGGTCAACTAAAGTTACTCTTATATCTGGGCATTTTAATGCAATAACAGCCATGGTTGGGCCGCCAACATAACCTGCACCAATACAACAAATATTTTTAATTTTCATTTTTTGATTTTAATATCCATGACGATGACTGGATTTTATCTCCAAGGCCATCAATCATTTTGATTTTCAAACTATTACAAATATCTGATTCTGGAATGTTACTGGAAGTTTGATCGCCACCATTAGCAAAAACTAAATTATACATAGTCCCAAATTCATTATAAATCATTTTGATTGATTCAGATACAGATTTATCCTGATCAATTGATAAGAATACTCGATCAACCAGTTTAAGCTCTCTAATAATTAAGACTCTTTCATCTTCAAGCATAAACTCTTTTGAACCTTTAAGAATTCTTTGATTATCGTTATTAACAATTATAAATAGTAAGTCGCCTTTTTTTCTAGCAAGTTTAAAATATTCAATATGCCCCTTATGTAAAGGGTTAAAATAACCTGACACTATTACTGCAGTTTTCTTCATCTAAACTCTATTATAATCATCCTCTAATCTAATAATATCATCTTCGCCAAAATAAGATCCTGTTTGAACCTCAATTATAATTATATTTTCATTACCAAGATTTTCAACTCTGTGCTTTACTCCCTTCTTAATTACAACAGTATCTCCCTCATTAAAAGTTTTTATATTATCGTTTAAGGTGATAATTGGAGATCCTTGAATTATAGTCCATGTTTCAGATCTTTTAAGATGATATTGATAGCTCAACCTCTTGCCTGGGTATATCTCTAATCTTTTAATCTTGTATTTTTTTTCATCATGAAGTATAAAGAAGACACCCCAAGGTCTTTCCTCTTTATCTTTATAATTAAATATTTTCATATAGTATAATATGATTTTGGTTATTATTGAATTTAGAGGCTAAATAAAAACTAACTTTTCTTTTAATAAGCTTCTTAATTTTAGTTTCGATTTGATTTATATATTCCATATTAAGGCTTTTACCAATTAAGAAAACCTCAATTAATCCAGTGTCATGTCCTTTAGCGTAATCTCCAACTAAAATTATTTTTTTAACATTTCCCATCCTTTCTAAAACATTCTCGACTAAGTCTTCTAGTCCAAGATGTTTAAATACAACTTTTTGAAGAACTTCAAACATTGGGTGGTTTGTGTTAGCCTTATATTCAACTTTATTGTCCTTCTTGACCTTATCTAGGTAACCTGCAAGTTGAAGATGATTAAGTTCTTTTCTTATTGCATTAGTTGATTCTCCCATTTCAGAAGCAAGACCATTCAAGTAGCCGCGATTAGCTTGAGAAATAAAAAATCTAAGTAAAAGTCTTAGTCTCGTCTTTGATGTAATTAGCTCACCTAACATTGTAAAAGTTTGATTTTTTTGACGGCTCCGCCATGTCTGTTACAATAACAAACTGGTTAAGAAACAAATTTATTTTTTTCTAGGCTGCCTTTAGAAATACTGAGAATCCTAATGAAACAAGCTCTAGCTTTATATAATTCTTACTCATTTGAACAACCTTTCCAATCTGTCCCTTAAAAGGCCCTCCATCAATATTATATTCTGAACCGATCTTTAATTTTTTTATTAAAATACTGTCATAAATTCCCGAAAGATTATTTTTCATTAATTCAATCTCAGTGTTTCTAACTATAGCTGGCTTACCTAGCCAAAAAAGGAATCTTACTACTCCTGGAATACCAAAAACCTTAGATCTATTTTTTTCGTCCACCTTTACAAAAATATATGACCTCAATAGTGGTTTAATAACCTTTTTTTTTCTGTCCGAATACTGCTTTAATTGAGTATACTTAGGACAATAGGCCTCAATTCCAATAGAATTAATTCTATCAGCACAGCTTATCTCAAAATTCGGTTTTGTGTATACAACTAGCCAATTCATATGGGTATTTATATAATATCAAGTACCAAAAGTACTTAATTAATGTTATAAATCAAAAAATAAAATAGAATTATATAATTTTAGATATAAAAAATGTAAATTTAGATATGGACATCTGGCTAGTCTTTATATCTCTCACCATATCTACTTTACTAATTTTTATAAGCAATAAGTTCTTCCATAAGAAGAACCTACTAGATAGAATTAATGAAAGATCTTCTCACAAAGTAGTTGCTACTAGATCTGGAGGAATTGGAGTATTTATTTCAATTTTTATTATAAGTTCTTTTTACTATGTAACAGGTAATACAATTTATGATTACTCAATTATAGTCCCTCTGGCCTTACTAGTTTTGATTGGTTTATACGACGACTTATATAACATAGATTTCAAGCTAAAATTTATTTTCCAAGTAATTGCAGCAAAAATAATTATTGATACAGGCTTGTTAATTGATAATTTTCATGGTGTTTTTGGACTATACGAAATAAATAGAGTCTTTGCACAGTTGTTGACAATCTTCATAATTTTAGCAATTATCAACGCATTAAATTTCATTGATGGGATTGATGGTCTTGCAATTTCAATTTTCTCTTTTTTTATAATTTTCTTTGAGTTTTTTTCATTAGAATTTAACTCATTAACAAATTATAGTTTGCTTACATTGTCTTCTTTAGTTCCTATGTACTATTTTAATCTTAGGAAAAACAATAAAGTATTTCTTGGTGACTCTGGATCTCATCTTCTTGGAGGTATTGTTAGTATTTATATTGTATATATTCTATCACAGGATTATATTATTAAACCTGAGTATGATATTCACAAAATCATTTTTGTTTTTTCAATTTTTTCATATGCAATTATTGATATTATAAGGGTGGTAATTATTAGACTAATAAAAAAAGAGTCTCCATTCAAGGCAGACAATAGACACATACATCATATATTTTTAAAATTCACAAAAAATCACTTAAAAACTGTAATTTTTATTATTACAATACAATTAATTTTATTGGCTACTCTTCAGGTATTATTGAATTAGACATTCATTTCTAATTCCTTGTGGAATTGTATAATTGTTTTTATCTAAATATTGAAAAACCCCACATGCAGCCTGTTTTCTATTTATATTCATTAGTGATGAGGCATAAAAAAAGACCGTTTCGTAGTCAACTCTTTCAAGATATTCAGAGAATTTAAGATATGATGTTATTACTTCATCCCATTGTTCATTGAAAAAATATGCCTTTATAAGGTTTTTTTGAGCTAATTTGTTTGTTGGATGTATATATAATGCTTCTTCCAATAGCTTTATACCAAGTTCTTTTTTGCCGGAATTATAAGTCCAAATTCCATCATCGTTTAGCCTTATTGCCTCTCGAACGTTTTCTTCAGAATATATAATGTAGTCTGCTAAAATTCGTATTTCGTCATTGTCTTTGAACATATCTTTAGCGGTAATAGCTAATTCTTTTACTCTTATAGAATCTCTAGATAAATAGTTTTCTTTCATTGCAGCAAGAAAAATTTTCCAACTTTGAAAATCTGGAATTTTTTGATTTTTCATTACATTTTCAAATGTAATTAGGACACTATCTGTTTTACCCTCCGTTAATAATAAGCGAGAGAAGAGAACAAAGTGAACAGGACTATTTGGGATTTCCTTCATAATTTTTCTTGAATATTTAGAAAAACTATCTAAATCTTGTGATTGGTAGTAGTAATCTGCTAAGACTGCTTCTGAATAATTTAAAAAAGGATTATCCTTTATACCCTTATAGACTAGATCTAGACCCTTACTAATTGAGTCAATTCCTAGGTAATATTGACCAGTAATGGCCTTAATTGGAATTGCGGTTTGATTCAGTGAAGGATAATTATAATAAATATCTTTGATAAATTGGTAATCTTTATTATCGAATTTACTATTCCGAATATCATCTAAAAAAATTGCTTGAATAGAGTATGAGCGAAAATTTAAGTAATTCAAATAGATACTTATCGAAGAGAGAATGATGAATAGTACTAAGATTAATCTATCTAATTTCATTGTCTTTTATTGAATTAAAGGAATAGATAAGTATGACATAAAAAAGAAGTTGTACTTGCATAATGGGTCTACTTAATGGAAAATTTAAATTAGCATCTATTAAATATATCAGCAAAGGCGAAAGGCAAATAAGACTCATGGAGAATTTGTGGTTATTATATAACCAATCTTTTATCATTTGCATATTGAGTTGAAAAATAACTAAATAGAACAGAATATAGAAGAAGAAGCCAAACACTCCTATCTCAGCGAAAACTTCTAAAAAATCATTATGAGCAAAAAAAGGAACTACATAACTATACATATTATTAGCATCATATTTTATAGAGTATATTTTCCATTGTCCTACTCCAACTCCAAATATTGGGTTAGACTTAATTGATTTTAGCGAGTGGCCATAAAATCGTAATCTTTGATCTATCGATTGATCCTCTGCATTAGATACAATAGATTGAATTCTGTTATCAACTGCAATTCTCTCTGAGCCGTTATACTTAGATGAAAAGAGTGTAAAGGCTAGTAATAGAGGTGCTACATATAAAAAAATTTGCTTTAGATCCATAGAGAAAGTGATCTTTTGTCTAAAAAGAAACTTTTTTAGAGAGATCAAAAAAATTAATGAAACTATTGTGACAGTTATTGATAAAAAGACCGCTCTTGCAGAGTATAGCATAATTACGTAAAACGATGCGGTTAATATTATAAATAGTAATATTTTTTTTATGTATTTATAAGATGTCAGCATATTAAATAAAATAATTAAAAAAGGTATTTTAAAAGCCACTGAAGCTGCGGCAACATTTTTATTACCTGTAAAACCCCTTATATCGTTAGACATATTAAAATTAAAATCAGTAAACGAATTTATTAGTCTATATTGGTTTAGTGATCCTAACACTTCTAGACCTAAAGCAAAAGAGAATAATATTAATATAAATTTATCATTTACAGCTTTTCGTAAATAAAAATTAATGAGCAAAAATAAGCTGCAAAAAACTGCAAAAAACTCATTTAGTCTTAATATTGACTCAGCATAGTTTATTGATTTTACAATAGATACAATTGAAAAAAT
>MDTE01116555.1_pt1 | contig 10551 bp, 8 predicted proteins | sample 811231 | NCBI WGS metagenome assembly MDTE01 (sample SAMN05326651, study PRJNA326480) | marine metagenome | isolation source: seawater | place: Indian Ocean: Red Sea | collected 2010 | reverse complement strand
TTTAGATATGGTTTTAAATATTTTAAGTTTTACTTCTTCAAGGGAAAATTATTACTTGACTTTAATCTTTTAAAAATATTTGTTGGAAATTTTGGTTTTACCATTGCATTTATTTTGATGCCAGTTATAAGCAGATCATTTGCCTCAAAACTCGAAGAAGGATCATTATCACTACTTACTTATTCCTATAAATTGATTCACCTACCAGAAGTAGTAATTATAGGTTCCTTTTCAAGGGTACTTTTACCATATCTAACCAAAAATATTAACAATCCATTAGTCACTAAAATTAAAAAGTGGATTTTTCTTATTAGCTTATTTTTAAGCATAATTGGTTATTTACTATCCCCAATAATAATAAATTTGATTTTTGGGAATTCAAATCTTGATAGTGAGCAAATCTATCAACTTGGAGAAATAACAGCCAAGGGGCTTTTATTCTTAATGCCAATTTCTACAATAAGCATATATGGAGTTATATATGCTGCGAAGAAAGAAACTTTACCATTGTTTTTAACTGGAATAGTTATGCTCGCTGCTATAAGCATTTTGTCTCCCTTATTAACTAGCGCATTTAATCTAAATGGAGTTGTTATTTCTTATGGAATAAGTTACGCTTGCGGAGCTTTATTTATATCTTTATGGGATAATTATATGAGATTATTTTTTGTAAAAAAATCTTGAAAGATTTGAATGTCAATAAAAATCAGTGGGTTTGAATTAAAAAAATATTCCTAAAAATTAAGGGATTTGATATTTAAAAATTCACTAGAGCTTATAATTGTTAATTTGTATAAGTTTAAAATTATTTTTGAATTCCTGCATTAATATAATTTTAAAAATTTTATAAATAATTATTAAATAAAATTGAATAGATATAAATCAAAATTTAAATTGCTTATTTACTAAAATTAAAAAAGATTTCTACAAAAGTAAATAGTTTAGCTATTTTTAATTCAGAATTTTTTTTATAAATTTGATAACCTTATCACATGAATTATTTTTTACACTAATACCAAGCCTATCAAAATTTTGTTTTTTTGATGATTTGATAATTTTTAAAAATTCTTCTTGTGATTGAAAATTATTAAGTTCTAATCCAAATCTAGAATCAAAAACTGGTGAAGAATGAGAATGAGTAATAAGTTTCTTTCCAAGCATTGCAGCTTGAAATAAAACAGTTGAATTATAAGTTATTAAAATATCACAGGCCTTTAGACAAATTTCTAGGGAAAGATTTTTGGGACAAAACAATCCATTCTTTAAATTAAATTCTTTTTTAAAAATTTTAGAATTAGGATGCTGACGAATAATAAATTTATAGTTGATATTTCTTTCTGCAAAATCATTAAGGTAAGAAAAAACCTTTTTTGGATCAAGGCATTTTTTTTCTACATTACTAGGAGGACAGGCCCATAATATTAATTTATCTTTTGAATTTAGATTTAATAGCTTTCTTATTTTATTTACTTCATTCGAATTATCTTCTTTATATAATTTATCGAAGTCTGGATTTCCAGTAACTTCAATTACACCTTTATAGCCTTTTTCAACAAGAAATTCTTTTACATTATTCGAAAGGACTGTAATATATCCAGCATAATCTGGCTTACAAATATATTTATATTCATGACTGTTAAAAAGATCACTTACTGAAAGGCTTTTAATTGATAATTCATAAGCAGCTTTTTGAATAGCAAGCTCAAATCTAGGCGAACTCGAAGTTATAATAAGGTCAAATTTATTCTCCCTAAAAAAGTTTTTAAATGTTTCAACTGGTAAATAACTTTTTCTCCCATATTTTCTAAATAAGGTCAAAGCTTTATCTTCCCCATGATATTTTATATTATCTTTCAATCCAATAAAATTATAATTTAAAGCATCTTCAAATTTGATATCTGGATGTTGATTAGTCTTAATAATATCTTTTACATAATCAACAATTTTATCATCTTTATTTTTAATAATATTTCCTAATTCTATAACTGGAATTCCATTTTCATAAAAAACTTTTTTTGCAGTTGTTAATCCTAAAACTTTTAAGTTAACGTTATTATCCTTATTTAATTTTTTTGCAATTGGTAAAAGAGCATTAACATGACCAGCCCCATAACAAGCCATAAAGATATTTTTCATTTTATCCTATTAAAAACAATTTATTTTCAATATCTTTAAATTAATCATTGTTTAAATTTAAGTCAATTACTTTCATTAAATATCAATTTCTTTTTCAATAGAATTAAAAAAAATATGGTTTTTCAAAAATATTATTAACTTTACATTCATTTAGATATTTGAGATAATTTTATAATAATTGAAATAAAAAGTCTAAGAAAATCTTAAAGTAATTTACACTAAAAAATTTGTAATTAATATGGAAAATGTTCTAAAAATATGTATTGATGCAAATAAAAGTCTAATAGATGTATTAAATAATCTTGAAAGCGAAAAATCTCAAATAGTCCTAATAATTGATTCTGATAAAAAACTACTAGGCACAGTTTCAGATGGTGATATAAGAAGACATCTAATAACTGGCAAAACATTATCTACAAAAGTATCTGAAGTAATGAATAAAAATTTTATTTCTATAAAAAAGGGAGAAAATAAACAAATGATCTTAAAGCTAATGAAAGAAAAAAGTATAAATCAAATACCCGTTTTAGACGAATCAGGAAAAATATTAGAGATTGTACTCCTTAAGGAATTAATTGAAGTAAAGGAATTTCTGGATAATCCTGTATTAATTATGGCAGGAGGGATTGGCTCGAGGCTAAGACCTTTTACTGAAAAATGCCCAAAGCCTATGCTAAAAGTTGGAGACAAGCCAATTTTAGAGATACTAATTGAACAATTTATTGAGAATGGTTTTTCTAATTTCTATATTTCAGTTAATTATTTAAAAGAACAAATAATTGAATATTTTGGAAATGGTAAAAAATGGGGTATAGATATTAAATATTTAATTGAAAAAGAGCCACTTGGAACAGCAGGTGCTATTTCTTTTTTACCCAAAGAAATAAAAAAACCATTTATTGTGATTAATGGTGATATTTTGACAAAATTCAATATGAGGCAAATGATTGATTTTCATAATAAAAATCAATCACAAATGACTATATGTGCAAGGGAATATGAGGTAAAGATACCCTTTGGAGTTATTGAGACCAAGGGTATTGAACTTAAACAAATTATTGAAAAACCTTCTTACAAAAATTATATAAACGCTGGAGTTTATACTTTTAACCACGAAGTTTTAGAAATAATCCCCAAAAACAAACCATTAGATATGCCAGACTTAATTGCAAAGCTCCAATCCTTAAATAAAAAAATTATTATTTGCCCAATCCACGAATATTGGATTGATATTGGGAGACATGAAACCTTGAATAAAGCTCATAAATCATGGATTCAATAAACATTATAAAAGAGATCTTTTAAGAAAGGTCATTTAGGAATTATTAATCAGATCTCCTAATTAAGTAACGAATTTAAATCTCTATTTTTAATAAACTATTCTCTAAGTCAATTTCATCTGAAAACTAAAGGGAAATATTTAACATCTCGCTGAATATGAAATATCATCAAAAATACTATTCGAATAAAATAAATAATATTGATAAAAATTCTTGAAATAACTAAGGGGAAAAATAATTAGTCTTATTCCTTCAACCTAAATATTGATCTATCCAGTATGAAAGTGAGATCATCGATCTTATTTCTCTTGTACAATTTCTTACGCCCTTAACATGTTCCTCTAATAATTGATTAACATAATTTGCATTTATAAAGTCTGTTTTTTCTTGCAAGCTATTAATTCTAGCCTTACAAAAGTTATATTTCTTTTCTTTAAACCAATCACCAACAGGAACAGTAAACATTTGTTTCTTTCTAAATGCTAATTTATCTCCAATTAAATTTCTTACTGCTTTTTTATAAATATATTTAGTTTCATTGTTTTTTATTTTCAAGCTTCCTGGAATTTTGAATGCAAGTTCCATAACTCTATAATCTAAAAATGGCGTTCTTGCTTCTAAAGACATGGCCATACCCATTCGATCAGGCTTCACGAGATTATTCCCGGGCAGAAGGGTCTTCATATCTAAGTATAATTTTTTGTTAAGGTAATCTTGATGGTTTACTTCTTGAGCAATTGCTTCAAAAAAATTAAATGAATCAGAGTGATTTATATTTGCTATCTTTTTTTTTTCATCATCATCAAAAATAGTTATATTTTTAAAATATTTTTTTAAATCATAATCAGTTTTATCAATATATTTTTCATATCCCCCGAATAATTCATCCCCTCCATCGCCTGTAAGCACTACAGTCACTTTTTTTTTTGCAATTTCAGAAACTTTATAAGTTGGTAAAAAAGAAATATCACTATGTGGCTGATCACAAAAATAAGTAGAAGTTGGCCAAAGATCTAACATGTCAGGATCAACAATCTTATATTCATGTTCAGTGCCAAATCTTTTTGACGCATAGATTGCGAATTTTGTCTCATCATATTTTGGATTAGAAAAACCGATACTAAACGTTTTAATTGGTGAATCATTTATTTCTGACATAAGACCGACTATTGTACTTGAATCTATGCCTCCTGATAAAAAAGCACCAAATGGAACATCACTTCTTAATCTTAGGCGAGTAGAATCCTTAATTAAGAAATTAAATTCCTCTATCCAATCTGCTTCTTTTCTTTCCCTTTGAGGTACAACCTTTGCTAGATCCCACCATTTTTCTCTATATAATCCTTTTTTTGAAAATGATATAAACTCACCAGGCATAACATGATAAATGCCTTCATAAATAGTAAGAGGCAATGGCACAAAACCAAAAGATAGAAAATGTGAAATACCTTTTTTGGAAATAGATGGTTTTTTAATACCTGATTTTAATATAGATTTAATTTCTGAAGCAAAGATAATTCTATTGTCTTCCTTGAAATAAAATAATGGTTTAACTCCAATCCTATCTCTTGCAAGTATCAATTCTTTAGATCTATCATCATATATAGCGATGCTAAACATCCCATTAAGTTTATTTAAGAAACTAATTCCATCCAATTCATAAAGTCTTAATAAAACTTCTGTATCAGACTTAGTTATACAAGGGTTACCCCTTAATTTAACTTCATCAGCCAGTTCAATATGATTATAAATTTCTCCATTTTGAACAATTACAATTTTCCTATCATTTGAGTAAAAAGGTTGATTACCACCTTCGATATCAATAATTGAAAGCCTTCTATTCCCAAGCAAAATCCCATCAGAAGTATATTTACCCTCCGCATCTGGTCCTCTATGCATAAGTTCTTTGCTCATTTTAAAAATGTAATCATTATCTATGGACTTTCTCTCTAAGTTAAAATATCCGAAGATTCCGCACATTTTTTTAACCTCTATCAGACATTAATAGTAATGGATATTGTTCAAAATAATTAGAATAAATTTCGAGAATCAAGATACAGAACTTCAGACTCAAATTTTTACTCTCCATTCTATTCAGATCACAAATATTCCATAACTTGTTTTTCGAACTGCTTTGGTTGATATGATCGCAGTTTATTTTATAACCAATAATTACAATACCTTATAAAGTAGTTACTTTTAACTTTGCTAAATGATTCTAAATATCTTTTCTTTAACCTTAATCTAGAAAACAAATAAGAGTTTAATAAATTACATCAAAAAATATTTGCTATTCTTATTTTTAGTCAAGTTTAAATTTTATATTAATTTTTTCACTTAATTATTTTCAATATATAAAAACCTATTTTGTATTTAAATTCAAAAAAATTGATAAAAAAGTTTATTAAAAAAAAACAAATGCACCGTATCAGGTTGCCAAAGAGATAAGATTTCAATATGCACTAATCCATAGAACTATCTTAAGTAATGAATACAAAAAGTATTTCGATTAAAAAAGAGGAAACCAAACAAACAATTTTAGATTTGATTAATGGAAAAAGTATTAATCTAATTCGTGTAATTGAAATTGGAAGATATGAGAATTTTTATATAGCGAATCAATCTTGAGAACAATGACAAAGATATTAGTAACTGGAGCAGATGGTTTTATAGGATCTCATCTAGTCGAATATCTCTTAAAAAGAGGTCACGAAGTTAAAGCACTATGTCTCTATAACTCCTTTGGAAGTAAAGGTTGGTTGGATACTATTGACAATAACTTAAAGAAAAATATTGAATATATAATGGGAGATGTAAGAGATAGTATTTGTGTGAAAAATGCTGCTAAAGATTGCCGTGAAATATATCATCTTGCTGCACTAATTGCTATACCATATAGTTATAAAGCTCCTGCCAGTTACATTGATACAAATATTCATGGCACTTTAAATATCGTTCAAGCAGCAAGAGATTTAAATATTGAAAAAGTAATTCATACCTCAACTTCAGAAACATATGGAACTGCACAATTTGTTCCAATTACAGAGTCGCATCCTCTTGTAGGGCAATCGCCTTATGCCGCTAGTAAGATTGGTGCAGATCAAATTGCTTTAAGCTATTGGAGAAGTTTCAATGTGCCAATTTCAGTAATAAGACCTTTTAATACTTATGGTCCTAGACAAAGTAATAGAGCAGTAATACCAACAATAATTTCACAAATTCTTAGCAACAATGATTCTATTAAGCTTGGAGCTTTAACTCCCACAAGAGATTTCAATTATGTTGAAGATATTTGCGCAGCTTTTGTCGCTATTGGGGAAAGTGAAAAAACAGTAGGAAAAGTTGTTAATGCTTCCAGTAAGTTTGAGATTTCAATAGGTGAAACTGTAGACCTTATAAAAAAATTAATGAATTCTAATAAGAAAATTATTTGTGAAACAGAAAGATTTAGACCTGAAAATTCTGAAGTAAATAGATTATTTGGTGACAATTCACTTTTACTTCAACTTACTGATTGGAGTCCAAAGTATTCTGGTATGGAAGGATTTACAAGAGGGATGATTAAGACAATTGACTGGTATGTAGAAAATAAAGATATTTTTGTTAATAAGGACAAAGCCTACGTTATATAATATTCAGAATTAACAATTAAAAATGATAAAAATAGGAAATTTAGAAATAGGAAAAGATTTTTGCCCAAAAATTATTGCCGAGATAGGAATTAATCATAATGGATCTTTAGATGAAGCAAAAAAATTAGCTGAGTTAGCAGCTTCTTCCGGTGCGGATATTATAAAAAGTCAATTTCATATTGCTGAAGAGGAAATGTCAAATTCAGCTAAAAGTGTTGTTCCTCCCCATACCAAAGATTCAATTTACAAAATCATAGATGAATGTAGTCTTTCTATTGATGAAGAATTTGAGTTTAAAGAATTTATAGAAGAGTTAGGAACTCAGTATCTTTGTACACCATTTTCTGTAAAAGCAGCTCATCTTTTAGGTGAAATGGGGGTAAATGCATTCAAAATAGGCTCTGGGGAATGTAATAATTTTGCAGTACTTGATGCAGCCTCAAACTATTTAAAGCCAATGATAATAAGTACTGGAATGAATACTCTTGATTCATGCAAAAAAACATATGATCGAGTTACAAAAGCCATAGGGGTCAATGTGGTGCTCATGCACACCACTAATTTATACCCTACTCCTTTTCACTTAGTTAGATTAGGAGGAGTTTCGGAGTTAAAAAAAATATCAAAAGAATATGTTGGTCTTTCCGATCACACAACAAATAACTTAGCTAGTCTTGGAGCCATCGCCCTTGGTGCTACTCTTATTGAAAGGCATTTTACAGATTCCAAAGAAAGAGAAGGGCCAGATATAAAAAATTCAATGACTCCTAATGATCTTAAAGAACTTAAAAAAGACAGTCTTTTGATGTTTCAAATGAGAGGAGGTTCAAAAAAAAATGAAATCCCAGAGGAAGATCCTATTAGAGATTTCGCCTTCGCTACTATCGTTGCTAAAAATGATCTTAAAAAGGGAGATATCATTTCTAAGGACAATTCTTGTCCCAAAAGACCAGGAATTGGAGAGATACCTGCTTATGAGCATGATGCAATTTTAGGGAAAGAAGTTCAGAATACAATAATTAAGGATTCTCATATAAGCTTTAAAGATCTTAAATAAATACATTAAGAAAGTGAGAATTTTAATTGGAGGTTCAGGTACTTTAGGGAAATGTTTTTTCAAACTGATAAACAAAAATAAAAATATTTATACAAAATTAAATGCATTAAGAAAAACAAATTTATCTACTTTTAAGAATGAATTTAAACTTCTTGATGATGGTGATATTTTTATAGATTCGATGGATGCAAACGATATTGATATTAATTTCGACGAAAAAATAAATCAAAGAGCAAACCTTTTTAGAGAATACGCCCTTGAAAATTGCCAGAATAAAACCTATATATATTTGTCAACTTGTAATCTTTATAAAGAAAGTTTAGTAGAAATCGACGAATCTGCCGAAATCAAGTCAATACTTTCACCATATTTAAAAATGAAATTAAATAGTGAAGAAAAAATCAAAAGACTTTGTAAGGGAAACTACGCGATTCTGAGGATTGTAAATATCTGGAGTGATCTCTCGAAAAATTCGTTTTTCGGAGATCTTCTCAATGCAAAAAATAATAACTTTCAAATTAAGCCAAGAAATAACGATGATTTAGTTATTTCTTTTGCACATATGGAAGATGTTTGCAAAATAATAGAAAATGTGATTTTATCAAAAAAATTTGGAATAATAAATATTTCAACTAATAGTTTTAATTCTAGGAAAAACTTAAAAGCCTTAGTAAATAAAGAAAGAACCAAGCCAATATTAAATAATTTAGGTTATAGGGTTCGCTCAAATGTAATAAACTGGAAATCAATATTAAATAAAAAACAGGAGTTATTTTGAAAATCCTTTGTTTTACAGGTAGCAGAGCGGAATATTATCTTTTAAGACCTTTATTTATTGAACTTAATAAAAGATCCAAATACAAATTATTCTTAATAGTATCTGGAGGAATTTTAGAAGAGGAAACCAAACAAACCATAAAAGATATTAGAAGAGACAAAATAAACATCTGTGGTGAAATAGAATTAAAAGAATTCAACTCAAATCATGCGAATTCGATTGGCAAAATTTGCATTGATTCCACTAAATTAATCAACAAAATAAAACCTGATTTATCCTTAGTTTATGCTGATAGATATGAAAGTTTTGGTTTTGCAATAGCTGCTTCACATTCCAATGTTCCATTAATTCATCTGGAGGCTGGGGACATTACGGAGGGTGGAACATATGATGATCAAATAAGACACTGTATTAGTAAATTATCGCAACTTTTCTGCACATCAACGAAAAAGGGCTGTGAAACTTTATATCGAATTGGAGAAGAGAAATGGAGATGTTTGCAATCAGGATTAATAGGCTGCGAAGATATGCAAAAAATTACCGATGTGGATAGAAAAGCTGTTATAGAAAAATTAAAAATTCGAGATAAAGAGCCTATATTATTAGCAACTATGCACTCAATTCCTAGAGATTTGGATTTAACTGAAAAGGAAGCTGCTGAATTCTTTGCAGGACTTAAAATTTTCTCTAATATAAAACCCTCAAAAATCATAATTACTTCTCCCAATAATGATAAAGGTAGTGATATAACTAAAAATCTTTTAGAAAGAAATTTGAAGTCAATAAGAAACTCAGAATATATAGAGTCTATAGGAGGAGCAAATTATCATTCAATAATGAGCCTAGCAAAAGAGAGAGTAGTAATTGTTTGCGGGAATTCAAGTTCAGTAATTAAAGAAGCACCATTTTATGGAGCGCACTCTTTAAATATTGGAGTGAGACAAGCCGGCAGAGAAGCCGCCGATTCTCAAATTAATTGTATTTGTGATAGAAATTTAATCTCAACTAATCTAAAAGAACTCTCAGAAAAGAAATGCAAAATTGGATTTAATCCATATTTCAAGAAAAATCCTTCAAGTAGAATAATTTCTTTCATTGAAAAAATATTTAAGGAGAAAACTCTTTCTGAAATAATGTTTAAGAAATGGGAAAGATAAAAGATAAATATTTATATTCTTCTTAAATGAATAAACCTATTTTTAAAAAATTTTTTTTATTTAATGAGATTTGCAATAATTATAAAAGAATATCAAATTCATAATGAATAACTTTATTTCACTAGTTCCAATACGGGCTGGATCAAAAGGCCTTAAAAACAAAAATATTGCAAAAATTCAGGGTATCCCTCTTTATTTAAGAACAGTTAATCAGGCTCTCAGAATAACAGAAAAATGTATTATCAATACAGATATAAATTCTATTTTAAAAAAGAAAGACTTTGATAAAAATATAGTTCTTTTCAAGAGAGATAAAAAGTTCGCTCAGGACGATACACATATGAATTTAGTACTAAAAGATTTATTTACTAAGATGAATCTTCTTAACAAAGTCATTATACTTTTACAGGCAACAAGTCCTTTGAGAAATGATGAAGATGTTAAAAATGCTATTAATATATTCAAAAAGGGGGAATATTCAATGGTTATGAGTGTTCGAAGAGTTAAGTCT
>MDTE01053179.1_pt1 | contig 10551 bp, 7 predicted proteins | sample 811231 | NCBI WGS metagenome assembly MDTE01 (sample SAMN05326651, study PRJNA326480) | marine metagenome | isolation source: seawater | place: Indian Ocean: Red Sea | collected 2010 | reverse complement strand
TTTAATTCCCGTTGGATTTATCGAATGATAAACACCGATCGGCATTTACAGGAAAAAATAGCCCTATTCTGGCATCAAATCTTCGCTACCTCACAGGGGAAAAGTGAACATCCTGTATCATCCATTGAACAAATCGAATTATTCAGAGGAAATGGCCTCGGTAAAGTAAGAGACATACTCGGTGACTTAGCCCGCGATCCAGCAATGATTTTCTGGTTAGACAACAACGAAAACCACAAGGATGAGCCAAACGAAAACTGGGGACGAGAACTTTTGGAACTCTTCTCTATGGGAGTTGGTAATTATACTGAAGATGACATAAAAATGGCTTCCAAAGCTTTTACAGGATGGACTTACCATCAGATCATCCCTCTAGATCCATATGGCAGATACCCCGCAGAATTCAGGTATATACCGGAAGATCATGACGAAGGTTCAAAAACTTTCCTTGGACATACCGGTAATTTCAACGGTGATGACATCATTGACATCATTGTTAACCAACCTGCCTGTGCTAAATTTATCTCACGACACCTTTATAACTTCTTCGTAGCCGATGAAGTACAGGTACCATCCTGGAACGAAACTCCCCCAAAAGATGAGAAAGCCATCGAAGCCTTGATGAAAGTGTTTAAGGAAACGGATGGCGACATACGATCTATGCTTAGATTCTTGTTTAATTCCGATTTCTTTAAACAATCACAGTACAAAAGGGTTAAATGCCCGGCTGAACTGGTCGCCGGAACAATAAGGCTAATGGGCACCAATGAATACCCTGAACCCGATTTCCACGCGCTAGTAGGATCGACCTCGCCCATGGGTCAACAACTGATGGGGCCACCTACGGTTGAGGGGTGGCACACAGGAATGGAATGGATTGATGGAGGAACATTGACAGAACGAGTCAACTTCGCCGTATCTCAGGTTGAAGATACCAGCAGCCCAGGACTCAGGGATATTTCCCTGCGATTAAGTAAGAACCCTTCTGGACTATCATCTGAATCTATCGTCGATGGATGCCTGGAAATGATGGGTATGGTCGACATCTCAGATGACGTCAGAGGACCTCTGATTGAATATGTAAAATCAGAGGGGGATCTCTCAAAACTACCTGAAGAAAACTACGAAGAGTTCGTTAAAAAAATATCTAATGTACTGAAACTAGCGGTATCAACTATAGATTATCAATTCGCTTAAATTGATCGCGCAAGAAAATTTTGGATAATGAGGGTGTGGCTGATACCACAAGTAATCAAACCAAATGAAGATCACAAACGTCAGGGTACTAAACATAGTTGTCCCACAAAAGAATTCTATATATAACCTGAAAATGCTTGAAGGTATGAGGAGGGATCAATACACCCACCAGGTACATTCCACCAGTGACGGTATATTACAACTAATGAAGGTTGAGACTGACGAAGGCATAGAAGGGTTGTGCACTCTGGAGGGAGCCAGGTTGGGCAGCATGAATCCATACACCCTAGAACAAATGCGCCATCTGGTTATTGGTCTTGATCCTTTTAACAGAGAAGAAATATATCAAAAAATGCATCGTGGTAATCGATGGCTATACCAAGCCCCTGGGTGGCAAGGGCCATTAGACAACTGCCTGTGGGATATTATAGGAAAAGCTAGTGAACTACCTGTGTGGGCAATTATGGGTAGAGTAAGAGAAAGTCTGCCCGCCTATAAAAATATCAGAGGTGAAACGATACAATTATCTGTGGAAGACGCGATAAGGTCAGTTGAGGCAGGATTCCCTGCAATTAAAGACCATTTCTATCATCCGCCAAATGAAAATATAAAATGGTTCGAGGCTATAAGATCAGCTGTTGGTCCAGATATAGATATCATGCACGATGCAGTTGGAATTTATTCACTGGAACAGGCAATTAGAATTGGAAGAGTGCTCACAGAATTAGATTACAGATGGTTTGAAGAGCCTCTTCCAGAGCGACACCATAAAAACATGAAATCTCTTTGTGACGCTGTTGATATACCCATACTGGCTCCAGAAATGATGATGGATGACGTAGATTTATCTGCCCAATGGCTTATCAGTGGAGCAACTGATTTAATCAGGGCAAATGCTCGCCACGGAACCACCGGAATCATAAAGCTCGCACACCTCGCAGAATTACATGGAACTACAATAGAACTAAATGCAGGCGGAGCATTAAGCGGATTGGTACATGCACACCTTGCAGTAAGTATATCCAACACATCCTATTATGAATATTTTGATGGCAGCCAGGAAAAATCCGGACTAGATTATGGAATCACAAACCCTCCTTCCGCTGAAAACGGCAGTATTTCTCCGCCCGATCTACCTGGGTGGGGTGCAATTTGGGATTGGGACAAACTAAAATCCAAAACTTTATCAGAGGTGTAATTAACTCTACTAAACAACCTTGTTAATTTAGATACAAACCCTAGAGAAAAACTCATGCATACCACTGGTTTGAGTTTCCACCTTAAATAAGGCCCCTGCACCTGATCCCTGATTTTCCCTATCATTGCCCCCAATTGTCGTTACATATAAATCAGACAAATTTTTACCTCCAAATATCGCACTTGAAACCATCTTCGCGGGAAAGTCTATTTTGAGGTTTTGAACCCCTTCTGGGGTGTAACGATAAAGCGCAGATCCGTTTGCACGAGCGGACCAGACATTTCCATCAACATCCACTGTCATACCGTCAGGAATTCCGTCCCCTTCCGGCGTTTCTACAAAGGTCCTTTGATTTTCAATATCGCCCGTTTCGATATCATAGTCAAATATATATATTTTTCTTGCATAAGAATCAGTGTAATAAAGTTTACTTCCGTCAGGTGTAAATCCAAGCCCATTCGACAATCCAACATCAGTCAATATTGTTTTTATTGAACCATCAAGGTCCATCCGGTAAAGAGTTGCTGACTTGTTATCAGTCGGCATGGTTCCGCAAAACACTCTACCCTTAGGATCAGATATCACATCGTTGAATCTCGCATCCTCATCCAGCGTTTCATCCTTGTCTATCAAGTATTCAGTTTCCCCATCCTTCAAAATAGCTACTGAATTTTTCTCCATAAATAGCAATAGAGAATCATCCGCCTGGAATGTAAATCCACCAAGAATACCGCCCTGATGAAACAAACTATGATCTCCAGTAGATGGATCAAGGGTGAAAATACGCCCCGCCATTATGTCAACCCAAAACAAAATATTTTTCTTTGGATGCCACAAAGGCCCTTCACCGACAATGTTTTTGTAATCAGCAACTACAACAGGTTTCATGTCCAATCTCTCCGTTTGTTATCTACTTATGAAGGTGTTTGACTTAGCATGAATTATTTTCAAGCATTAACACATCTGAAATTCTTTACTGGAAGATATTATCTTAAACAAATCTGTAATTTGATCCTCTGTAATATTTTGGGGATCACCCACCGATATAGAGGCAGACTTGGCAAATTCCATCAACGTATCGTAGGTGGATCCAGAAATTTCTACATGACCAAACACGTTCAGACACGATTCGATCAATTCATTCATTTTAAAATCATTTTTAAGACTTGACTTAACCCGTGTTGCCATTTTCATCACGCCGCTATTACCACAATCCCCAAAGTATCTGCTGGCAAAATTGACTCTATCTACCAAGGCTCCACTATTGATCCACTCTTCACCTGTATGCCACCCTTCCACAGAAGGAGGATTAGTGAGTTTTTGACCCATAAACCCGGCTTCTTCCATAACCGTAAATACTGTTGTATCTGCCGCATCAATATCATCATATGTGCCAGATGCCCGTAAGGTGTTAATGACAAGTTCGGCAGGGCTCTTTACCCTGGTGAATCTAGCCTCTTTAAAGAAATCGGAGTTGAATAATACCCTTAACATGTGTTCAATAGAATAATCACTCTCCATGTAGGCTTTTGCCAAGATATCAATGGCCTCGGGATCCCTCGGAGTCACATTGGACCATTGGGGAACAGGGACTTCATCGGCCACAAAAAACGTATATAAATGCCTGGATATGAATCGTGCAGTAGCCTCATTCTTGCATATAATCCTAACGATATCATCCCCGTTTAAATTTCCCGTTTCACCTAAAAAAGTCTTTACTCCATCGTCATGATCATCTTCATTGTATTCAAAATGCCACCATATTCTTCCGTAAGGCCATATTGAATCTGACTCAGCCATCAAAGTCATATAGTCTGCGTTTTTCACACTCCATCCAGTAAAAGCTCTAGCACATTCCTTTATGTCTTGTTCAGTATAGTTACCTACCCCCATGGAAAACAATTCCAAGATTTCTCTGCCAAAATTCTCGTTTATTTCCGACTTGTGATTGGTTTGATTATCCAGCCAGATTATCATCGCGGGATCTTTAGCTAACTCAAGCAAAAGATTATCGAATTTCCCTATTCCATTTCTCCGAAACATCTCAATCTGGTTGTTGGCAGACCCGAAATTATTTAGTTTTCCTTCACCAGTTGCAAAAACGCCGTGCCAGAAAAGCGCTATCTTTTCCTCCAACTGGTTGTTTGTCGTCAACATCCGATAAGTCCAATGCATCGGGTTATGAGTAAGCTGAGCATGTATATTGGGATGTCTTCTAAATATCAGATCATCACCTACATAGGTAACATGATCAGGACGTATAAATATTTCAACGAGATCTTCGTATCTCATATCTTCATAGGTATCAAGCTCCTCAGGACTAGCACCAAATCCAGCTCTTCTCGCAAGATGAGCTGCTTCAACTCTTTTTTCGTAAGTCATGTGTTTCTCCATATCATCAAAAATAATTAACGGTAAGTCACGTGACCCCAGATTTTTCTAATTCAAAAATCTGTATCCTGTGACGGCTATGTTCAGTAACGAAAAGGCGGTCATTAGAATCGATGACCACTGACACAGGCCCCCAGAAAATAGGCTCTGTCTGAGAAGCAATGTGATACGGCGTCCTGAGATGTTCAGGAAGATCATTCATCATTAAAGTTGACTCTTCCCTTGCCCGGTATTGATCAAGATTTGATTCTAGCCACTCCACCGACCATTTAGATAAATCAGCCTCCCCTTGTAGTACCCTTATGAATTTTCCTTCGGCATCAAATATTTGTACTCTCTCGTTTCCCCAGTCTGCAACATAAATCACGCCCTGTCTGTCCACCGCAACTCCGGAAGGTCTTTTCAATTCACCTGGGGCCTCCCCAGAAACACCTACGGACATAATAAATTCCCCATTCATTGTGAATTTTTGTACCCTGTCGTTCCTCCAATCCGCAACGTATATGTTGTCCTCCCTATCTACTGTGACTCCCCACGGCAAATCAAATTGTCCGTTGTTAGTACCATTTTCACCAAATGAAAATTGGATCTCTCCATCACTTGATATCTTGGTTATTTTTCCAGGATATTGTTCAACCACAATGATCTCACCTTGGCTGTCTACGCATATCCCTGAGGGCCCAGACAAATTACTTGCTTTTGAATTGCCTCTGCCCCAAGCTTCTATAAAACTTCCGTTTTTATCAAAGATTTTTACTTGGTGGTGGGATTCGTCGGTAACATAAAGCCGATCATTTCTATCAAAATCCATAGCCACAGGTACTAAGAACTGGTTGTATCCGTCGCCACCACTCTCTCCAAATTCACCATACCATTCATCATTCATATCACATATTTGAACTCGAATACCAAGAGCTGAATTAGGGTACATCCTGTTCAACACATATATACGTTCGTCACTGCTTACAGCGATATCATATGGGTGATTGAACCCTCTCCCTCGAGGTTGGTTACTATTTAACCCTATTGATTTTAAGTATCGCAGCATCGATAGGTCCTCCTTCAGTCTGTTATGACCGCATTATAGTATCTAATTCACGCGATACCAAGAAAGTCCCTACAACTTAAAAGTTATGTAGATGTAAAATGCGTTAAAGTTATGAAATTCTAGGAGTTATCTTCCCTTATGGACTTAAACAACATAGAAAAAGTTAGAGCAGAAATCCCTGCTTTAAAAAACTCAATCTACATGAATACCGGAGGAACTGGACCTCTCCCAAAGACCGTGCTAGGGGAAATAAACGAAACATTTCAAAAAATTGGTGAAGGTGGCCCTGACGTAAAGGCAATCAGAGACCCAATTAAATCAAAACTAGAAGACACACGCGATATCATCGCTCATCTTTTGAATGCATCAAGTGATGAAATTACTTTTACGCGTTCTATCTCAGAAGGACTGAGCATCGTAGCATACGGGCTTGATTGGGAAGCAGGCGATGAAGTAATCGTAACAGGTGAGGAACACCCGAGTAGCATATTGATATGGCTTAGTCTGGCGAAACGATACGGGATAAAGGTACGTAAGCTACAGTTACAAAAATCAAAAGAAGCCTATTTGCGATCATTGGAAAATTTGATCAATGATAAAACAAAACTTATATCTTTAAGCCACGTCACAACAGACACAGGTACCCGGCTTCCAGCCAAAGAAATTTGTCAATTTGCTCGCAGCAGAAATGTCATAGTTGGGTTTGACGGAGCTCAATCTATTGGGCAATTTGAAGTCAACTTGAAGGATATGGGGTGTGATTTTTACGCGGGTACTGGCCACAAATGGGTTCTCGGGGGATGGGGGGTCGGGATGCTTTATATAAAAAAAGAACTTTTTGAGACAGTCAAAGTATCATGGACAGGAAACCCAGCAGCTAGTTGGGACAAAAACACTGACGAAATTCAATTTCAAAATAGTGCAAGGAGGTATGAATTTGGCGGGAGACATGTTCCACTTTATAACGCGATGGGTAAGGGCATAGAATTTGTCACCTCGCTCGGAATATCTGTAATTGAGTCCAGGGTAACCGATCTAAAACAGCAGTTAATTAACAATATAATCGAAATTCCATCCGTGAAAATAAAAAGTCCGATAAGTAACGATATATCAACGGGAATGGTTACTTTTTCCATAGATGGAATCAGCGGTTCTGACTTGAATAAAGCACTGTGGAATAGATTTGAAATAATGGGTCGGGAAGCTTTAAGCGATACATCGATGCGAATTTGCATAGCCTTTTTTAACAGTGAATCGGAAATATCCGCGATAACAAGTGCAATTGAAACGATTGCTCAGGAAACAAGATAAATCATCGTTTCGTAGATAATTTGAGAAAGCAGCGCTATCGAAATGCTGTTATTGTTCCATCTTTACCAGCGACTATGAGGCCGTCATCTGAGGCAACTGGAGAAACCCCAAGTTCGCTATCATGTTTAAATTTCCACAATTCTCTCCCTGTATCCATGGAAAATTTATGTATGTCACCATATTCCGTGGCGACAATAATCGCTCCTGCCCTTAAAATCGCTCCTTGCGTCAAATCTGAATCAAATTGATTAACCCATACCGGAGATCCATCAGAAACATCCAAAGCTACTAACCTACTTTGATTTCCTAGATCCCTGACATTTATAAATGCAAATCTATCATTGATTCCTAACGTATGCGCCGAAAAACCTTTAAGACTTCTTTGCCACCATTGAAACCCTCTGGGAACTGGAGGCCTATTCGCTAAATCAAGTTTCCACAAAACACGCCACCAAGATCGAATGGCTTTCTCCATAGGAATATCTTTCTCGTTCAAATCAATTGCAATCACATTCGATTTCATACCTGCCAATACCACTGTATCAGAGTTGGATTTCGGAAATTTAGTATTTCCGAAAGGAAGCCGAAAAGTCATACGTCTTTTCCCATTAGATATATCAACGAGGTTTATATGACCGTCCGAACTGATAATCCCCAACACCTCGCCCGAAATTGTAACTTGTTGGCTCACGTCGTTGCCTACCTGATGTTCCCAAAGCAATTCACCCAACATCGCATCAAAAGCATGAACTTTCGATGCCGCCAAATAAAGTACACCATCCAAAACTACGGGAGATCCCCTTATCAGAGTTTCAGAGTTGAAAGACCATTTAATTTCTCCAGTATTCTTATTTAATGCTAGAAGCTCACCTGTCCTTACAGCCACGAATATCAGATTTCCGGCAGCTACAGGCTCGTGATCAGCAACAGCGTAAAGATTACGTTCCCAGACCAAGCTACCATTGGAAATATTTAATGCGACAATCTTACAATTTGAAGGCTGCTGTCCGGTTATAACATAAACATTTTCTCCGTCTGAGAAAGGAGGCACTGATAATGGATCACTCCCTGTGTTCACCGACCAAATAACTTTTTCAGGTTTGCCAATTGCAGAAGCTGAAGTGAAATATTCATTTAAATTGCTTGACGGAGTTGAATTATTAAGGGAGAAATCAAAATAATTCCACATGCTGGTTAGAAATATAAATATACCAATCAGTAGAAGCAATCCAAAAAGTTTCTTGATCCAATGAAAATTTTTGGGGTTGTGACCAGAATTTCCTGGTACCCAAACGTCTATCAACTGACCAGAATGTCTATTTTTTAATTTAGCCATAATATAGTTGCAAGTAAGTCCCTGCAGTTAAGATTAATACACATTACATATGCACAAGGCCGATCATCTTTCTTAACTATGGCCAGAAATTTTGACCGCGTGAGTCTTTTAAAAAATTGTACGATGATCACACAAAGCATACATTAGCCTCATATAAGATAACAATTCAGACGTCCGTTTAACTTGCTTTAACTGAATTAATACTGAGATAATCTCCGCTACGGATAATACCGGCCAAGGGAGCCATAAATATGGATGCGTTCAGCGGATTAAAAATTATAGAACTAGCGCAGGGAATAGCCGGGCCGTTTTGCGGTAAACTTTTCGCCGGGCTTGGCGCCGACGTCGTGAAGATCGAACCGCCGGCAGGAGATACTTCTAGGACATTTGGACCATTTATACCCGATATAGAAAATAAAACTGAAGGCAGTGGCGCTTTCTTGTACCTAAACACAGGCAAACGCAGTGTGACTATAGATCTGGAATCGGAAAACGGGAAAAACGAAGTACTTGGCCTCATAAAAGAGGCTGACATATTGATAGATGATCTAAGCGCCAAGTATAAAAAGAAAAACAATCTCGATTTTTCAGACCTTTCAGTGTCTAATCCAGATCTTATACAGGCGTCTGTGACACCATTTGGTCAATATGGACCTTATAGCGATTATCTGTCCACCGATATGATCATAAATGCCGTCAGTGGAGAATTGTATATCGCTGGGCAACCAGAAAGAGAGCCTTTAAAAAAAGGAGGGAGTCTCGGTGCATACCACGGAGGAATGCATGCCTTTATTGGTGCGGTAAGTTCCTTAATGACCAGAAACAGAGATGGCTCAGGACAATCTATTGATGTCTCATTAATGGAAGCGTCTGCTTCAGTAATTGGGCTTCCAATACAACGTTGGGCGTACATGCAAACGATTGCAAAAAGAATAGGCCCCAATGGGAATGTATGGCCAACTGGTATATGGCCAACAGAAGATGGTTATGTCTTGGCCCATACTCGGCCTCAAATAGATTGGTGGGCAAGTTTCTGCATTGGCGCAAAGGATCAACCCGAATTTCAAAATCCTAAATATTCATCTGATGAAGGTAGAGCTGAAAACATCGATGAGCTTGATGGGTTATTCCAAGCATGGTTATTTGATCACAAAAAAGAAGACATCTACTATCTCATGCAAGAGCAAGGCTTACCGTTTGGATATGTGGCCAACGCTCGTGATTTGCTCAAGTCTCCTCAACTTAAAGATCGTAAATTTTTCGTTGATATAAATCATCCTGAAACTGGTGAGCTCCCTTACCCTGGTGCACCTTTTGCTATGAGTAAAACCCCTTTTAATTTTAAGAGGGCGCCTTTACTTGGTGAGCATAATGAAGAAATATTGGCTTCAACCAATAAAACAAAACAACCCAAATTAGACAAACATATTGTGAAAGAATCGCAATCTCCCTCTGGGAATGGAGCACCACTTAAAGGAATTAGAGTTATAGATTTCTCCCATATATGGGCAGGGCCATTTTGCGCACGTATTCTTGGAGACCTTGGAGCTGAGGTAATCAAGATAGAATCAATCACCCGGTATGATCCAGAAAGAGGCCCGGCGGTCGTAGATGATACTACCAACCGGTGGCGTGTATATCCTGATGGGAAACCCACGGAAAGCCCCTATAATAGGGCCGGCAGATTTAATGCATACAACAAAAATAAACTCAGCCTCACACTTGACCTACGAACAGAAGAAGGCAAAGCTAAAATAAAGGAACTCATATCCATTTCTGATGTTATCGTAGAGAACTTCAGTACAGGAGTTATGGACAGACTGGGTATCGGGTATGATGACTGCCTCAAGTTGAGACCGGACATAATATTCATGTCTTTAAGCGGCTTTGGGAGGACGGGGCCCGAATCCGGATTCGCAGCCTTCGGATTAACCCAAGAGGCTATGTCGGGTCTATCCAGTATTACAGGATACCCCGACGAAATACCAATAGATACAGGCGTGTTTTACGGTGACCCAACTGGAGGCGTGTGCGGTGCAGCGGCAGTTCTTTCAGCCCTGTGGCACCGAC
>MDTE01177643.1_pt1 | contig 10553 bp, 5 predicted proteins | sample 811231 | NCBI WGS metagenome assembly MDTE01 (sample SAMN05326651, study PRJNA326480) | marine metagenome | isolation source: seawater | place: Indian Ocean: Red Sea | collected 2010 | reverse complement strand
TAGATCGAGAAATAATTCCATCGTCCAGCTCATGCAGCCGACAGACTAAGCCTTCTACTTGAATCAATTGTAGTCTTCATTGCATTAACAGGCCCGTACAATATGCAAACAAATACATAATCATCGTCGTCACGTCTCCTCCCCCTAGTACCCCTCTGCGCGCTTGGCATACTCGTCCAAGACTGCGTTGTTTGTGTCCTCAGCACTCTGGACGAGATTACGCAGCTCCGCAGCCGCTTTGGCGGCCTTCTCGCTAACACGGTAGTCATCCATACTCGCTGCTCTCTCAAACCAATTCAAGGCTCGCTCGTAGTCCGGCATGCAGCCGTACCCATACATCTTGAAGACCCCAATATAGTAGATAGAAGGGGCATGTTCTGCACGCGCAGCTCGTTCCAACAAGGGCATGGCTTTGCGAAAATCCTGCTTGGGTCTACCATATGCATACATGAGGGCTAAATTATAGGTGCTCTCCCAATAGTTCTGTCCCGAGGCGCGGCGGTAGTATTCCATGGCCTGCTCGAAGTCCTGTTTACATCCCCAGCCATACTCATACATAAGTGCAAGATAGTGCTGTCCCTCCCGTAGACCCGCATTGGCTGCTTTGGTGAAGAGCTCGAAGGCTTCGTTGTGCAGAGTCATAGCTGCCTTGGGAATAGGCACCTCTTCCTCTATCTGCTCGATGCCCGCGGGAGGTTGAGCCCGGGGATCCTCCACAAGCATTTTCCCTAGCAACCAGTGTGCATTCATGTCACCCGTCTTCACACCTTTTCGAAAGTAGTATACAGCTTTCTTGGCGTCCAGAGCCACGCCTAGACCATGCATGAGCATCATGCCATAAGCTGTGGTCGATTCCGCATGCTCGAGATCAGCCGCCTTTTTGAACATCTCCGCGGCCGACTTCTCGTCTTTTGGCAGTGAGATGCCATACAACTTGAACAGCCCATAAAAGTACATGGAGTTCACGTTTCCCACCTTCACTCCATCAAGCACAGCCTTCAGCGTCTCATCATTGACCTCCTTCTGCCCCGGCTCCACCCCAAGATCATTGCCCAGCTTCACCTCCATCATCTCAAAATCAGCCAGCCGCACCGCTGTAGCACTATGAAGAAGGGCGAATAGAAGCGAGAGAAGCGAGAGAAGCGAGAGAATCAAGGAAGGCATATTAGGCGTCTCAAGTCCAAATGTCCCTCTAGTTCCGGCACCACCTGTAACTAGCCCTCAACGGCGTGATATGTCCGTGATAACGAAGCAGCGCAGAACTGATAGATCGATTAGACAGCCAACTCGGTACAATTGTCTGTCTTGACTCCTAATTTTTAAGATAGGTGTCGTCATCACTTTGGCCGGAGCTCGGTATTATGTGGTCAGTCATATTCGACGGTGTAAGCTCAGATTGCAACATGGGAGACAATAATGGAGACTCAGTTCCTTCAAAGAGCTTATTCACTATGATTACGATCTTCATTCTTTGGTATACGACCAGTGCGAGCTACAATGTGTACAATGCATATATGAGGGTGTACCCCTTTGAGTACACTGTGGGCTGTATACAGTTTGCGGCTGGCTTGGTCTATGCGCTGCCTCTATGGATACTGGGGCTTCGGTCCTTCCCGAAGCTGAGCTGGAGCGAGGTCATCTACAATCTCTGGCCGGTGGCTCTATTGAACACGCTAGGACACATCACGGCCGTTTTTGCGATGTTTCAGACGGGTGGTGGAAGCTTCACGCATCTCATCAAGGCTAGTGAACCTGTAGTGTCTGTGATCTTGAGTTTCATTATCAATAGGAGTGTGCCGAAGCTCTTTACAGGCCTGAGCCTTTTGCCTATCGTGTATGGTGTAGCCTTCGCTTCCACCTTGGGCAACCTCAATATAAGTACTATGCGTAAGGAGTTGCAGACGCCAATGGCAGCGTATGCCATGTCGTCGTGTGTGTGCTTTGCCATGCGTAGCATAGTTCGTAAAAACATGGATCCAAAGATCAAGGCCAAGCTCGACCCGGCCAATGACCACGCATTGACGACACTGATCAGCCTCCTCATGTTGATCCCCGCAGCGATCGCTTTTGAGCCAATTGACGCGCTATCCAAAGCGTTTTATGCCTTCACTCCAGATGACCGTAACAAGTTCTTATTAGACTCCTTCGTGTGCGGCATGTCCTTTTATCTGTACAACGAGTTCCAGAACATCGTGTTGGCGGACCTCGGGCCCGTGCCCACCGCCGTAGGCAACACGCTGAAGAGAGTAATCATATTTGTGGGTCTATTCATGTTCACTCCCGGAGAGGTGTTCCCCATGCCCAAGGTCATCGGGTGTGGAATAGCCATAGTGGGATGCCTGGCCTACGCCGTGTGCAACTCCAAGAAGGTTTAGTTTCTTTAGTTTCTGCGTCAGTATGGTTCACTGTTCCTATTTGTATGAGATTGTGTATTTTCAGGGGTGTCCGCTTATGCTGCAGGCCAGGCCCTAACAGGGTGTCCTGCGCAAGCGGAAAGCGCCCCGTTGAGTAGCGGGAGGTAGATTTCTCTATCTAGACATAAAGTGGGTGTAAAGTAATAAGAAGATCAATGCCCATCCAGCCCTCCCTCCCTCCCTCCCCCTTCTGTCTCTTGGTGGACAATAAGCTCGTTAGCCTGATAAAAACGAAGGGGCGTAACATGAATTATATGCCTTTACACATCGCCACAGTGACAACAAGTCTCACATCGATACAACCTCCCACCCCTCCCTTACTCCCTTACTCCCTTACTCCCTTACTCCCTTACTCCTTTACTCCCTTACTGGAATCACGTCATCACGGTAGTTCTGTGCTACCACCTTCTGTGCCTCATGCACTCTATAGCTGGCATCGAAGGCTATGGCGGCAAACACGGGAATGAAGATGTTCATGGTGGCGATTTGTCCCTGCGTCATACTAGCGTAGGAGGCATAGCCGATGGCGGCACTAAGGCCAGAGGTGAAGTAGATGGAGGCGTAGGCGGACTGCACGCTTGTCCTGACGAAGGGCAGGGATGCAGTGTCACTGTGTCCCGGGGGATGCTCCACCTCTTCTCCCTCCTCTCCCTCTCCCTGGTCACCGAGTCCTCGCAAGCCTCCAAAGTAGTCTGCCACCACGGCCTTATTGGTGTTCTCCCACGCGCCTCTGCCAAAACCGTAGACAATGAAGTAGAAGATGAGCAGGGGCCACGATCCCAGGGTGGTTGTAGGCAGCATGAGTGCAAGGCCACTCAGCAGGAAGGCGGCGGCCCCCATCAACATGACCCAGTACTTACCCCGGTAATACCTGTTGGTCACAAGGGTGAAAGGGTAACTCAGAGCCACAGCTGTCATGGTGGTTAATGCACTCAGAAAGCCGACATATCCGTCCCCAATGTAGGTCGATATGACCTGTGCCACGATGAAGGTGTTGACCATGCTGGAGCTGAAGCCGAAGCAGATCTGGTACGGAAGCAGTAACTGCAGCTTATGATCGCTGTAAATGGCCTGTATGACCCCTATCACATCCCTCTTAATCTCCTCTACGTCCATGCCTCCATTTCCACTGGATTTCTTGTCTTCGCTGGAGGTGAAGGGCTGCACGCGGATGGCGAAAAGGACTACTGCCACGGCACCAGCGAGAGTGTAGATGCCAAAGACCACACGCTTCCAGGCATTTCCGCTCTTTGTATTGTCTGCCATGTAGGTGGCGGTAGCAAAGAGCTTGAATATTGTCTCTAGCAGCAAGTAACCCGCTGCAAAGATAGACGCGAAGGTATACAAGGACGCGCTGATGGCCTTTTCTTCCTCGTCGACCGCTTCAGAGGACGAGGAAGACATACCCAACGGCTGAGCACCGGTACCAGCAATCACCCCTGCCCCTGCATCCGGAGTTCGCGCCACGACAGCTCGGGCGTACGCCTTAGCATTCAACGAAAAGTAGGTGCCCTCTGCCGTCCACAGAACACCTGCGCCTATACCCCCCAAAGCCGCTCCAAGCAGCCAGACAACCTCCCTTGCCGCTGAGTTAGTGCTGTTTAAGGCGAAGAAGAATGAGCCTACATAGCACATCATGGCAATCAGCCCGAAGAGCACACCGTTCTTTGCCCCTAATCGTGCCACTGCAGGCTTGGCCAAAAGCAGGGCAGACAACGTGTACAGCAAATACAGGACGAACGAGCCTCGGCTCCCCAACACCAGACCCAGTTCAGCGCTGCTAAAGGCCAAAATGGAATCAACAGTCGCGTGAGTCGTGCAAAAGAACAGCACAAAGCGAGTGAAGTTCTGAAGAAGCATGTTGTGCTCCGCCTCCCCCACGAGTAGAGACCTCCACGTGCTTAGCTCAAGCATGGACGGTGTTAAGAGTGACTCTCGGTCATCGGTATCAGATGAGCCCGACATTGAAATGTTGGAATTGCACGCAGACTCTTGCTCTTCCTCTCGATTTCGCGCTCTCGACCAATTCTACACGATCCACAGATCAGTGAGGTCGCTTGCTTTCTACACGCACACTCACTTCCTACTACGTCCCGCTCAGCTACTTCAAGCCTTGTACACACACAGATGGGTCCAGGAGGCACCTCGAAATGACCTCTCTTTTCGAGATTAGCTAATGACACCTCTTACACACGATCATGGCCGAGATAGAGAGCATGGTTGTGAGTCGGAGTGATATTCATGGCCTAGTTGAGGGTCTGAGCATGGTGGAGCTATGAAGTCCTCAGTTACCATTCGGGAAGCCGAGTTGAGTGACTTGGAGGCGCTCTTCGATTTACAGAGAGCCCTAGGAGATGCAGAATTGCCCTTCTGGAGATTCATCGACCGCGCTGGCTTGGAGACTGCGGACAAATGGGGCTTTCCTGGTTACGTGGATATCGAGGCCAAGATAAAGTGTGACGACAATTGTGTGGTTGTTGCTGAGGCAGAGGGCACTGGCCCCATCGGCGTGTCCTATGGACAAATAAAGACTGATGACTGCTGGTCCTTGCTGGATCAGTTTGGTTACGTAGGGTGCGTCTTTGTACGAAAAGAATTTCGCGGAGAAGGTCATAGTGTGTGGCCCAAGATGCTAGCTGCGTTGGAGGCGTGGTTCAAGGAGCGCGGCATAACACAGCTGAGGTTGGAGTGCCTCGATGCCAATAAAGTAGCACTGAAGGCATACGAGAAGTCAAATTTTCGACCAATGCTCCAGGTCATGAGTAAGGAGATATAAAAGGTCATGTCCAGGCACTTTGCCGCGCTCACTGAGTGCCAACCAAGCTATTTTGGAAGAAGCTACTGGATGACGTGGTCTAGGTCGGTCACATTTATTTACTTTGTTAGTAGTTTTGTTCCAGATACACACAATTAACAAGATGGATACACTCAAATTACGCTCCTAAAGTTTCTTCCTCTCGATGACGATGATGCTTTTCCCAGGTCCCCCATTAGATGGAGAGTTGGAACCAAGCGCATCTAGCGTTTGGTCGAAGAGGCGAGGGTTCCTCCAGTCACACGTATACAACGCACCTACTTTTTCCTTCACAAGATTGGCCCTAGGAGGCACCACGACGGACGTAAATGCCCTCAGCACATCTCCAGGCAAGAGCCCGCAAGCAGCTCCACCTCCGTCCTCATCGACTGCTGTGATCTGAACACTATCTCCATCGTCCTTCTCCTCTATGTCTATTCCTAGAGGGAATGTCCCGACAGTCGTATACAGCCTGTATCCAGGAGTGGCATCGAAGACGCCCTCTACCTCTCCCCAGTCGATACCGTCCATAGGACTAACCACTTCAAAACTGAAGAGAATAGGCTGGCCACTGGGCACACTTGTTAATCCCTTGGCATCGTTTGTTTGGCCCAGCTGAGATGCCCGCAGAGCCGATCGAGTCAGACCACGAAATTCACGGTTAGAGCATCGTAAGGCGTCGGCAGCATTGCTCATGAGCACAAGGACCATAACAAGGGTCGCCACAATGCTACTAAACATCATCATATTTATCTATTGTAGATTTGAACTCGAAAGTCTCTTTCTCTTTTGATGTTTTTACCAAAAGTGCTCCAGCGGCGTGGAAATGGCAAGTTGCTGTATAAGACTATAGAATATGACAATACTGACTAATCAATTGCTTTGAACCTGGCACTAGGCGATCAAATCATTGAGATAAGCCCGAAGATCGCGATCAACCGTCGAGATGGAGCAGCAAACCTCCAAGGCAAAGAAGCTCCTGCACAAGCTGATTGAGGTGGACAAAATCATCAACCAGATCAATGACTCGAGTGGCCCTTTGGACAGACAGACTCTGGACGATGCAGAGAGCATAGCTTCGTCCCGTGCGGGGCTGAAGCCGGTCACGAAGAAGACAATAACTCGGCACGCTCCTTCCGAGAGGCACAAGTCGAAGAAGGCCGTGACGAAGAGTGTGGTACCTGCCGATTTTATGAAGGAGCAGAGCACCTACTGTCCTGCTTGTTTTACTCCAATGGGGCTGGGCCTTCTTCGTAAACACATGGCAGAAGAGTGTTCCAACAATGAGATAAGCTGCCCCGAAGTGGAGTGCAAAGCTACCTTCAAAGCTGACCACGTCAAGGTTCATCTAGAGAAGGAATGCGTGCCTGCTAGACGAAGACGGGCCTTGGTAGAGCAGATGAGGCTGCGCAAGGAGGAGAAGAAGCAGGAGCTGGCTCTGCTGCAGGAAAAGGCCAAAGCCGAGCACAAGCGTAAAAAAGCAGAAGCGGAGCGTTTGCAGAGGAAGCTGGAAGAGGAGTCGTACATGGCTATGCCTGGCAGTCCAGCCTCCCCGGCTGCAGATGCCAAGCCGTTGCAACCACCACCCCGCCTTAAGGAAGTGTGTGAGCAGTGTCTGCAGGAGCTGCCTCCTGGCACGAATGTCAATGACCACATGTCTCAAAAGTGCCCTGCACGCCTAGTATATTGTCCCAACCAGTCTGGATGTAGTGCTAGGGTACCCTTTAATAAGCTAGATACCCATCTGCAGAACGATTGCACTGTAGAGAAATTCAAGGATCGACTCATTGCCAACGCTCTCGCACGCTGTGCGCCTGCGAAATGTAACGGATGCGGCAAACTCTTTCAATTGAAGTACTTACACAAACACGAAACACAAGAGTGTGTGAACAGGAAGGTACCTTGTCGCAATGCACATCTAGGATGTGAAGTAATGATAAGGGCTAAAGAAAGAGCTAGACACGAGGAAGTTGATGGCAAGAGCAAGACCCGTTATTGTATCTATCTAGCAGGGGAAGGGGCCCATTTCGACTTAGGTGAAGATGATGTGCGCTGTCCATGGACAGTTGAAATGTGGCTATATCGCCCCAGTGCTCGTGAGGCAGTGAAACAGCACATACGGTCGATGTTTATGCAGGCCCCCTTGTTCGTTGACTCCTTCATCACAGAGCACGTGTGGAGAGCACAGATGAGGCAGCTGACGGAAGTATTGCGTGATCCGAGCATGGACCAGGTAGAGAGAGAGGAAGTGATGTCCACTCTTGCTGATACAGTGGAAGCCTTCGAAGATGCAGCCGTCAAGACCACTGAAGAGTACGTTCGAGTGACCTGCTGTCTAGCGGCAGCACGCAATGCCATGACAGAGTTCCTTGGCCCGAAATTCGAGTGCATTCTGGATAAAAGGAAGAAGACGATGGAGCGGAGCAAGGAGCTGCTACTGGAGCTCATGTGCCTCAAGCGGTATGCACCTGGCACCGCGGCACCCGTCTCTGAGACGCGCAGTCGTCCCAGCACCCAGGGCACGAGTCGGCCCTCTACAGGGGCAGGATTGCACCCTGCAGCCGGACCAGGCATGTCCTCACTGACGGTTGCCGAGTCTGGGAGTGGCAAAGGAAAAAAGAGAGAGTTGGTCAAGTGGACCAGGCCCACGACTGGCCCCGCAGATAGCGCTGTGGGCCGCCTGATGAGTCTGCGGTACACGGAGGAAGTGCAGCTCTTCATTGAAAGGTATCAACAGGACGAAGAGGAGAGGAAGAGGCTTGAGGAGGAAAAAGCAGTCGAAGCTGCGCGTCTGGAGGAGGAGGCTCGTCTGAAAAAGGAGAGGGCGGAGAGAGGCGAGCCAGAGCCCGAGCCAGCACCAGAGCCTACAGAGGAGGAGCTGGCCGAAGCACAGCGCAAGGAGGAAGAAGAGGCTCAGAAGAAGTTGGAAGAAGAGGAGGAGGAGAGGAAGAGGAAGGAAGAAGAGGAAAATGACCCCTTCGCAGCCGCAATGAGGGAGAAGGCCGCTACAGCAGAGCATGCAGCTCGTCAGCAGCAGGAGCTAGAGGACGGGCCGATATACGAGCTGCCCCCACCACACGCTATGTTGATCCAGAGCATACTTGTCGATGGTGCACTGCGTTCACAGGGCGGAATGGGCGTGTTATCGCCCCAGACTTGTGGCACTACACTGGACTGGCTCCAGTGGATTGACTGCCTGGAGCTCTTTTTGGCCTGTCTGGATGAGGATTTAAATACCCTTGAGTGCATAAGAGCCGAGGCAGGGTTGATGAAAGAGAGGAAGAAGGGCCCTACAGAGGAGGAGCTCGAGGCCCAACGCCAAGCTCAGGAGCAGGAGTCGGAGGAGGAGAGAGAGGCACGGCTGAAGATGGAGGAAGAGGAGAAGGAGAAGGCAGCCCGTGCCGCTGAGAAGGAAAAGGAGAAGCAGAGGCGTGCTATGAAGAAAAATCGAGGCAAGAAGGCTGTCATGGAAGAAATCGCTGCGGAAATCGAGGCAGAGGCTGCAGCAGGAGGGGAAGGGGGCATGGGAGGGGAGCAAGGGCCCTCGCCTGAAGAGCTCGAGCGACAACTGAAAATAGCTCAGCGTGAGGCACGTAGAGCTCAGAGAGAGAAGCTGGCCTTCAGACTAGAAGATGCAGCGCGTTCAGCGGCAGGAAGAGATTGTATCCTAAGTACAAGGCACAAGAACGGCCGAGGGAGAGTTAACAAGATTTGTCTTGATATGAGCTACTTGGGCGACGACGACATGTCTTTGATTGGTGAGAAGGGTGGCAAGGCCGGGGGGCTAGACAGCACTTGGATAGAGGGCAGAGGAGGAGGACACGCTGGTGTAGTCTGTGCTGATACCGTCGTGGGTGGCGCAGGGTACTTTTCCTTCGGGAAGACAATACCGCGCGAGAAGTGGGTGCACGTATCGTTTGTGGGCATAAAAGACGAGGTTGACAAGGACAAGGACAAGGACAAGGACAAGAGCGACAAAGACAAAGGGGGGCAAAATCGGATAACGATGTTCATTGACTCATTCGCCGCTGGGCAAGTGAAAGAAAACACGTTCCCACTGCCCTTGTCCACCTTCGGAGGTTCCCCTGGTAACGATAGTGCCAGTCTGTGCCTACTAGACACACGGATCTGGACCAAACCACGCAGTAATATGGAGCTGCGAGGGACGATGAATACTCTGCTAGACCTCAACGGCCCCACAGAGCCAACTTTGGCAAACTATGACTTAACAGTACGTGGTCTGGTCGGGTGGTGGACCTTCGAGGACGGCCCTAAGGACCCTGAAGAAGAACAAATCGATGACGCCATGGACGTGAGTGAACATCGCCCACCCACTCAGCTAGGAAGAAGATTCGAAGTACCACCCACCAACAGTGACCATGATGAACTTTATGCCATGAATGCCGCTGCCAGGAGCTTAGTTACTCACCAGAGCAGCCCGCCATATGTAGATGTGCAGGCCCTCCCCTTAGAAATGAAGAAAATGTTCTGGAGCTGGGAAAATGCAGACGAGTTGCCTTTGCCGAATGAAAAAGAGCTCAAAGCAGGGGAAGACCGCCCCTTGCCTGTTCCAGCCTTCAGCGCCATTGGCCTGTGTCCCTATGAGCTCTCAAGGTTGCGTCTCGCACAGAAAGGCCGTCTCTTGCAAAAACAGGTCAATTGTACCCTAGGGTGCGATGCTTTCATCATGAAGAAGGACTTACGCTTTCACGTGACGTATCAATGCGAGATGAGGCACGTAAAGTGTCGATTTTCACCCTATTGCTCCATGACCTTCCCCGAGTATGAGAGAGTGGCCCACGAAGAGAACGTATGCCAGCATCTCCTGAACCGCCGCGTGCTAGAGGGGCGCTTTAAGAAGAACAGCGTGTTGAAGGAATGCGTGCTGTGCGGCACTAAGGTGAAGGCGAGGGATCAAGAGAAGCACGATAACAGTAGATGCCCTCACCGTATCATCACCTGCCCACACAAGGACTGCGAGGAGATGCTGCAGGCACACAGGCTGGCCTATCACTTGAAGTTCGAATGTAAGAGTCGGTATGTGACAGTGAGGTCCACAATGATTATGCGGTCCAGAGAGAGGACTGGGTATACGAGGGACTGGGCCTTCCCCGTTGTGGAGTACAAGGTGGGCGAGGAGGAGGGAGAGGGAGAAGGAAAGGAAGGCAAGGGCCATGAGGAGGAAAAAGTTAGCTTTGTGGAAGGTGGGGACACCCTGTCGCCCAAGGTGCGCTTCGAGGAGCCCAAAAGAGAGGAAAAGAAGGAGGAGGAGAAGGAGGAGGAGGAGGAGGAGGAGGAGGAGAAGGAGGACAAGACCGCGGAGAGTGACAGCGAAGTGAGCATCT
>MDTE01156849.1_pt1 | contig 10553 bp, 7 predicted proteins | sample 811231 | NCBI WGS metagenome assembly MDTE01 (sample SAMN05326651, study PRJNA326480) | marine metagenome | isolation source: seawater | place: Indian Ocean: Red Sea | collected 2010 | reverse complement strand
TAGAGATTCCTTGTCACCATTGATATCCACCAACAACTATCCTCGTAGGGTTCTAGTACATCACAATGGAGAATCTCGGCAAGCAACGATTCACTATACTCTAGATAATAAACTGCAAAGCAGCATAGAATCAGTGCTAAAAGCACATAGACCAGACTATGGAGTTTTCGTTGCTGTTGATCCAGATACTGGCCGAATACTCGCGATGGCTAGTCATAAGCGCGATGATAATAATGATACTAATCTTGCTCTTGCAGGTACTTATCCATCCGCCTCTATTTTTAAACTTGTAACCGCGGCGGCGGCGATCGACCTTGGGAAGGTCAATGCGGAGACAATTATCCCTTTCAATGGAAAAACTACCAGCCTCTACAGAAAAAATGTATTTCGTCATGAAGACAATCAGTGGACACAGCATATACCACTTCGAATTGCTTTTGCAAAGTCAGTAAACACAGTATTCGGTCGCATCGGCTTGGAGCAGGTGGGGGGTGAAAAACTGAAGACATACGCAACAAAGCTTGGATTCAACAGGGAGTTACAAGGTGACTTTGACTTGTCCGAAAGTAAATCAGTTATCAAAACAGAAGACGACTGGAGGGTTGTTGAAGCTGCTGCTGGCTATACTCGTCGCAATACCATCAGCCCAGTGCATGGTGCGCTACTCGCCGCCGCAGTTATTAATGGCGGCAGAATAATACCTCCAATAATAGTAGACTCGTTAACTGACGATAGTGGTATTGTGCTATACGCAAACGAGTCGGAAGCTATTGAACCTACTATCCTTCCTAGAACAACAAAACAACTTCAGATTATGATGCGAGAAACCGTTCGGAGTGGTTCTGCACGTCAAAGTTTTCTAGGTTTTGAGCGTAATGATTTTCAAGGTGTCTCGGTTGGGGGTAAAACTGGATCTCTTTCAGGAAAAAATCCAGAGGGTCGATATGATTGGTTTGTTGGCTACGCCCATAGGGGTGAACAGAAAATTGCTTTCGCCGCCTTATGTATTAATAAAGACTATTGGTATGTAAAGTCAAGTCAAATAGCCCGAAAGGCACTTGAGAATTTCTTTAGCCGCAGCTAAATTGGTTAGATTCTAATCAAACATGACGAACTGGAACAGCTAGTGAAACAATATCTCTGGGCAGTCAAAGAAGTGTTGGAACACGGGGTTCGAAAAACAAGTAGGACTGGGGTCGATACTATTTCTAGCTTTAATCTGAATTATCAAATTGATTTGCGGGAAGGTTTTCCTTTGTTAACTACAAAAGAGATTTCTTGGAAAAATATTGTCGTAGAAAATTTGTGGTTTTTGTCTGGAGATACGAATATTAGTTTGCTGCAAAAGCATGGTTGCAAATTCTGGGATCCATGGGCCGATCAAAATGGTCAGGTTCCAAGCGCTTATGGGAATTTTTGGAGACAGTTTCCGGTACATCGAGATGGGCGACTAGCTTTTAATGACCAAATACGATACGTGGTTGATGAACTACAAAGAAATCGAGAAAGTCGAAGACTTGTGGTGTCCGCATGGGCGCCAGGTAATGCGCAGACGAGCGCCCTTCCACCATGTCATGCTTTCTGGGTACTGAACGTGCAAAATACTGCCGATGGTGAGCCTTTGCTCTGCTTACACCTTACCCAGAGAAGTTGCGATATCGCCCTTGGCGTTCCATATAATATTGCAGGTTACGCATTTTTACTCGAGCTCTTTGGAAGATTCAGTGGTATTCGCCCAGGCATACTGGGACACACGTTGGTTGATGCACACATTTACACTTCAAAAGCGGATGGAACGCAACCAGAATACGATCATATTCCAAATCTTAAGAAGCAGTTAAAGAGAAACCCGCGCGTGCTACCAACTCTAAACATTGATAAGTCAGTTATGACACTGGATGATATCCCAGAACTATTGACAGCTGACACCGAATCCCTCCTTAGCACTTTCCAATTAGCCGGATATAATCCACATCCTGCTATACCATTCAAGGTAGCTGTATAGATATGATAGCAGCAATTGTTGCGATGTCTTCGAATCGCATAATCGGGGCTAACGGTAAACTACCCTGGCATTATTCGGCTGATTTAAAACGCTTTAAAGATCGAACGATCGGCTCTAACATAATTATGGGGCGACTGACCTGGGAATCAATTGGGTGTAGGGCTCTGCCTAAACGGCGAAATATTGTCATTTCTAGCAATAGCATTTCTAATGTCGAAGTATTTTCAACAATTGGTACTGCGCTTTCGGAATGTGACGGTGATGTATGGTTCATAGGCGGTGCAATGCTGTACAAGAGCGCACTCTCATACTGTGAATTAATAGACGTCACCTACGTCCCTACGCAAGCTGTAACTGGTCATGTCGTATATTTTCCAGAATTACGCCACGAAGAGTGGAAGCCTGGACCCATTCTCGAACTCCAAGATGATCCTAGACTTAGGCAACAATGCTACTATCGTCGCAGCGTGTAACTATTTCTACATAAACTATTCTCGTTACTGCAGCGTCCCATACCTATCAGAGTCTATCCCGATCTACGTTAAATTGACGCAACCCCATACCTGAATGATACCAACATGGAACTAACACATATCTTTGGGGAGCTAAACAAAGTACAGCGGGAAGCTGTAGCATCAGAACCAGGTCCATTACTAATACTAGCCGGAGCTGGCAGTGGTAAAACCCGCGTTTTAACTTATAGGATCGCTTGGCTGATAGAAGCTCTCAGCATCTCTCCACTTTCAATCCTAGCGGTAACCTTTACAAATAAAGCAGCACTTGAAATGAGACACAGAATAGAGTCTATTCTTGGCTTTAATATCCGAGGCATGTGGATAGGAACCTTCCACAGTCTTTCACATCGAATTTTACGAGCTCATCACCAAGAAGCGAATTTACCTGAAGCCTTTGAAATCTTGGATGCTGATGATCAATACCGACTTATTAGAAGAATACTAAAAGAACTACAACTTAACGAAGAACATTGGCAACCCCGACAAATACAGTGGTTCATTAACAACAAAAAAGAGGAGGGAATTCGATCTATTCACTTGAAAAACGACAACGAAAATATGGATCATACCTTGCTCCGAATCTACGAGCATTACGAAAACTTATGCCAACGATTCGGTCTTGTCGACTTTTCAGAACTATTATTGCGAACACACGAACTATTTTCAAATAATCAGGACGTCCTAAAGAACTATCGTACGCGATTTAGTTACACTCTAGTGGATGAGTTCCAAGATACGAATAAAATTCAATATCAATGGCTGAAAATAATTACGGAACCAAGAAATCATATTTTTGCTGTAGGTGATGATGATCAGTCTATTTACGGTTGGCGAGGCGCCAGAATAGAAAACATGACAAATTTTCAGTATGACTTCCCAGAAACACAAATTATTCGGCTAGAACAAAACTATCGATCAACGGGCAATATACTTCAAGCAGCTAATGCGGTTATTGACCACAATAAAGGCCGATTAGGAAAGAACCTTTGGACGGAAGATGGGGACGGCGATCCGATCAAAGTCTACGCTGCTTATAACGATTTGGACGAAGGTAAATTCGTACTTGATACGATCCATACCTGGATTGCAGACGGTCATAGACGAGATAGCATCGCAATTTTATATAGGTCAAATGCGCAATCGCGAATCTTTGAAGAATTGCTATTTGACTCAGGCACTCCTTATCGAGTTTATGGTGGCTTACGATTTTTTGAGAGAGCCGAAGTTAAAGATGTTCTGGCATATCTACGATTAATACATAACAGGAATTCCGATCCGGCTTTTGAAAGGATAGTAAACGTCCCTCCTCGGGGTATTGGCAATCGCACACTGGAAACTCTCAGGGATCATTCCAGAAAAACAAATCACTCGCTATGGAATAGTGTGATTGATCTCTTGTCTATCGATGATACACCTATGCGTATAAGAACCCGCCTACAAGCTTTTGTTGATCTAATTGACTCGATTGACAAACAAATAGCCAGTCTAGAACTCCACGAACAAACGAGTATCGTTATAGATAGAAGCAGGCTTGTTCCCCACTACCAAAAAATAGGAGGGGAAAAAGCTCTTACGAGAATTGAAAACATCGAAGAACTCGTAAATGCGGCGAAGAATTTTAATTCTGAACCAGATGCTGATGGTGTGATCAACCCACTCGAAGATTTCTTAGCAAATGCAGCTTTAGAAGCTGGGGAATCACAAGCAGAAGCTTGGCAAGATTGCGTTCAACTAATGAGTCTTCACTCTGCTAAGGGATTGGAGTTTAAGCTTGTATTTCTATGCGGGGTAGAAGAGGGACTATTTCCGCATCAACGGTCTATCCAGGAGTCAGGAGGTCTGGAAGAAGAGCGTCGGCTTTGCTATGTCGGAATGACACGCGCCATGCAACAGTTATTCATAACGTGGGCTGAGATTCGGTATCTTCATGGCAGAGAAAACTACAGTAAACCTTCTCGATTTCTACTCGAGATTCCCGAAAAACTGATTCACAATATTCGCTCTATCAATATGCAACCTGATGCAAGAATTGACCGAAGCGCCGCTACTGATGCAATAACAGAGAATGACGAAATACAACTTGGAAGTCGTGTAGTACATAAGAGTTTCGGCGCGGGAACTGTGATAACTATAGAAGGCCAGGGAGCATCCGCAAGAGTCCAAGTAAATTTTGAAGATGCCGGCAATAAATGGCTTGTGTTGAGCTACGCGAACCTAAATCCTGAGTGAATCTTGATGTCTATCAACTACTGTAGATCCAAAACTACCTGCTATGTTCTTACTATCCCATTTATGCCATTACTAAACCAATAAAAATTGCTCCGCCGAACCATATGTTATTTATAAATGCTTTTAAGCAAAGCTCGCGATCTCTACTCTTGCATAAATAACTCTGGTAAACTGCAGTTAGTCCCGCTACGCAAAGCCCTGCATAGAACCATAGACCTAATTCAAGAAGATTACCAATCGCTGCTAGTACTCCTAGTGATGCTGCTTGGCAAGCAATGTTAAAAATAAGGTCATACTTCCCAACTAGAATAGCGGTCGACTTAATTCCAATCTTTTTGTCATCTGGACGATCTGCCATTGCGTACATCGTGTCATAAGCAACAACCCACAGGAAATTGGCAAGAAACAACATCCAAGCAATATTAGGCACTTTTCCTTGTTGGGCAACGAATGCCAGGGGGATCCCCCACGAAAATACAACACCTAGATATAGTTGCGGCAAATGAGTAAATCGCTTAAACAGTGGATAGGTAATAACCAGAAAAAATCCAACGAGAGCAAAAAGCAGCGTTAATCTGCCTAGTATCAAGACCAAGAACAATGCCATCACAATAAGCACAACAAACAACAACAAAGCTTCATATGTAGTGACTTCTCCGGTAACTAATGGTCGGTTTCGTGTGCGAGAAACATGTCCGTCTAGGTCCTTATCTAAATAATCATTCACGATACATCCAGCAGCCCGCATGATGATAACACCAACAACAAAGATTACGACAATAGTAATTTTTGGTGAACCATAGCCAGCAATCCAAACTGCCCATAAGGTAGGCCATAAAAGTAACAACCAACCGACTGGCTTATTCATACGAGTAAGTCGCGTGTAGGCAGACAATTTCTTAAACATGGGGAGACCGATTAACGACATTTAACCAGCGGTGGATCAATCTGGGAATAAGCTCAGGATTCTCTTTATACAACAGATCAGCAGCCTGTTTAACCCAATTCGTTACTACCTTATGTCGGCCAAGATCTACTATACGAAATTCTGGGCTACCACTTTGGCGAAACCCCAAAATCTCTCCGGGACCTCTCAAGTCCAGGTCTTTCCTCGAAATCTCAAACCCATCATTGCTTCGCTTTAGCAAAGTCAAACGATCTCGAGCAACAGCGCTAAGTGGAGATTGATACATCAATACACAGACTGACTGTCGGTCACTACGCCCTATCCTCCCGCGCAGTTGGTGCAATTGTGCAAGGCCTAATCTTTCAGCATTTTCGATTACCATAAGTGTAGCGTCTGGCACATCAACTCCAACCTCTATAACTGTTGTTGCAACTAATAGGTCCACATCTCCTGCTCGGAACGCTTTCATAGTAGCCTCTTTCTCCGAGGGCTGAGTTCGACCGTGAAGAAGAGCTATACGAAGTTCCGGTAAATCCACTTTCAGCGATTGTGCTCGCTCGACGGCAGCCTCAGCATCTAAGACATCAGATTCTGATATTATTGAGCATACCCAATAAACTTTCTCGCCGTTTTTACATGCGCTTGATACTCTTTGCTGTATTTCATGCCGTCGAGTATTTGGCATCACCACAGTTTCAATAGGCTGTCTACCCGGTGGCATCTCATCAATAACAGAAACATCCATATCAGCGCAAAGAACCATTGTTAGGCTTCGAGGAATTGGAGTGGCTGTCATGATGAGTTGATGAGGTAGCTTGTCGCCATTGCGCCCTTTATCGCGCATCGCTAAACGTTGGCGAACACCAAAACGGTGTTGTTCATCCACAACAACTAAGCCGAGGTCCATATAACGCACATCTTCCTGAAATAGAGCATGAGTCCCGATGGCAAGTTTTGAGCTACCACTGGCTAGCGATTCTCGGACTCGTTGCCTTTCCTTCGAAGTTAATCTACCGGTTAGCCAAACTGGTAGGATTCCAAAGTCTTTAAACCATTCAGTAAAGGTTTGAAAATGTTGTTCGGATAATAGCTCAGTAGGCGCCATAAGCACTACCTGAGATCCAGATTCAATTACAGCTAATGCCGCGGCCGCAGCTACAACTGTTTTCCCGCAGCCAACATCACCCTGGATGAGCCTTAAGCATGGTCGAGGTGAGCTAAGATCAGTGAAGACTTCACAAATTGTTTTCTCTTGTGACCTTGTTAAATCAAAGCCTAAATTCTTCTTCAGGCGTGGCCAGAGCTCAATATTTCTTGGGATAATTACCGCAGAATGCAATTGGCGTTTGGTTCTATATTCTCGTAATGCCAAATAGTGTGCTAATAACTCTTCAAACGCGAGACGTAGCTGGGCAGGATGCACTCCATTCATAAGAGCAACTGTGTCCGTCCCGTTGGGGGGTTGATGGATAAGATATAAAGCTTCAAGCAGGGTTGGCAACTTAAGGCCCCGCAATATTTCCGACGAGATAAGCTCGGGTATATGTTTTTCCTTCTTTAACAGAACAGCATTAATTAAATTACGCCAGGTTGCCTGGCCAAGACCAGAAGTGGTTGGATAGATGGCCGTCAGCGAAGTTTCTGAAATAACCTTATCGGGGCCAGTCAATATCCTATACTCTGGATGGATAAGCTCGGGACCACTAGGGCCTTCGCGTAATTCTCCAAAACACTGTACCCAAAGGCCTCGTTTTAAATTTCGTTGCTGAGATGCGCTAAAATGAAACTGGCGAATTGTTAGTTCGCCCGTATTATCTGAGATAATCGTCGCAAGACTGCGGCGTCGGCCAATTCGGACTTCCGAACTCAAGATTTCACCGTGAATTAGTGCCTTATCCCCCGGTTGAACACTACCAATTGACGATATATGAGTACGATCCTCATAACGAATAGGAAAATGAAAGAGAGCATCTTCTGCATGGTAAATGCCAAGCTTAGCTAGCTTATGTACAGTCTGGGGACCAACTCCCTTAATTGTGATGAGCGCCTGAGACAAAGCATCCACATCCACAAGTTAAATTCATAGATCAGGAGCGAAGATGTGCTATAGCGTCAATCTCAATTTCTGCTCCACCTGGCAATTGATCGACACCAACGACGGCTCTAGCGGGGAATGGCGGACCAAAATATTCAACCATCACCTCATTAACGATGGAGAAACTATCAAGCTCCTTGAGGAAAACTGTCAATTTGACAACCTGATCCAAACTCGACCCGCTTGCTTTAGTTATCGATGACAGATTCTGAAAGACTTGATGCACTTGTTTTTCTATCGATGTATCAACTAACTTCATAGTTATGGGGTCTAATGGAATCTGGCCTGAAATAAAAACTATCTGATCGACTTTTACAGCTTGTGAATAAGCACCTATTGGCTGTGGTGCTCGATTCGTATGAATTGCTTCTTTGCTCATTTTAGAATCTTTTTACCCCTCATGTAACTAGTTGAACGGCCGATACGAATAACAGACCGACGGGCTCGCAACTTTCGCATGATCCGTGCCAAATGCTGTCTGTTATCAACACCAATTGTAAATCGAATAGTCGCGTGCCGAGTATCGCGTTCTGTAACAGATACCTTATTTATATTTGAATTTTCATCAGCTATAACAGCAGCGAGACGGGCAAGCACCCCCGGGCGATTGGCAGTTTCAAGATAAATATCTACGGGAAATTCTCCTTTGACTTCCTCCGACCAGGCCACCGGAATCCAATTATCACTATTCTTGCCGCGCCGCTTCGTATTCGCACATTTAGCGCCGTGTATAACAATTCCCCTACCCCGCGAAAACAGACCAACAATGCTATCACCTGGAATAGGCCTACAACATTGCCCATACCGAACAATCATGCCTTCTGCACCTTTGATCACCAAAGGCCTATTTCTTCCCTTTTTCTGCCGACCTATTTCCTCTTCGGGTAACAACTGTTGAGCAATTACCATTGGTGATCTTCGACCAGTACCAATATCCCCGAGCAATTCAGTCCAATCCTCTTTACCAATCCTTCCAAGTAGCTCTACTTTTTGCTGTGTTTTGAGCCGAGTATTTAAGTCTAGTGAGCCCAGCGCTCTTTCTAGTAGTTGCTTTCCGAGCTTAACCGCATCATCAGTTCGTTGGTGTTTCAAATAGGCACGGATCGTGGAGCGAGCTTTTCCAGTAACTACATAGTTTAGCCACATAGGACTGGGCACTGATGAGCGGGTGGTCAATACTTCAACGTGGTTACCATTATTTAGAGTATGGTGTAGTGGGACCAATTCATGATCAACTTTCGCACCGACACAATTATTTCCGATATCAGAATGTACGGCATAGGCAAAGTCTAGCGCCGTCGCTCCTTTGGGCAGCTTTTTTATATCGCCTTTTGGGGTAAAAACATAAACTTCATCGGGAAAAAGATCTGTCTTTAGGTGCTCTAGGAACTCAGTTGGATTGCTTGCATGTACCTGACCATCGAGTAGATCATTGAGCCAAGTCCGTGTGAGTTGTTGGGGATTCTGGCCTACAGTCAACGATTTATAGCGCCAGTGTGCCGCAACGCCCGTTTCCGCTACACGATGCATGTCTATAGTTCTTATTTGAACCTCAATACTTTGCCCAAAGGTGCCGAACAGCAATGTGTGCAAAGACTGATAGCCATTAGCTTTTGGAATAGATATATAGTCCTTAAATTTGCCCGGAACCGGTTTGTACAAACTATGGATAATTCCTAAAGCTCTATAGCACTCATCTACCGTATTAACAACTACCCTTATTGCAAAAACGTCCCGTAACTCTGACAAGGGAACATGTCTTGACTGCATCTTTAAATAGACCCTATAAAGACTTTTTTCACGACCAGACACTGTGGCTTCAATCTCTGCTTTTCCTAATTCTTCGGATACTCGCCGGCGTGTCTTATCAACGATTTTGCGGTGATTGCCTCTTTGCTTTTCTAATTCGCGCTGAATGGCACTATGTCGTTTCGGATATAAATAGCGAAAACTTAAATCTTCAAGTTCCTGAGCCCACGTATAAAGACCTAACCGATTTGCAATCGGGGCAAAAATATCCAGCGTCTGCTGGGCTATGCGCTTTCTCTTCTCAAGCCGCAATGAATCCAAAGTGCGCATATTATGGATTCTGTCTGCCAACTTGATCAAGATTACCCGTATGTCTCGCGACATTGACAATAACATCTTATGGAAGTTTTCGGCTTCGGCATGCTTTGAAGATTCAAATTGGATTTGTCCAATCTTAGTGACACCATCAACCAAAAGGGCAACCTCTTCGCCGAATTCTTCTACCAAATGTGTTCTAGCTGTTGGTGTATCTTCGATAACATCGTGCAAAATAGCTGCAACAATACTTCTACTATCCAGATGAAGGTCAGCAAGGATACGCGCCACAGCTAAAGGATGATTTATATAGGCTTCACCTGACTTGCGTTCTTGGCCTGAATGAGCATCTTCGCCAAAACGATACGCATGACGAATTTGATCCAGCTCATTTTTTTCCAGATAACTTACTGCCTGGAGTAAACTATTGACAGTAGTTTTGCGCCCTAAATACTGAGATCCGGGTTGAGCAGATTCAGCTCGTGGGCTCTTCCTGACTTTCGCCTGAGTCCGCACTCTCTCTGTTGACATCGCTTGTTCCGCCTAGATTCTCTGAGGGCACTTCTTGAGGGGGGTCGACTACCATGATACTTTCTACGTGGGATGCATTAATTGCTTCTTTAGAATTTTCTGCAACAACAGCAACGTTATCACTATCATCTTGAGATAATTCTGCCGGATCCTCTGACTCGCCGAAAAGCTCTTTTTCTAGATCCACTTCTGTCTCTTCGAGAATTG
>MDTE01107407.1_pt1 | contig 10553 bp, 2 predicted proteins | sample 811231 | NCBI WGS metagenome assembly MDTE01 (sample SAMN05326651, study PRJNA326480) | marine metagenome | isolation source: seawater | place: Indian Ocean: Red Sea | collected 2010 | reverse complement strand
AGCCGCGCCGGTTTGTTTCACCATGCCTCCTAACTGACCTAGGGTAATAACTCCAGAAATCGCACTGACTAATGCCACCGTACTTGGGCTCTGATCCCTATAGTGCGGGTTCATTCTGAGGGTACTTGCCAGAATCTTCAAAGCCAAAGTCCCCATTCCTGCTGCCAAAGGTCCAATTCCCGTAAGATTAGCAGCTAGAGCGCCCATTCCAAAGAGACGATTACAAATAAATGGAGCTAAAACAGGTGCAAGGTCTACTACAGAGCTCATTATATCGATGCCACTCTGACGCGACGCCTTTTCGCCAGAAAGGGTGTGCAAGATGTCTCCAAAGGCCGCCGCATCGCTTAGGAACGTGGTAGCGCTCTTAACAGTCTGAACTGGGCCCGGAATTGATGGCATCTTTAAATATTTGCTTATTTTAAAAAAAATTCCTTTATTTTCACCGTCATCGTCTTCATCAACCCTTTTTTTTGCATACTCTTCCGCATACTCTCGAGTCCAAGGTGGATTTGCATTCATATAGAAATGTCCGTCTTCGTCTTGCAACGACCACAAGTCATCGTTTTCCACATCGAAAACTGCACTTAAGTAGTAGCTTGAAGGGCATATGAAATTGGTCACAATCAGATCCGCCACTCCGTTCAGGCGAAGAAAGAAAGCATCAAGTGGGCTGGAACCTGCAGATCTGAGGCGAAGGGCTCTTGTTACTTGCTGAATAAACTGAATTATGTACCCTCTTCTGTCGTTGTAAGACGCATTCACAGTTGGTCTTGTGTAGTCGTCCCCATTTTCAGCGAACGCATCAATTTTATAATTACCACCCTTGCGGTCCATGAGCCCGTTTATGAACGTAGAAAGAAATATAGAATCTGGACTGTTATCGTTTTCTATGTGCGCAGAAGCGTACTCATAGCAAAGCATGCTAAAGGTGTTTGCTTCGTCTGTCATATCAGTCAGAGTCACCTTCTGCGCGAGTGGTTCATATACAGATGCATATTCTCGGTCTCTACTGTAAATTTCCGCCCCGACTTTGCAAAGGAAGCGGAACGCCGCTCCGGCGCGAGCGCGAAGAACAAACGGAACAGGCTTGGGATTACAAAAAAATCTCGGTTGTGCTGCGGGTGGGGTTTCGGCAGTCTCTCTAACTGTTTCTGTTGGACCAACGTCTGTGTGCTTTAGAGCGCCTGTTTCGTCGTAAGTCGCATCTGTTCTTCCTTTATTTGTTACAGTGACTGTTGTAAGACGAGCAGGAGCTGACGGGACGTCTTTTTTCTCAGGAGTCAAGAGCATCACATTCTTAGAAAACGTATCATCGCCAATAGAAAAATTTAGTGGCTGCGACTCGGCCTCTGTTTCTTTCAATCTATCAGCGTTTTGTATTTCATTGTTTTCGATTGACTTCTTAATTTGGGAAAAAGCGCCGCCTGCGTCGTGCCCATTTGATAAAAGGGAATGCGTCAGTTTTTGGTACACCTTTTCGTTAATGTTTTCTCCAGCATCCTGTGCGGAACACTCCGCGTTGGTACGCTCCACTTGATTTCGAGCAACTCTTGTAAGTATCATGCCTGCTTGGTACAGCTTACCCGTTTGCCTATTCTTTTGTTTGAAAGCTTCAAACCACGCGCACCGGTCTCTCTGTACATCGTCAGAGCAGCTCCTTGAAAGGTAAAACGGAATCCAGTCTCGTTTTAGGCCGAGCGCACTTGCATAGAAAAGAGGGTCTTCAATAGCAGCAGCGGCACCACTAGGCTTGTGAGTAAAGACTGGAAACCCTTTGCCGTCACCGATCTTCTCCACATCTTTGAGCACATCTCTCACGTGCGTGAAACTCTTGATTAATTCGCAGGCTGTTTGTGACCGCTCGATGAACCAGTCTTCTTCAACTCCGTCGTTAACTTGGCCGAGTGGATTATAGAGCGTGCGTTTTACAAACCTGCGCACACGCGATGCATCTTCATCTTCAGTAGCGGCAACGCTCTGGGTCTGTCGAGATAAATAACAGATGCCTTCTTTGCTTGCTGGCATGACTGCAGAATGGGCGTTGGTTGGAATGTGTGCAGCAATTTCCTCTTCGCTTGACTGTTCCATCCATGAATCGGGTGCAGACGGCCGTACCTCCATCGGCTTACTACTACTAGGTTGAGAAATCTCCGCCAGTGCACTCTCTCCAACTCCTTTGGAAATCGAACCAGGGCCAAACAGTTCTGTAAATCCGCCCGTTTCATACAGAGCGTACGCAGAATCCAAGTCTAAGAAAGATAGGCCTGACCATAGCAAGCTGGCTTCCATGTATTCGAATATTTGTTTATCGTCTTTCGCGGTGACGCTTTGCTCCATGCGCAGCTTATAGTATGCTAAAACGTAAAGATCCTCCAGATCGTTAAAGGGGTCATCTTCTGGGGAGACGGAGCGTTGGCTCCCAAAATTCAACATTGCCGGAAACAGCGACATGATTGCACGCGCCTTCTCTCTCTACACACACACGCTCGCTCCCAGGCCTTATAAAGTTGCAAGCGCAGCGCACCAGAGAGTAAGAGGAGTGGGGCCTAGGTCGCGATCACAGCGCCCGCTCGCTCCGAATAGCGAGGTGCGACTGCGCCGCACCGCGTCGTGAGCCCCTTTGCCTTGGTGGCGGATTGCGAGGCGGTGCGACACCACAAAGCGGGATCTGCAGACCGCGTGAGCGAGGCAACATGCCATGTCGACCGCCGAGGAAGTGGCAGCGTCTGCGTCGCACTCGAGAACACACTCGACAATCTCCGAAGTGACGGTTGGATGCTTTTGACTCACGTGCAAAAGAAGCAGCAGCTGAATGAAGCGGTCGGTAAACCAAAGAAGCGCGCCGCGCCGAAGTTGCAAGGTGGAGAGCGTTGCCGACGAAAAGGACGCACCGCTCTTTCCGGCCGCCAAGGCATAGTAGTGCAAAAAGGAAAGGGCGTCCGTCTTGCCTTCCGGCCAGGGAAGCAGGTCCATTTCTTGAAAGCGAGGGTAAGCAATCAAGATCCCGAGCCGGGCGCCGGGTGCGATTTCTAGCATGAAGGGGTGCGCGTCTTGCGGGCTGACGAGCCGCATGGTCAGCGCGGCGTTGGAGGGCAGAGAGTTGTCCCTTTCCGTCTCGCGCATCAGGTCTTCTGCGCGGAGCGAGACGTCTTCGAGCGCGGCTGCGTTGGAGCATGAGAGGGGGAGCAGGTCGCCGAGACCGCACGGAGGCACGAACCAACGCCCTTCTGCAATTCGAGAAGTGTCATCCGCGTCCTGGCTGGAAATGTGCAGCAGCTCCGAGATGCGGAGACCGAGCGCCTCGACGTGCGTCAAGGAGCATCGCGCGGACCGCCTCAAGAGCATATCGGGCATGCGGATGAGGGGTTGGCGCCGCTGGGCCCACTCGCCGTCCTTCCCGCGCTCCCCTGCCGCGTGCGCAGCGCCTGCAAAAAGCGCGTCCGCGCCACCACCTTCTCTGTCGACGGCCTGGCGTGCAGCCTGTGCCAAGATCGGACGCGACGCAAAGGCGGCCGCAAGAAAAGCTGCATGCGCAGAGGCGGGAGTCGAGTCCTGCGACAGGCCCCACATTGCGCGCGCCAGCAAAACGGCCTGTGCGAAAAAGTGCGCGCCCGCGCGGATCTGCGCGGCCAGGGGAGACGGGCTCCACGCAGAAATCGCGCTTGTGGGAAGCCTGTGCGTCTCGGCGTGCGAAAAGAAGGCTTGGACCGGCATGAGCGGCATCGGCGATCGAGAAGCCCAGTCTTTGACTTTGCACAGCGTGGAGAGCGCCGTTTCGAACCGGTCGACTGCGTCCAGATCTCCGCCGCGCAGCCTCTTTTGCGCCGAATGAGAAGTTGGCGCGTCGCGGAACACGCGTTCTGCCAGCACCTGGCAGTGCTTGAGCAGCGCGAGCGCGTCAGCGCCGCGAGGAAAGCACCGAAAAATTGCGTGGTCCGCGTCCAGAAGGCAGTTGCTTTTTGAGCGCCTTCCGTAGCAGGAAAGCAGGCGAAGCGCCATTAGTCCCACTGACTGAGCCTCCTCGTAGACCGTGGCCGCAAGGTCGTCCCCGCTCGGCGCGTAATCGCGGCGCGCGCCCGCAAAACACACCGCGTCTCCAAAGCCGATCAGCGCGGCTCGCTCGACGATGCCCGTGCGAATGCCGTACTCGCGCATCACGGTCGCGTCTCCGCCCGGCTCTCCCTTTCCCGCAGCCCTTTGGGCCAAAAGCAGCGCTTCGGGAAAGCTGGTTTCCGCGCGCGCCACGCACAGGGCGACTTCTCCAGGGACGACGTGGCCGTACAGCGCGGAGGGCAGCATGTGTTCTGCGGGCGGCAGCCGCGGCAGGGAATCGAAAACGGCTCCGTCGCCTGCGCGCCAGCGAAAGAAGTGCGGGCTCCGCGGCGCCCGCCGGTGCGCCTCGACGCACCAGCGGTGCGTGTCGCTTTGCAGAAGCGCCATTCGCTTTCGAACCACCTTTGTAGCAAAGGCCGCCAGGTTTCGCGTTTCGATGTCGAAGACCGCGCTGTATTCGTTTTGCTTGAGCAAGCCCACTTTGTCGATGTCGAAGGCGCCACCGCCGCCGGCGTCCCCAACCTGCACGTCGAACGCCAGCACGTGCGGCAGCCGGTGCACGAAGCAGGGACCGAGTGCAAGGTGCTCCATCGAAGATGGACTGGGCACGCGCAGAAGATCGTAATTGGTCCTATTTTCATCGTCCTTACCGCCCTTTCCGTAAATGTATAGGGCGCGTTTTTTTGCGTCTTCATCCATATAATCGACCGCTGGCGTGGAGGGGGAGTTGTTGCTCTGCCACGAATACGGAAAAGCCGGGCTCGGAGAGTCGCCACGTCGAAAGGATTCCCAAATGCATTTCTGTATTGCATCTGCAGTGAGAAGTTGCTTGGAGCGACTTTCGAGCTCTTCTGCGGCTCGAACGAGGTCTTCGTGCACCGCGCCGTATTGAGCGTCCACAAGCCCAGCGTCTAAGCCGTCCTGAGATGTCGGCAAAAACGTAAATGTTGAGGTTGTGTGTTCCGGATCTTCGGGGCGCCGCTCGGCACTGGAGACCTCGTCGTCGACCTCAACAACTATTCTCGCGCGCACGCGCCTGCTGAAACGCGAAAATAGATCGCGGCCTTCGTCAAGAAGAATGGGCTGTGGAACGTTTTGGAGTACCCAGGCTAGGTTCGTGTCGTCGTTTGTACTAGAAGAAGCGGACGGCCTGTTCCAGCGGTTGAAAAGAGCTTTTTGGGTTGGAGTATAATCGCCAAGAATTGTCTTAAAAGTCACGAGCGCGTCAAAGTGGTCAATGACTTCGTCTGCGGCGGGGTAATTTCCCATACCCTGCACATAGTGATTGTTGTTTTGAAATGTATGCATGTATAAAAAAAGAACGGCTTCTTTCCTCGCGCCGCTGCCCGACATGACGAAGTAGCCCTTTTCATTTTTCAGAAATTGAGAGATGTTTTTGACTACGTCTGAAATTTCGGACAGCGTGATCCTAACTAGAGCTCCGTTGACATTGCCCAGTTTTAGGCTGTGGCTGTCCAAAAACGTAAGATAGAGCTCTTGAGCAATAGTCGACGGGTAGGAAAAGACCGTCACCGGAGCGATCTCCTGTTTCTCGTTGTGCACCAAGACGGTCTTTGAAGACGCAGCTTCCCACTTTTCTTGGTACTCCTGTCCTTCGTTCTCGATCTGAATGCAGCACTCCAGCCTTGCAGTGACGCAAAAGGGCGCTCTCGCGCCTTCTTCCACCTGCATTGCGATGTAGACTGGAGCTGTGCCTTCGCAGAACTGCGCAAGAGGCGCGCTCTCCGTAGCGTAGGTCTGCAGGCCGTGAAACCGAGGCAGTACGTACCTCCCTTCGGCGTTGTCTTCACTCACGTGCACGTTGCCGTCAATCCAGGTCCACACCCTTTTCCCCTCTCCAGCCCGACGCACGAGCTGGATCGTAGTCGCGCCGCTCTTCACGTACGCCCCGCTCACTCCCGTCGCGCTCCCCGAGCCCTTCTCTGCGCTCAGAGCGCGCGTTTCATCCCTCGAAAAAGAGAACGCCACGCCTAAAGCAGGAGGTGCCGCAACGGGAGGCTCCCACTGCGCCGCGTTCATTAGCAGCACGCTAAAAACCACCTGCACCCTGTTGCGCTTCCCCCGCCTATCTTCACTCTTTTGCCCTTCGCTCTGATTTTTATTCGGTTGCAGCAAAAACAACTGATCGTGATAAGAACCGCGCAAGCATCTTTATTCACAGCGCCGGTCTCGTCCTAGCGACGAATTGCTGGTATCATGAGCAAGAGGCCGAGAAACGAGCACTCCAATTTTGTTGAGCAGTTCGTCACGCAACTGGCGCTCATTTTTGAAACAGATCCGTCTGGAAAAAGACGTAAAGTGGCGGCCGATCTTGCTGAACTTCTTGCTGCAAACAAAAACAGGATGCATGAGAAAGTGCTGGATGTTCGTTTTATGATGGCTGTAAGCGATGAAGACTACCTGTCTGGCAGCGTCATGCCGCTCAACGTCACCTTCAGCACCGAGGACTTTGGCCTTGGCGACGTCCCTTCTCACGTGGAAGCGGCCACAAAAAGAGGACAAACGAACGCGTTGCTGTCCTACATGGAGCAGCAAAATGCAGAAGCAAATGTCGAGATGAACAAAATAGCAACTTTTTTAAAGAACTTAGACATTGCTGATCTAACAGCCCCTTTAAAAACTGTGTTAGAAACTGTCCAACAATTCGAAAACAAAGTTTTGGACAATGTAATTCCAAAGATCGAAGCAACATTCACAACCGTTGCTAAAGATCCTCCTGGCAGTCCCTTTTCTTTAAACAACCAACAACTTCGTGCCGGCTATCAGGATGCCAAAGATTTTAAGGCAGAACAACAAATAGGAGATTACAAAAGACTCATGTACGTCCTTTATCACGGACTTTGCTGCGTACGTGCCGACAAGATAGGACTGGAAAAGATTAAAGTTTTTGTAATACAAAACGCGCCTAGCGTAAAGTCGCAACTGTGGTTTGCGCAGCGACACGGAGAAGACTTTGATTTTGCGGAGTCTGACGAAAGCATCAAAAATGATTTAAAAGACTTTGATGACTTCGGGTCTTTGCACTGTCTTTGGATGCCAGATCTAAGCAACGATGAAGCAATGGAGTCTACATTTTACGCGTGCAACGCAGTGTTTTACGGCCATTTACGCGAGCGTTACGATGATGCTGTAGTGAGCGATGACGTGCAGAAAGTGTTGACCCTTCTTTCAAAGCTGTACAAAACGCAATTTGTTAACTCAACAGGCAAAGGCAATATTCTTTTAGAGAATGCGGAGCAATCGATACTTAGAGAAAGCTTTGGTATTGACGTGAAGTTACGAAAGCAAGCTTTTTCCTCCACTAGCTATCCAATCGTTGAGTACAACAATTCTGAAGGACTTTCTCAAGTCCTTAATGAAATGCGCAACGAAACGGACGCCAGTCATGCTACCGCCAGTGTCATGCTTGAGTGGTATTCCAAGGAAGGAGTGCAAATTGCAGCGACCATCTACGAAGAATTTAAAAAGTCGTTGCGTGCTGCGGAAAGCGAGATAAAGGCGATAAAGAACTCTTTGCCTTCTGCAGAAGCGTCCACTTGGCAGATCCACGGAGTGGAGGGTATGGAAAAGGTGGAAGACGCGTATTCCAAAAAGAGGCAGAGCGCGTGGAACGCGATTCTACGAGAAACGGGCCCCTCTGCCGATCGCGTTCTCATTTTTGTGAGGTTGTTGGCCGGACATCTCGGAGAATCTGTAGAGCGCACCATCGTCGAGGTGGATACCGAAAGCGAAGACGCATACAGGCAGTACGAGCGGATGCGCAAAGAGTCTCAGAACAAGGCGGCGCTTTTGCAAGCCAAAGTCGTAGAAACGATGATTGGAACGGTGCTCAAAGAGAGCAGCCTGGTCGTGGGAGTGGAAGACAGCGTCAAGGAGACGCAAGCGGCCTCGTCCAAGCTGGTCGTATTCGACCAAAAGGCGAGAGACGCGTTCCAAGAGCTGGCGTCCGGAGCGTCCACCAGGCCATTCTTTGATGCGCACGTCGGGCTGAAGAACGCACTGGAAAACCAAGACTCAAAGCCTACGCTGCAGAGCCTCGTCAGAGAAGCCGGAGCCGTAGGGTACGAGTTCATGTCCTTCATGGAGCAGTCGCAAATGAGGGGAGCGCTCCTATCCCGTCCTAGCCCGGCTCTGATGTCGTCTTTTCGCAACTCTCTTTGCGTCCGTCTCAAGTCAGATGTCGTTGCGGCGATCCGCAAATCTTTATCGACACTGAACACGGAGCTGAGGGCGCACCACCACGGAGTCAGCAACCTTACTGCGTGGGAACTGATTGAAGGGAAGGACGAGGAGCTGAGGCTGCTGTTTGCGGAGTTTTGTGCAAACATATTGCAAGGGATCCGGATGACGAGCTCATCGCTCTCAGCCTACATCGGAATGGGGCAGGTGAAAATGAACACCGTGGCGGTGGCGCTTAGCTTGCGCCGCTTAGTGCGGCAGGTCTGCTCGTATCGGCTCAGCACAAAAGAGCACCCAAATTACAAAAACAGCGCTGACAGAGAGAAACACTTTGACGAATCACCAACCCTCGATCATCCAGCGCTTGACGCCTGGGTGCAAACGAAAAAAAAGGAGTCAGAAGCGGTTGTGGTTGCTCCGGACACCAGGCCTCGGCATCAGGGATTGGTGAGTCGGCTTCATTTCAATCGTGTTTCGATGGCACAGCAGCGTGCATTTGACAGGCACATCAGCCGTATGGAACTTGGAGACAAAAATAAAACTGCAGATCTTTCCATTCGGCGCGCCTTAAGAAAGTTTTCCCGCATCTTAGGCGGTGGACCGGAAAGCGACCGCGAAGCGGCGCTTATCCGAATCTTTGTTATAGCTCACATCGCGCTGAAAGAAGCAAGCGTTCCTATGCCTGGTGGGAATTTGATTAACATGTGGAGTGGGGTAGAAAATTATGGCAATCTGGGTGCAGAGCAAAATCAATCGTTAAAGAGTCTGTTCAGCGCGGTCAGCAAACGCATGCCATTTCCGTTTATGCCATCCGCCTTTGAGGAGGCTCTGCTTCAATGTGTTTCTATTCTTCGCGTTTTTCCTATAACTGCCCACGAAGCTGGATATGCGACTCCGAGCGCGAGTCCAGGTATAGCACTGACTCTGCCTCCTCTAAAAGACGCACGACCATCATTTGCGGATTTGAAAGATGGATATAGGCGAGTGAAGCGAGCTGTCAAAGACGCTTTGGGTGAAGGGTTAACAAAGGTGCAAGAAGAATTTGATGTCAAAAAAGAATTTATTGTGAAAAAAGAAATGCAACGCGTAAAGCTTACGCAACTCACTGGAAGGCTAAGCGAGTTCCAAAAAGCTGTTTTCGAGAAACAAATGCCACTAGACGATATGAGGAAGCTCGTGAAGACGTGTGTCGACGAGAGTAGCCTGTTAGCAACTCAACTAGAAGAAGAAGGTGTAACAAACAGTCAAAATGAACTAAATGCAGCCCATAACAAAGTCCTAAACCAAGCCGCCGCAACACCACGAGATTATTACACGCACTATATGGATGTGCTCAATTGCTTTAAAAAGGTCCTCAACGAGCTAAAAAATGCGATAGGCGACGTGTCATCTGAAAGAAGCGAGTTCAATGCCAAAGCTACAAGTTTGGAACGGTGGCACAATCTATTGGATGTGCAAATCGACATAGAGGTGAGTCGGCATGTAAACATGGCGCTCAACATTCTAACGATGGGAGCCTACATTAACAAGGATGATCTCATAATGAAGCCGGGAGACCTTTCTCCGTTGAACACCACGTGGACAGTTGAACGGCGCGGTAAAGACTCTGGAGTGCTGACAAGCTACAACAGCGCTGTTATGTCGTCTTATTCTCAAGAGGTGTGGAGTACAACTGTGCAAGTGCTTCAGCAGGTTGTTAAGACAGTAACGAAACCCGGCGGCGACGAACAAAAAGAAGGGTTAATGAAATGGATCCTAAGCGCGATTACGAGCCCTGGGGTACTCAACTTGCCGGCGTATCAAAATATATTTAAAATTATTTCCACAAAACTTGCATCGTAGTTATAGTGGTTGACCGACTGTTCGCTATCTTTTGAAGCGGAGCGTAGGAGGGGAAGGAGGAGGAGAGGGGAGAAGGAAAAGGACCGCTCGCCGAAAAAATGGGTTTGGACGCGGAGTGGCTGCTGAGCGCCTGTCGAGCGGTCGACCCGCAGGCAGCGATCGCCACCGTCTGCAGAGATTCGGACGGGAAGAACGTCGTGCGCGTGCGCGGGAGCAGCGCGCAGAGCACTTCGCGCGTCCTAGAAGCCCTTCGCGTCCGCGCACCGTACATGAAATGCGGCACGGTAGAGAACCACCTGGACGGAGCCTTCGAAGCCTGGGCCGCCCTTCCGACGCGGCGCGAAGCGCTGGAGTGCGGCAGGCGCGTGGGCAGAGCGTCCCTCTTTTCGAGAGCGGCTGAGACGGCGGGGCTGGCGCTCGTGCTTTCGTTCGTGGTTCTCACGGCAAAAGATTTT
>MDTE01000964.1_pt1 | contig 10553 bp, 7 predicted proteins | sample 811231 | NCBI WGS metagenome assembly MDTE01 (sample SAMN05326651, study PRJNA326480) | marine metagenome | isolation source: seawater | place: Indian Ocean: Red Sea | collected 2010 | reverse complement strand
TTGAATTTGTTTTGCATAATCTTTAAATGAAGAGTCAAGAGCTTCTCCAAATGCAACAGCTTTAGCAGCTATAACATGCTCTAATGGACCTCCTTGTGTTCCTGGAAATACACCAGAATCAAGTATAGTAGACATTTTTTTTATTGTTCCTTTTTTAGTTTTTAATCCCCACGGATTATCAAAATCTTTTCCCATCATAATTAATCCTCCTCTAGGCCCTCTTAAGGTTTTATGAGTTGTAGTTGTAATTATATGACAAAATTTGGAAGGATTGTTTAAAAGTCCAGTAGCTATTAATCCAGAAGGGTGTGAGATGTCAGCTAAAACAAGTGCACCAACATCATCAGCTATTTTTCTTATCAATTCATAGTTTATATCTCTAGAATACGCTGAAGCTCCACAAATAATTAGTTGGGGTTTTTCATTTTTTGCAGTCTTTTCTAAAGATTCGTAATCGATAGTTCCACAGTTCTTCTTAACAGAATAAAAATATGGATTATAGATTTTTCCAGAAAAATTAACTGAAGATCCATGAGTTAAATGTCCTCCATGTGATAAATTGAAACCTAAAATTTTATCACCAGGTTTTAATACTGCTAGAAAAACTGCTGCATTTGCTTGAGATCCTGAATGAGGTTGTACATTAGCATATTCAACATTAAAAAGTTTCTTTGCTCTTTCAATTGCAAGTTCTTCAACTTTATCAACTACTTCACATCCCCCATAATATCTTTTGTTAGGAAACCCTTCTGCATATTTATTTGTTAAAACAGAACCCATTGCGTTCATAACTTGTTCGCTGACAAAATTTTCAGAAGCGATTAGTTCAATTCCATTTTTTTGACGATTTTTTTCTTCTTGAATAAGGTCAAAAATTTTACTATCTTTTTTCATAAAAGCAAAATTATCTAATTTCGTACAATTAACAAATAAAAAATGAGTAATAGAATTACAAAATTATTTGGAATAAAATATCCCATTATTCAAGCTGGAATGATTTGGTGTAGTGGATGGGAATTGGCTTCTGCTGTTTCAAATGCAGGTGGATTGGGAATAATTGGTTCAGGTTCTATGTATCCAGATGTTTTAAGAGAACACATAAAAAAATGTAAAAAAAATACTAATAATCCTTTTGCAGTAAACCTTCCTTTATTATATCCACAGATTGAAGATCATATAAAGGTTATTATTGATGAGAAAGTTAAAATAGTCTTTACATCTGCTGGCAGTCCAAATAAATGGACAAAAAAATTACAAAATAAAAAAATTATTGTTGCTCATGTAGTTAGTAATTTAAAATTTGCTCAAAAAGCTGTAAATGCTGGAGTAGATGCAATAGTTGCAGAGGGATTTGAAGCAGGTGGTCATAATGGTATTGAAGAAACAACTACTTTTTGTTTAATTCCATCTATTCGTGAAAAGATAAAAATTCCATTAATAGCTGCCGGCGGTATAGGTACTGGAAGAGGTATGTTAGCAGCTATGGTTTTAGGTGCAGAGGGTGTTCAAATAGGAAGTAGATTTGTTGTTTCAGATGAATCTTCTGCACACCAAAATTTTAAAGAATATATATTAAATTCATCTAAAGGAGATACTAAACTTACTTTAAAAGAACTTACACCTGTTAGATTAATGAAAAATAAATTTTATTATGAAGTCCAAGAAGCATATCAAAAAAAATTTTCTAAACAAGAATTAAATAAACTTTTGGGTAAAGGTAGAGCTAAAAAAGGGATGTTTCTAGGAGATTTAGAAGATGGTGAGTTAGAAATTGGTCAAATTTCTGGAATTATTAATGAAATAAAACCTGCATCTGAAATTATTAAAGATATTTTAAATGAATTTTATTTATCAAAAAAAGAAGCTCAAAAAATTATTTTTTAACAATAATTTATTATTAATGTTGTTTCTATGTTTATGAGAACTTTATATTTATTAATATTTATGTTTTTTGTCTTGAGCTCAAAATCTCAAGATCCTGACCCTCCAACAATAACTCATATATCAATAGATTCATTAACACAACAAGTTAAAATATTTTGGTATAATAATTCTCCTCAAACAACAGGTTATATTATTTATATTCAGGATAATGAAAATCTTTGGATACCTTTAGATACTCTAATAGGTTCTCAAAATTTATTTTATTCTACTGATAATTCTAACTCTCAATTTCAAGAAGAAAAGTATAGTGTTGTTGCATTTGATAAATTTGGTAATACTAGTGCCAGAAGTGAGGCTCATTCTACATTATTTTTAAAATATAATTATTCTCTTTGTGATACAATTTGTTATTTAAATTGGAATTTATATGATGAAATGCTTAATCAGCAAGGTTTTATTTTAAGAGTATATTCTAAAAATATACTAGATGAAAACTTGACTGAAACAATAGATTATTTTTTCGGAGTACAAGATTCATTTTTTTTATTTCCTGTTGAGTATTCAAAAAAATATACTTTTACTTTAATTTCTTATAATTCTTTAGATTCAATTTCTAGATCAAACAGATTTTCGATAACTTCAACTCAAATTATTCCACCAGATTTCAACTATATAAATAAATTAACTGTAAACAATGATCAAAAAATAGAAATAGAAATTATTTCTAATTCTTCTTATTTATCTCATTTTGAAATTTATAGATCATATTTTTCTTCAGGTGTAAAAAATTATTTAGGAAATGCTTATTTAGATGAGAATAGTTTAAATGCAAAATACATAGATGATGTATGGAACATAGAAAATAAATACTTTTATTCGGTAATTCCAGTTGATATATGTGGTAAAGCATACGATGTTTCTTCATTTCCAGATACAAGTATTTACTTTGATGTTCATCAATTATCATTGATTAATACATCCTCAGATAATGATTTTGTTTTTTTAGAATGGGGTGATTATCCTTTTTTTATAGAGGGAACAGATTATGAACTATGGATTATTTTAAATGGAGATGAATCCTTAATTAATTCAATAAATCCTAATTCTTCTCAATCAATTGACTTAGAAAATTATATTGGTGAAGTATGTTTCTATATTAAGGGAATTGAAAAGAAAACTAATTCATTAAATTTAAGAGATACTGTAAGTTCAAATATTATTTGTGTTTATAAAGAACCAAAGATTTTTCTACCAAATTCCTTTACTCCAAGTAATGGTGATTATAAAAATAATTATTGGCAGCCAATAATTTATGGTAAAGAAGTTATAGAAACCTATGATTTAAAAATTTTTAGTTTGTGGGGGGAAGAAATTTTAACTTTAAATGATGTAAATTCTTATTGGGATGGTAAAAAATCTTCAAAAAGATTGCAATCTGGAACATATGTTTATGTATTAAAATACACATTTGGTAATGGTATTTTGGTTGAAAAGGAAGGCTTAATTAATATATTTCATTAACATTATTAGAATTAATAATACATTATTTAATAGATTTGCAAAATTTATTTGTTGAAATGAAAGATAATTCAAAAATTGTTAGTTTAGGTTTAACATATGATGATGTGTTACTTATTCCTAGTTATTCAGATGTACTACCAGCAAATGTTGATGTTACTTCTTATTTTTCTAAAAATATTAAGTTAAATACGCCAATTGTCTCTGCTGCTATGGATACTGTCACTGAAGCTAAAATGGCTATAGCAATTGCTCAGGAAGGTGGGATAGGAGTATTACATAAAAATATGACTATTGATAAGCAATCTGCAGAAGTTAGAAAAGTCAAAAGATCTGAAAGCGGTATGATATTAGATCCAATAACTTTATCTGAAAATTCAATTGTTTCTGATGCTTTAAATATTATGAAAGAACACAAGATTGGCGGAATTCCAATTATAAATTCAAAAAATAATCTTCTAGGAATAGTGACGAATAGAGATTTACGTTTTGAAAAAAGCAAAAATAAGCTAATTACTTCTGTAATGACTCCTTCTGAGAAATTGATAACTACTCAATTAACAGATTTAGAAAATGCTGAAGATATTTTACAGTTCAACAAAATTGAAAAATTGCCTGTAGTTGATGAAAATGATAAGCTTGTTGGATTAATTACTTATAAAGACATAACTAAAAATAAAACTCGACCTAATGCATGTAAAGATAAATATGGTCGTTTAAGAGTTAGTGCCGCTGTTGGTATAACTAATGATGTTATTGAAAGAGTTGATTCATTATATAATGCTGGTGTTGATGCAATAGTAGTTGATACTGCTCATGCACATAGTAAAGGTGTTTTTAAAGTTGTTTCAAAATTAAAATCGTCTTTTAAAAATCTTGATTTAATTGTTGGAAATATTGCAACTGCTGAAGCAGCATTAGATTTATTAAAATTAGGTGTTGATGGAATTAAAGTTGGTATTGGTCCAGGATCAATTTGTACCACTAGAGTTGTAGCTGGTGTTGGGGTTCCTCAATTATCAGCCATTTTAGACGTATGCAATTCTTTAAAAAATAGTAAAGTTCCAATTATAGCTGATGGAGGTATTAGATATTCTGGAGACATAGTAAAAGCATTAGCTGCTGGAGCCAGTTCTGTTATGCTTGGGTCTATTATCGCTGGTGTTGAGGAAGCTCCAGGAGAAACGATTATTTATCAAGGAAGAAAATTTAAGTCATATAGAGGGATGGGGTCTGTTGAAGCCATGCAAAATGGATCTAAAGATCGTTATTTTCAAAAAGATGAAAATGATTCAAAAAAATTAGTTCCAGAAGGAATTGTTGGAAGAGTAGCATATAAAGGGAATTTAAATGAGGTTCTTCATCAAATGGTCGGTGGTTTAAGAGCTGGAATGGGATATTGTGGAGCTAAGAATATTTCAAATTTAAAAAAATCAAAATTTATAAGAATTACATCAGCAGGTGTTGTAGAAAATCACCCTCACGATGTCAAAATTACAAGAGAAGCACCAAATTATAGTAGATAAATTAAATTTAAAAAAATGAGTGGATTTTTAGTCTTATTAGCATTGTTATTTTCATCAAATGCTAATCAAAATGAAAAAGTATTAATGACAATTGGTTCTGAAAAAGTTACTGTCTCAGAATTTCAAAATATTTTTCAAAAAAATAATGATTTAGAAAACATTAATAAAGAAGAACTTGAAAATTATGTTGATTTATTCGTTAAATTTAAAATGAAAGTTCTTGATGCTGAATCTATATCGTTAGATACTTCAAGAAAATTTATTAATGAACTAAAAGGTTATAGAAAGCAATTATCTAGACCTTATTTAACTGACAAACAAGCAGAAAACAAACTTTTATCAGAAGCTTACGAAAGAACTTTAAAAGAAGTAAAAGTCAGTCATATTTTAATTCTTTTAGATGAAAATGCTTTACCAAAAGATACATTATCAATTTTTAATAAAATTAATTTAATCAGAAATAAAGCTTTAAATGGAGAAAGTTTTGATTTACTAGCTAAAACATATTCTGAGGATCCATCTGCAAAAATTAACTCTGGTAATTTAGGCTATTTTTCTGCATTTAGGATGGTTTATCCCTTTGAAAATGCTGCTTACAACACTAATGTAGGTGAAGTTTCTAAGCCATTTAGAACTAGATTTGGATACCATATTTTAAAGGTTACAGATAAACGTGAATCAAGAGGTCAAGTTAAAGTTGCTCATATAATGATTGAGCAAAAAGAAAATGCAAATACAAAAGAAATAGAGACTGCAACAGAAAAAGTAAATCAATTAATGGATTTTTTTAATCAAGGAAAAACTTTTGATGAATTAGTTCAATTTTCAGATGATAATGGCACTAAAAATAAAGGTGGCGAATTACCATGGTTTGGTACAGGTCAAATGGTGCCTGAATTTGAAAATGCTGCTTTTAATTTAAAAGTAGGAGAAATTTCCAAGCCAATTAAAACAAACTATGGATGGCATATTCTTAAACTTATTGATAAAAAAAATATTGAAGATTTTGATGCCATAAAGTCTGAATTAGAAAGAAAAATTAAAAGAGACACAAGGTCAAATAAAGGAAGAAAATCATTAATTAATAGAATTAAAAAGGAAAATAATTTTAAAGAATATAAAAATAATTTAGAGGTTTTTTATCAGATGAATTTTGATGAAATTTCTGATTTTAAATTAAGTTCAAATTTTAAAGTTTTATTTTCTTTAAAAAATAAAAAATATTTTCAGTCTGATTTCTTCTCATATTTAAAGAAAAACAAAACCCCTGTTGATCAATCAAAAATAGTTTCAGTAATTAATAAAATGTACTTTGACTGGATTGAAAAAGAATGTATTAATCTTGAAGACAAGAATTTAGAAAGTAAGTATCCGGAATTTAAATCTTTAATGCAGGAATATAGAGATGGAATCTTATTATTTGATTTAATGGATCAGAAAGTATGGAGTAAAGCAGTTAAAGATACTGTTGGATTAAAAAATTATTTTGACTTAACAAAAGATAAATACAAATGGGATGAAAGGATTGAAGCATCTATTTTTACATGTATTGATATCTCTGTTGCTGAAAGAGTCAAAAAACTACTTTCAGAAAATTCAATATCTTCTTTATCAAACGAAGAATTATCTTTATTAGATTTAGGTAAAGGAGAATATCGCCTTAACGAAGACGATGTTGAAAAAATTATTAATAATAGTAATCCTTTAAATTTAAAGGTTGAAAATGGTAAATTTATTAAAGGAGAAAATTCTCATATTGATAAAAATAATATTTCTAAAGGTTTTACAGATTTTGAATTTAAAGAAAATAAAATTGTAGTTTTTGCTTTAATTCATAACATACTAAAACCAACTTATAAAGATTTTAATGAAGCAAAGGGCCAACTTATTGCTAATTATCAGGATTATTTAGAGGCTGTTTGGATTAATGAGCTGGAAAAAAAATACCCAGTAAAAATTAATGATAAATTGTTAAGAGATATATTCATTGAAAAATGAAAAGAATTTCATTTATTTTAATACTATTTATTTTTCAGTCCTGTGATTTTTTACTAGATAAGCCGAAAAAATGCATTGTTACTGTGTATGATCAAGAATTGTTAGAATCTGATATTAATATTAAATATTTTGATTCTCAAAAAGATAGTATTAATTATGTTAAATATTTAGTTGATAACTGGATTAAAGAAAAAATAATGGTATATCATGCCAAAAAAAATATTCCTAAAGATATGCCAAGTATTAATCGTCAGGTTGAAGAGTATAAAAATCAATTAATTATTTTTCAATACCAAAATGAATTAATTAAACAAAAATTAGATACTTTCATAAGATTTTCAGAAGTTGAAGATTATTATTCAAAAAATAAAAAAAATTTCAAACTAAAAGAAGATATATTTAAAATGCTATACATAAAAGTAAGAAGAGATGCTCCAAATATTAGTAAGCTTAAAAAATGGTACGTGTCAAATGAAGAGAAAGATAAATTATTTTTAGAGGAATACTGTTATCAGTTTGCTCAAGAGTTTGATTTAAATGATTCAACCTGGGTGTATTTTAGTGATATAGTTGATGATTTGCCAGTTAAAACACTAAATTATAATGATTATAAAAATGGTAAAATACTAGAGGATAGTACTAGTTTGTTTTTTATTATATTTAAGGATCACAAAACAAAGCATTCTATTACTCCTTTGCAATTAGAGTTTGAAAGAATTAAAGATCTTATTTTAAATGAAAGAAAGTTTAAATTTTTAAACAAAATTGAATTAGAATTATATGAAAAAGCATTAATTGATGGAAAAATTAAATATGAAAAAAATTAGTCTAATTATTATATTCTTTATCTTTGTTTACACTACTAAATCACAAAATAAAATTGATGGTATAGTTGCTGTAGTTGGCGAAAAGATAATTCTTAATTCAGCAATTGAAAATCAATTTCAACAACTTAAAATTCAAGGTTTAAATACAAATTTAAATAGCAAGTGTTTAATTTTAGAAGATTTAATTTATCAAAAATTACTTGCTTATCAAGCTCAAATTGATAGTATAGAAGTTAGTGAAAATGAAATTTTAGATGCAATAAATCAAAGAATCGATTATTTCGTATCACAGGTTGGTTCAAAGGAAAAATTAGAAGAAACTTTTGGCAAGTCGATTTTAGAATTAAAAGATGATTACAAACCTATTTTTAGAGATCAAATCTTAGCACAAAGAATGAGAAGTAAGATAACTTCGGATATTAATGTTACACCTCAAGATGTAAAGGACTTTTTTAATAACATCCCTAAAGATAGTTTGCCCTATTTCCCTCATGAATATCAATTTTCTAAAATAGTTATATTCCCAAAGATTGATAAAACAGAAAAATCTCGATTAGAAAATAAATTATTAGAATTTAAAAAAAGAATTAAATCTGAAGATGATTTTAAGTTTTTAGCTACACTTTATTCAGAAGATTCATCTTCTAAAAAAGGAGGTGAATTAGGTTATGTAAGTAGAGGGGATCTTGTGCCAGAATTTGAATCAGTTGCTTTTAGATTATCTAAAGGAGAAGTTTCTGAAATTGTAAAAACAAAATTTGGTTTTCATATTATCCAATTAATTGATAGAAAAGGTGAGCAAATAAATGTTCGTCATATTTTATTAAAGCCTAAGCATTCTCAAAAATCTATTGAAAAAGTAAAACTTCAGCTTGACAGTATTGTTAATTTAATTAAAATTGATAGTTTAAGTTTTGAAGATGCAGCATATAAATTTTCTGAAGATGACACAAAAAACAATGGAGGTTTAGTAGTAAATTTTCAATCTGGTAATTCTATTTTTACCAAAGAAGAAATGGAGCCTTTATTATATAGTAATATTAAAGAACTTGAGGTTGGCGAAATATCAAAACCTTATGTTTTTAAAACTTATGATGAAAGAAGTGCTTGTAGAGTCATATTATTAAATAAATCAACTAAACCACACTATGCTAATTTAAAGGATGATTATGAAAGAATCCAAAAGGTATCTTTAGAAAATCTTAAAAACAAAACCTTTGAAAAATGGTTAAAAAATAAAATAAACCAAATTTATATTAATATAAGTATTGATTATGATTGTAATCTGTTTAATAAATTAAATTAGTATGTCGGACGTAGAATTAGCAACTAAATTAAAAGAAGATTTTGATCTTTTTAAAATTGAAATTTCTAAAGTAATTATTGGTCAAGATGAAATAATTAAAAATATTTTAATTTCTACATTTTGCGGAGGTCATTGTCTTTTAGTCGGCGTCCCAGGTTTAGCAAAAACTCTATTAGTTCAAACTTTTTCTAAAGTTTTGGGTCTAGATTTTAAAAGAATTCAATTTACTCCTGATTTAATGCCTTCTGATATTATTGGATCTGAAATTTTAAATGATAACAGAAAATTTATTTTTCATAAAGGACCCATTTTTGCTAATATTATTCTGGCGGATGAAATAAATAGAACACCTCCAAAGACTCAAGCAGCTTTACTTGAAGCAATGCAAGAAAAATCAGTTACTGCTGCAGGATTGACTCATAAACTACCAAATCCATTTTTTGTTTTAGCTACTCAAAATCCAATTGAACAAGAAGGCACTTATCCATTACCAGAAGCTCAATTAGATAGATTTATGTTTAATCTTGTTTTAGATTATCCATCATTCGATGAAGAACTTAAAGTCGTAGAAAATACTACTTCAAATAAAATAACTAAATTATCAAATATTATTGATATTTCTGAAATTTTAAAATATCAAGAATTAATAAGGAAAGTTCCTGTTACAAAAAATGTTATAGAGTATGCAGTTAAAATTGTTTCTAAATCTCGTCCTAACACTAATTTTTCTAATACAACTGTTAATGATTTTGTTAGTTGGGGTGCTGGTCCAAGAGCTTCTCAGTTTTTAATTTTAGGAGCTAAATGTCATGCTTTAGTAAATGGTAAGTACTCACCTGATATTGAGGATGTTAAAAGTGTTGCTATTCCAATTCTTAGACATAGAATTGTTAGAAATTATACAGCAGAATCTGAAGGATATACAATTGAAAAAATTATTAAATCTTTACTTTAATGATATTACCTATTTATTCTTATGGTTGTAATGTTTTAAGTAAAAAAACTAATTTTATTTCTTCTGATTACGATAATTTAAAAGATATTATATCAAATATGTTTGAAACTATGTATAACGCAAGTGGTGTTGGATTAGCTGCACCTCAAGTTGGTATAAGTATATCTTTATTTATTGTTGATGCATCTCCATTTAAGGAAGAAGATCCTTCTACAGATAATTTTAAAAAAATATTTATTAATCCAAAAATTATTGAACAAACAGGTGATGATTGGTGTTTTAATGAAGGATGTCTGTCTATTCCAAATATAAGGCATGATATTATTAGAAAATCCTGTATAAAGATTCAATACTATAATGAAAATTTTGAATTATTTGAAGAGAGTTTTAGTGGAATTAAAGCTCGAATAATTCAACATGAATATGATCATTTAAATGGTGTATTATTTACTGATTATTTAAGTTCATTAAAAAAAAGATTGATAAAAAGAAAATTATATAATATTTCTAAAGGAAATATAGATGTTAATTATAGGATG
>MDTE01102582.1_pt1 | contig 10554 bp, 17 predicted proteins | sample 811231 | NCBI WGS metagenome assembly MDTE01 (sample SAMN05326651, study PRJNA326480) | marine metagenome | isolation source: seawater | place: Indian Ocean: Red Sea | collected 2010 | reverse complement strand
ACTGTTTCCTTGCTACAAAGGTTCTGTGGTTCAATCAGTTCAAGGATCTGATTGATAATACGGACTCTAAATACAATGTAATTGTAAATGCCATTGGCCTTGATCCACGTATTGGCCACAGCCATACGCAGGTGCCAGGACCAGATGGAAAGAAGGGATTCGGCGGAGCCTGTTTCCCGAAAGATACTAACGCGTTTTCCACATATGCACGTGGCGAGTTTTCAGTTCTCGACGATGTCATTAAGGCCAATAATATATACAGGAAAGAATATGATTTGGACGACAGAGAAAAAGAACAGAAAGTGAACTATGGCTAATTACGCGAGTATTGTACCACTTATTGGTGGTGAAACTATAGCAATGCAGAATGTATTCGGGAAACGTCCTGAGTACATTCTGTCATATGAAGGATTTGAAAACAATGATCAACACTTGGTTGAATACTATAAAGGAGAAGTCCCCTATCATCTTATTCAAGATGATTCTCTACCTGAGGTTGAGTCTGTTGATGTCATTAACACTGTGTGCCCTTGTGCTGGGCTTAGTAGCCTTAGCACTACAAGTAGTTCTGATGCTGCTGCTAATGATTGGATGCGTACCAGTGCACGTCACGTACTCGGCAGTCTACGGCCCAAGGTCTTTTGGGGAGAAAATGCACCACGACTCGCTTCCAAAATGGGAGAGCCGGTTGTTGAAGATCTTCGAAAGATCGCAAGAGAAAATGGATACACTTTCTCAATATATAAAACAAAAAGTATCCTTCATGGACTTTCCCAGGTAAGAGATCGTACGTTTTATTTCTTCTGGAAAGGTGAAAAGGTACCACAATTTGGATATATAAAAAGGGAGCATGAGAAGATCGAGGATACGATTCGTTCCGTGAAACGGGATCCAAGTGATCCGATGAACGTCCTAGCAAACTCGAATGTTCCGTCTGCTGATCCATACTACCGCTACGTTCTTGAAGAACTAGAGGGTGGTATTAGTCATTCACAATTTCAGGATAAGATTGATCATAGCGCAGATGTCAAACACTACATCGAAGATAACGGTGTTACATATGACAAAGTGTCGCAATGGATGACTAAGAACGGATTTGATAGACAGGCCGAACGTTGCATGGCCATGTATCATAAACTCAAGAGTGGTGGTAATATTATGAGAAGAGGCGTGAACGTGCCGAAAGGACATATCGGCGCATTTGTTGGACACTACCCCACCATGCTTACTCATCCCGACGAAGATAGATTTCTTACAATCAGAGAATGCCTGTCAATTATGAAACTGCCAGAAGATTTTATCCTACAAGGTGGTCTCAAAAATATCAATCATATTTGTCAGAACGTACCGGTAACCACAGCACAGGACATGGCTGAGGAAGTATTCGCATATGTTAATGGTCGAAAAGACAACCAACTTGTTGACACTGACTTCATGGTCCAGGACAACAAGACAATGCAAATTGAAAGAAAAAACAATAGTGTACGTTTAGATGCTTTTATGGTATAATACTATCATAATCAAAGGAGAATTTCATGCCGTCAATCATGGATAAACTCAAGAAGAATAGTAAGGTTAGCACTACCGAAATTCTTGCTGAGTCTAAATTTTTTAATGAAAAAGATATGATCGCCACCGACGTTCCAATGATGAACGTTGCTCTGTCTGGTGATCCGGATGGTGGACTTACACCTGGCCTTACAGTGCTGGCCGGTCCATCCAAACACTTTAAGACTTCGTTTGGCCTGATCATGGCCAGCGCCTATTTGAAAAAGTACGATGATGCCGTACTCCTATTTTATGATTCCGAGTTTGGTTCGCCGCAATCATACTTCCAACAATTTGATATCGATCCTGAGCGTGTACTGCATACACCTATTACAAACGTAGAAGAACTCAAGTTTGATATTATTGCACAGATGGAAGGCCTCGATCGTGATGATAAAGTTATTGTCATGATTGATTCGGTTGGCAACCTTGCTTCAAAGAAAGAATTGGAAGACGCAATCAACGAGAAATCTGTAGCAGATATGTCACGTGCAAAAGCACTCAAAGGTTTGTTCCGTATGACTACACCATACCTTGCTATGAAGAACATTCCGCTGATTGCAGTCAACCATACCTATAAAGAAATCGGACTGTTCCCTAAGGACATCGTGTCTGGTGGTACAGGTATTTACTACTCAGCCGACAACATCTGGATTCTTGGTCGTCGGCAAAACAAAAAGGGTACGGAAGTCACAGGTTATGACTTTGTGATTAACGTTGAAAAGTCACGCTATGTTAAAGAAAAGTCTAAGATCCCTATCTCAGTTTCCTGGGAAGGTGGAGTACAAAACTGGTCAGGCTTGCTTGATATTGCTCTCCAAGGTCAATATGTTTCTAAGCCGTCGAATGGCTGGTATTGCCGCGTTAGCCGGGAGACTGGCGAACTACTTGAACCGAAAGTACGAGAGGCAGCAACACTAGAAGCTGACTTCTGGAAACCGGTATTCGAAGAAACTGATTTCAAAGATTATCTCAAACAGGTTTACAAAATCGGTGGTAATGCAATCCTCAAGGATTTCGAAGATGAAGGAGAATGAGGATTACGAACTGATTACCCATGCAACATTACCTGATACATGGGCTATTCGTATTATCAAGGGCGACTATATAGAATCGATACTAGCAATCGGTTCTATTGCTTTCAATGAAGTAAAGGATCATTGGTCCTTTAACTTCGATGTAGTTGAAACACCCGACCCTGATTTAGTACATACCGATAACGTTGATCTTCAACAAACTGTTGCTCGAATAATTGAAGATATTATTGAGAACGGGATGGAAGAAGGTTACATTGATTTGAAACCGAGAGATACAATTGAACTTAAGAATTGAACAAACTATACTTCGTAAGCTTCTCACCGATGAGAAGTATATGCGAAAAGTTTTGCCATTTATCAAGCCGGAATACTTTGAAGGTCCATACCGTACACTCTTCAAAGAGGCCGGTAAGTATGTGGCAAAATACAACTCGCTTCCAGCTCGTGAAGCATTTCTTGTAGAACTAAACGAACATTCGAATCTCAGCAGCGAACAGTTTACTACGGCAGTTGATATTGCTGCCACTCTGTTCGATGGAGATGAGGTAGACGAAGACTGGCTTATGGAGAACACTGAAAAGTGGTGCCAGGATCGTGCTATCTACAACGCAGTCATGGAATCGATTACGATTATTGACGGCAAACATGACACGTTGACAAAGAATGCACTTCCGGAGCTACTCACTAAAGCTCTGGGAGTTGCATTCGATACCAACGTAGGTCATGACTATATTGAAAACGTAGAGGAACGCTATGAATTCTATCATACGGAGGAAGATCGTACCCCGTTCGACCTCGATTACTTCAATAAAATCACGAAGGGCGGTGTTCCCAATAAAACTCTCAACATTGCTCTTGCTGGCACTGGTGTTGGTAAATCTCTCTTTATGTGTCATGTTGCTGCTAGCTCCCTGGTAGAAGGTAAGAACGTACTTTATATTACTATGGAAATGGCAGAGGAACGTATTGCAGAACGTATTGATGCTAACCTGCTTAATGTTCCTATCGACCAACTGGAAACAATGTCGAAAGATATGTTTACAGCAAAGGTTGCCGATCTGGCTCGTAAGACAACCGGTAGATTAATCGTCAAGGAATATCCTACCGGCTCTGCTCATACCGGTCACTTCCGTGCTTTGTTGAATGAACTTAAACTAAAGAAGCAGTTCAAGCCAGATATTATCTTTGTGGATTACTTGAACATTTGTGCTTCATCACGAATGAAAGGACTTGGTGGTGCAATCAACTCATACTCCTACGTTAAAGCAATTGCTGAAGAACTACGTGGCCTTGCGGTCGAGTTCGAAGTACCGGTCTTCTCTGCAACGCAAACGACTCGTTCTGGTTATAGTAACACGGATGTTGGGCTTGAAGATACGTCCGAGTCTTTTGGATTACCCGCTACCGCGGACTTAATGTTCGCCCTGATCTCTACCGAAGAACTCGAACGTGATGGTCAGATCATGGTCAAGCAGTTGAAGAATCGCTATAACGATCCAACACTCTTCAAAAGATTTGTAGTTGGTATTGACCGGTCCAAGATGAGATTGTTCGATGTAGAAGAAAGCGAACAAACTCTAACCGATGACACACCAGTCTTTGATACTTCAACGAGTGGTGAAAGAATCTCACAAGAAAAGTTTGGAGACTTTAAACTATGAACGTAAGAATAATCTCATATTCACAAACACCAAAGGATGGACTCTATGTCGGTAACGATATCCAGGAACTCATTGCGTATTGCGCCCGTGTCTCGAATCCCTCAAACCAAGCTAACTCTGAAACGTCGTCCAAACTGCTACACTATCTTGCAAAACACAAACATTGGTCGCCTTTCGAAATGGTGTCTGCTTGCCTAGAGATCGAGACTACACGCGATATTGCACGTCAGATCCTACGTCACAGGTCATTTTCATTTCAAGAGTTTAGTCAACGGTATGCTGATCCTACTGTAGATCTTAACTTTACAACTCGTGAAGCTCGTCTGCAGGATCATAAGAATCGTCAGAACTCGATTGAAGTGAATGATGCATGGTTACAATCCGAGTGGGATCAGGCTCAGAAGAACGTGATCCTTGCTGCAGAAGTAGCATACAACTGGGCCATTGAGAATGGCATTGCTAAGGAACAGGCTCGAGCTGTATTACCCGAAGGATTGACTATGTCTCGTATGTATGTCAATGGTACACTACGGTCATGGATTCACTTTATTGAACTCAGGTCAGCCAATGGCACGCAGAAAGAACACCAGGAGATTGCTCTTGCTTGTGCAAAAGTTATCAATGAAGTGTTCCCAATGGCGAATGATTTTGTAAATAATTGAAAAAAAACGTAAGTGGTTGATAACAAACGAAATAAAAATGCACTTTTTTTAAAAAAATGGTTTACTTTCTCGATTAGCTGTGGTATACTATATCTATCAAATGAGGAGAAACAGTATGATTAAAGTTTACCAGATGCCTTCCGAAGCTATCAAAGCTACCGAAGCTTTCCCTTTCATGTATGGTAAGGAAGGTCTGTTTGATCTTGAAGCTAACATCGAGCATTATGTTCATGTTTGTAACGTAGCTACCGACGATCTCGACAAAGCGTTTGAGATTGGTAACATTGGTCCTGAAGGCGATATCAATCGTAAGCGTCCAATGCGTTCTTTCTCTGTTGGCGATATCTTCGTCAAGGAGAATGGTGATACCTTTGTAGTCGCTGGCTTCGGCTTTGATCAGATCGAACCACAGTTCATGCTTTCGGTTGAGGAGGTTGCATAATGAAAACGTTTTTTATCATCGCCATTATTTTTGGTTGTATCGCTCTGGTTGGTGCTATTGAAGATCCTTGCACCACAGAAGGTTTGGCTCCCGGTTGTATGGAGGTTCGTTAATGTCTCGTCTTGAAGTTGAAGTTCTTGCTGGCGAAGAGTTTGCCTGTGAAAACTATAATATTTCCCGCAATGAGTTTTGTGCTCTTGCATTTACTAAGTTTCGTCCTATGAGTCCTGGAGCTCGAGCTGCAGTTGAAGCATATGACACTATTCAACAAGATCTGGAGGAATGGAATGATTACTTCAAAAAGTAAAAACCCTGTATTCAATGATATGGGTCAACAGTATTCGTTTTCGTTTGAAGACGATCACTATAGTGCAATGGATCCTAACGAGACTCTGGCATCAGCTCTTGATTACCAGCTCACGTTCGATATTCAAGACAATATCGATTATGCTTTCAATGAAAAAGCTTTGCTTGAAGAAATGAAAGAATATATCGATGGCACTTACAATGCTCACTATTCACAGGACAAGTATCAGTCTACCGAGATCATCGAAGATATGGGTCACGGTATGGGCTTTGCTCTTGGAAACGTGATTAAGTATTGTCAGCGCTATGGCAAGAAAGATGGCTTCAACAGGAATGATTTAAAGAAAGTCATTCACTATGGAATCATCGCTCTTGCCATGCACGATAAAAAGCATAAGGATAAGTTTAAGTATCCTTTGCCCAATCAAGACTAGCGATTAGCTAGTGGATTGTCTAAAGCTTTTGTAAGCTTGTCATTTAAGCGGTCTTCGAGGTTTTCCAGTTCTCTCTTCACATAACCCTCGAGGCCGCTTATCTTATCGTCATATCGCTTGTCGGTGTCATCAATAAATTCTCTTACATAGTCTCTGTTACCAGAAGCAATCTTATCCGATTCTTCAAGCGTGACATCGAGTTCTAGTTCTACAGCATCAATATCGTCTTCAACTCGATCGAGATACTTTTCAATACGCACCATTTCTTCTTTCAGGTCGTGTTTGGTATCTCTCAAATAGTCTGTATTATCCTGTTGACCAGTTCTCACATTAGCAAACTCATCTTTGAAAAGTTGTAATTCCTTTTCAACGAATTCCATATGAGCTTCCACCGTGTTTTGGTGTTCTCTCATCACGGCAATACTTTGTCTAATGTCACCAAGATCCGGTGCCTCATAGCTTTGGATCTTTTCTTTCATGTCCATATAGTCTTTGTAGAACTCAAAGCCTCCCCAAAGACCACCGCCCAATGCGGATAGGACCGGCAAGATTAGGAGGAGTCTTCCACCTTTAATCGTTGCTCCAGCAATTTCCAGTTCAGCCATCTTAGTCTCTCCTTAATGTCGATACATTTATTTTCCAGTTCCGTGTTTGGCTCTTCCGGAACGTATACGTCATACATGGTGGCAATCCATATTGTGGTGCATACCATGAGTAATATTATTAAAACAAAAAGAAACACCATCATCAATATATCTCTATCTTTTCAGCATTAACGTACACAGGTTTACAGTATGCCGTAGCTCTGTGTTCCTTTGGTATCAAATCACGATAATGATAGTTGCCATATCGTTTAGTTAGTTGTGATGCAAAGTAGTTGCACCTTTCTATATCATAGAAGTACATATCTTTAGAAGCCATGTTGCCTCCGATAACCAAGATGAGTACGAAGACGTGTGTCAATTTTTATAGTCCCATATTAATATGCCACCAGTTATGATAATGATAGCGACTACAAGAATAAGGAATGCTGCTATGGCATACTCTATATTCTGTGCAATCTTTTTTCTTCTCGCCTCTTCAGCTTCAATTCTATCCTTACGTATTTGAGCCTGCATTCTTATCAAATCCTGCCAGGCTGACATGCCATAAGTTATTTGAATGAACTGCCTCAGCTCATTTTCCATCTCTTCGGCTCGCTTCTTAATCACAAATGTTTCAAGTGCTTCTTCCTCAATACTTGCAAATCTGCTTTTCTTCTTTTGCTTTTCGTGTCCAGCCTTAATGTCATTCATCGCTCCCATCCATCGCATGAGATCTTTTGACATCGATTCTATTTCTCTACCCGCGGCGAAGCCTGCCTTAATAGCACTAAATGCAGAACCTGCGATAGCCATTGCGGATGCTGGATCCATTTCTCTCTCCTAAAAAAGTAACATTAATATAATGAAACTAAGACAAATGTATAGTGCCCATTTCTCTGGACCGTCAATAAACGGTTGCTTTTTAGATTCTTCCCATCCTGCCTTTAAAGCTTTTTTCCAATCAATTTTCATATTGCAAGTTCTCCATTGCTGCAAAGTTAGGATCATTTAAGAACCACCTTGCATATGCATGATCAACCACCGGCTTCGGCGGATAGAAGTTAACTTGAGGGACTTCGTTCTTTGTATATTCATCTTTGAAATCTGGTACAAAACTAATCAAAGCAAGCAGTCGTCTCTGGATATCCATTTGCTGTTCCAGAGTTACTGCTCGTTCGAGTTCTCTAGTTGTTTCAACTGCCTTGGCCGCGATGAGCATCCGCATTTTATCTCGTCTTGATGAAGTACTCGAGTCATTATTGTTTTCCCGTTGAAGTTTTTTTCCACCGGGTCGCTCCAGTGTGTTGGACCCATCATTATTATCGGCGACTTGTACTTCTTTCTCATCCACGGGTTCCGACTCGTCTTCGCTGGCAGCGTCTTCCAGTTTCGCGATTTCTTTTTCAATGTCGTCCTCCATGTTTTCTTCACCACTCGTCAGAGTCGGATCGTCAAAATCTTTATCAGTTGATTCAGATTCTAGCTTTGCGATTTCTGACTCTATGTCATCCTCTAAATTTAATTCTCCGTCTCCATTTTCTCCTTCTTGCTCGAGTTGAGCAATTTCTTTTTCAATATCATCTTCTAACTTTTGTATAGATTCATCGAAGTCAAGCATGTCTGTTTCTACTTCGACTACTTCTTCCTTATATTCAAACTCGTATACAGGTATCTCTTGTTCAAATAATTCTGGTTCAGTCTCTACATTGATTGCATCATCGATGATTGGATCAAGTATAACCACCACATCATCATTACCAGAAAAGTCTACATATCCTGGACACATAGTATCATACTGAGCATCTAATCCACATTGTTGATCAAAATAAGCAGTATCATATCCAACACAACCCATATCATATAACGGATCTTTCTCACACTGCGCTACAAAATAATCCGGACAACCCGGATCAGACAATGGATCGTTCGTACACTGTTGGTTATAGTATGCCGTTTGATAACCAGGACACGCTGGATCATATAACACGTTAATAGTACATTGCTGGTTCAAATAAGCAGTAGCATATCCAGGACAGCTTGGATCATAAAGAGCGTTTAACTGACACTGTTGATTGAACAATGCTGTAGCATAACCAGGACACTGCGGATCATATAGTTGATTATTGTGGCATGGATTGTTAGAGTAGTTCACATAAAGGTGAGATTGATCTGCTCTAAATTCAGGTCCCCAATAACCAGCTTGACCAGCAATGTCTACACCTGTAACTTCTACAACAACATTCCCAAAGTAACTTGGTGTCAGAAAATTTTGATTAAAGGTTTCTGTACCTGTTACAGTTCTCCAATTTGAAAACTGATTACCAAAATCATATTTGTAACTTTTAAATAAACTACCGGTAGAGTCATACACATTAACTACGATCTCAAAAGGGTCTACTGCACCACCGCCAGGTTGTCCAGAAAACCAGTTTGCATTACCGTTCTTGTATACCCATTCATATTCAAATCCATCGACCTGTATGCCGGCAGCTGAAAGTGCCGTGTTTATTGCAATTGTGTTGGAAAGAGTTTGTTGTGTACCACTCCAATAATACGTATTACCCATACCAGTCGACCGGTCATATCCGTGGTGGATATCACCTTGGTCTGAAGATCCTGCCCAACAATTGTAGTTATGAGTGCACTGGCTTACATTGCCAGTCCACCCATTACCTAGTATCAGGATATCTCCTGATTGACTAGGACCTGTAGTATTTGAAACCTGTGCGCTAGAGTAAGAGCAGAAGAAGAGCGATACTACCAACGGTAGCAGCAATGCCCGCATTACGCTTTTGAACATCTTCCTTTGTCTCCATTTCTACGAGTGGCGGGATACGATCCGGATTAGCTTTCCACTCATCCGATGCCTTATCACCAATCTCTCCTAGGAATGGACAAGGTGTACCTGCCATTTCCATAGCATCATATACTCTTCTATCTTGACAAAGGACAGATACGGCTGCCACTTTCATACCCATATCATACAGGGTCTTCGATATTTTTAATCTCTCACAGTTTTCATCACGAACCATTTCACCGGTAGAGATACCGAGAATTTGAGTCTGCACTGCACCCGATACTCCTACTGTACAGAGATCGGATGAGGAGCTGCCAACGCTGGGTGAGATTGCACTAGGCGGTGGCGAAATAACAATTGTCCTTGAATTAGCGTCAGTCTCTACATTAGAGTTAGACGTAGTATTCGTATTGACGTTCGATGTTGTTTGTGCGATCGCCGGATTCGCTAGGATCATAATAAGACCGACGATCAGTAATATGCGTTGCATAAATTGATCCTCTATAGTAAGTGTTTATCCACTTTACCTTCTGATTCTATTTATATCGTGTCAGGTATTTGACACCATAAAAAATTTGTCACACCTCAGTGTCAATTTTTTGTTTACTTTCTGGCTGTTTTTTGGTATAATATAAATAATGTTGAAGATGATTGAGGGTAGACAGGACCCGGGTGCGATACCCGGCGCCTCCACCATAAACGCATGATAACATTTAAAGAGAAATGCAGGATATATTACATGGTCAAGGGTGATCTATGTAAGGTATCTCCGAAACAAATCGAAGACTCCTATAACGGTTATGTCAAGAGACTTTGGTGGAATGAGGAAGCATATCTCAGAGAAGATGGTTTTGAAGAAAACTACGAGAGATTTGTTACGTTACGCGTGCTTTTATGATGGGGGCGAAATAGGATCGACTGATGCTTGAGTCTTCAAAGTAGTAACTGCAAACGATAACTTTGCACCTTTGGCTGCCGTAGCGTAGTCATTGGGCCCGTCGGGAGCCTCGAAACAGAATCCCGACACCTTAACGGAGTTGTTATGAGAGTGGCATTAACTGGGTTTGGCATGATTGATTCTTT
>MDTE01190508.1_pt1 | contig 10555 bp, 8 predicted proteins | sample 811231 | NCBI WGS metagenome assembly MDTE01 (sample SAMN05326651, study PRJNA326480) | marine metagenome | isolation source: seawater | place: Indian Ocean: Red Sea | collected 2010 | reverse complement strand
TTTTCTTTAAATAACATCTCTATACTTGTAAGAGCAATTTTTCAAACTAGAGAATTTGAAGAAAGATTCCTTAAAATTGGGTTACCATATAGAATTTTAGGAGGAACTAAATTTTATGAAAGATTAGAAATTAAGGATTGTGTTGCTTATTTAAGAATTGTTTATCAGGAAAAGGATGATTTAGCTTTTGAGAGAGTGGTCAATAATCCTAAAAGATCCGTGGGAGAAAGCACTATAAAATCAGTTTATGAATATGCAAAAAAAAAATCTTTAAGTTTAGAAATTGCATCTAGAAGAATGATTGAGGAAAATTTGATTAAACCTAAAACGAAAATAGGTTTATCAATTTTTTTAAAATTACTCACGAAATGGAGAATTGATTTAGAAGATCGTAAGATTAATCACGTAAAGTTATTACAAATAATTTTAGATGAGTCAGGTTATTCAGCAATTTTAAAGAATAAAAAAGATGTTGATAATGAAAATAGACTCGAAAATATTAAAGAATTACTGAATGCAATGAAAGAATTTGATAATCTTGAAAGTTTCTTGGAACATGTTTCTTTAGCAACTTCAATTGACCAGAATTGGGATGGGCAAAAAGTAAATATGATGACTATGCACTCAGCTAAGGGATTAGAATTTGATGTAGTATTTTTGCCTGGATGGGAAGAAGGTCTTTTTCCACATCAAAAATCTATTGAAGAAAAAGGTCAAAATGGCTTAGAGGAGGAAAGAAGATTAGCATATGTTGGAATTACAAGAGCAAAGAAAAAAGCTATGATCTCTTTTTCAATGAACAGATTTTATCAAGGAGACTGGATCGATAGTATGGCATCAAGATTTATTGATGAGTTGCCAATTGAATTTTTGGAAAAAAATTCATTTTTTATAGAAGATAAAAATGAGGTAGATGAATTTGAATTCAATCAAGACTTTGATAACGAAAATCAAGATAATATCAGAAGTCCCGGTTGGATAAGATACCAAAAAAGAATAAAATGAATAATCTTATCAATGATTTGAGAAATGAATTTTCTAAATACAATATAGATGGATATATTATTCCAAAAAATGATGAATATTTTACAGAATATTCAAAGATTAATAGATTAAAAACTATAACAAATTTCACAGGTTCAGCTGGTATTGCTATAGTTTTGAAAAAAAATAATTATCTATTTACTGACGGTAGATATACTCTTCAAAGCCAAATTGAATCTGGAAAAAATTTCAAAATTATAAAATTAGAAAAATTAGTTAATTGTAACTTATTTAAAAACCTTACATTAGGCATTGATCCAACTTTATTTACTTACACTCAAATTAGAAAATTTTTCTTAAAATATAATAGTATAAAATTTATTAGACAAAATTTAATTGACTACATTAAAAAACCAAAAAAAATTAAATCTTTTCCATTTTTCTTATTAAGCAAAGAAATAGTTGGAGAAAGTCGAAAATCAAAGTTGAATAGAATTTCAAAGTATTTGAGTAAATATAAAGCAGATTACATTTTAATAAGTGCTCCTGAAAACGTAGCTTGGATTTTAAACATTAGAGGAAATGACGGACCTAACAGCCCAATGCCTAATGCTAGATTATTAATTAGTAAAACAAAGAAAATTTTTTTAATTAGTAAAATAAAAAAATGTAGAGAATTATTTAAGAAAAAAATAATTAATTTCAACGAATTTATAGATGAAGAACAATTTGAAAAAAAAATTTTAAGTTTAAAAGGAAAAAATTTTATTATCGATAGAAATTCTTGCTCTATTTTTTTTGAAAATATTATTAAAAAGAAATTTAATATTATTAAAAATGAAGATCCGACGTATTTTTTTAAATCGATTAAAAATAATATTGAAATTAATAATATGAAGAAAGCACATATATCTGATGGTGTTGCATTAACAAAATTTATTTACTGGATGAAAAATGTTAACAAAAAAAAGATAACTGAAATTGATGCACAAATAAAATTAGAAAAATTTAGAAAAAAAAATAAAAATTATCTTTTTCCTAGTTTCGATACAATTGCGGGAGCAGGAAAAAATGGAGCAATAATCCATTATCGTGCTACTAATAAAAGTTATAAAACTATTCATAAAAAAGATATTTTTTTATGCGACTCAGGAGGTCAATATAAGTATGGAACAACAGATGTAACAAGAACAATCTGTTTTTCTAAACCAAAACAGAGAATTAAAAATATTTTTACTTATGTTTTAAAAGGTCATATAGCAGTTGCTACGACAGATCTAAAAAAAGATAATACTGGTAAAAAAATTGATTTAAGAGCAAGAAAATATCTTAAACTAAATAATTTAGATTTTGATCATGGTACTGGTCACGGTGTTGGTTTTTTTCTTAATGTCCATGAGGGCCCTCAATCAATTTCAAAACATAATAATATTAAAATAAAAGAAGGTATGATTTTAAGTAATGAGCCAGGATATTATAAAAAAAATCAATTTGGAATTCGTATAGAAAATTTAGTCTATGTCAAAAGAATAAAAAATAAAATTTCATTTGAAAATTTGACATACGCACCAATAGACAAGGATTTGATAAATTTTAAACTTTTAACTAAGAATGAAAAAAATTACTTATTCAATTATCATTTAAATATTTACTTAAGTATCTCTAAATATTTAGAATTGAGAGAAAGAAAGTGGCTAGCCAGCTTTATTCAGCATTTTTAAAAATTGATCTTGATTTATAATATCAATGTTTAATTCTTTTGCTCTCAAAACTTTTCTTTTAGTTGGCTTATCGCCAACAATCAAATAATTCAATTTGTTTGAGACAGTGCTTACAGTCGTGCCTGAATTTTCCTCTATCAATGATTTAATCTCTGCTCTACTAATTCCATCTAATTTCCCTGTGATTAAAAAAGTCTTATTATTTAAAAATCCATCCTTTTTATTTGATATAGTGTCCTTGATTGATAAGATTTTGCCTAAATCATCTAAAATTTTATTATTCATTTTATTTGAAAAATAATTTCTTAATGAATTAACTTGAGTCTCACCAATACCATCTATATTGATCAAATCATTAAAATTTTTATTTTTTGATAAAGAACTAAAATTTGAAAAATTTTTGAAATACTTTGATAATATTTTTGCATTTTCAAGTCCAATATGTCTGATACCTAATGAATAAATAAATCTCTCAAGAGATATCTTCTTTTTAGCATCTATTGAATATTTTAAATTTTTGACTGAGAGCTCACCCCATCCATCTAATTTTTCGATTTTATTATAATCTAAATTAAAAATATCAGGAGGATTTTTAATCAATTTTAAATTCCAAAAATTTTCTACAATTTTTTTTCCAAAACCATCAATATTGAAAGCTTCCTTAGAAACAAAATGTTTCAATTTTTCTATAGAAATCTTATCACAATAATATCCTTCGCTAGAGCATCTTCTTACAGCATCTTTTTTTTTTGTACTTAAATTAAATTCTTTAATTGTTTTTGATCCACATGAGGGACACTTTATTGGAAAAATAAATTGTTTACTTTTTTTTGGTCTTTTTTTTTTATCAACAGAGAGAATATGTGGTATTACATCACCTGCTCTTTCAACAGTTACAGTATCACCAATTCGAATATCTTTTCGATTAATTTCATCCTCATTATGTAATGTTGCATTTGATACGACTACACCGCCAATATTGATTGGTTTTATTTTTGCTACTGGTGTCAAAGCTCCTGTTCTACCAATTTGAATGTCTATATCTAAAATTTTAGAAATAGCTTTATCAGATGAGAATTTGTGTGCTACTGCCCACCTTGGTGCATTTGCTACAAATCCTAATCTTTTTTGTAAATTAAAATCATTTACTTTATAAACAATACCATCAATATCAAAATCTAAATTAGCTCTATTTTTTTCTACCTCTTTATAATTTTCAATTAAATTATCTACTCCAGTTATTAATTTATTTAAAGGATTAGTTTTAAAACCCCATTCGTTTAACTTTTTTAGAAAATCATTCTGATTATTTTCCTTCAATCCTTCTTCAAATCCAAATGAGTAAGCAATAAATTTTAATGGAATTTTTTTTGTATCATTTGGATTTTTTTGTCTTAATGATCCTGAGGCTGCATTTCTTGGATTTGCAAATTTATCTTTAAGTTTTTCAAAATCACTATTTTTAATAAAAACTTCACCTCTAATATCTATCTCTTTAGGAAAATCTTTCGATGAAATAACTTTTGGAATATCTTTGATTGTTAAAAGATTTGAAGTTATATCCTCTCCTTCTTTACCATCGCCTCTTGATAATCCAGTAGTTAATTTGCCATTTAAATAAATTAGAGATGCTGAAATACCATCTATTTTTGGTTCAGCTGTATATGAAATATTTGAGTTATTATCCTTTGATAAATAATTATGAATTTTTTTTTCAAAATTGTTGAGATCTTCTTTATTAAATGCGTTAGCAAGAGAAAGCATTGGAACTTTATGTAAAACTTTTTTGAAATTTTTTGAAGGTTTAAAACCAACAACTTTCGATGGTGAGTTGAGTGATTTTAAAAATTCATACTTTTTTTCAAATTCTAAAATTTCATTTTTAAGTTGATCATAATCAGAGTCTGTTATTTCAGAAACATTTTCGTCATAATATTTTTGGTTATAATAGTTTATTAATCTTATTTTTTTATTATATTCTTTTTGAATTAAATCTTTTTTCATATTAATCAAAAAGTTTTTTAAATTTATCTAATACTCCTTTTTTATCTTTTTTAATTTTTTTCTGCACTTGAGATGAGTAGTCTTTATTAAATATTTTATATGTTTTTTCATACCAATTACTTGAAAGATAATTATATCCTAAAATATTAGCATATTTTTGAGATTCTTCTTTTAGTCCTAATTTAAAGTTTATTTCTACCAATCTGTGTAGTGCCTCCTCAACAAAAATGGTTGTGTTATATTGTTCAATGACTGTCTTGAATCTATTAATTGCAGCTATCCATTTACCTTTTTTTAAATAATGTCTTCCCAAATACATCTCTTTTGAGGCTAAAATATCCTCAATTAATCCTAATTTAAACTTTGCATCTAAAGCAAAATCACTATCGGGATAATTTTCAACAATAAAATTAAATTTATCTTTTGCTCTAATTAATGGAGCAGTATCTCTTTTCTCATCCTCAATAGTTTCGTAATAACACATGGCAATTAAATAATGAGCGTAAGCTTGGTTCTTATCTGATGGATAAGTTTTCAGATACCTTTCTAAATTTGCTAGAGCTTCATAATAATAATTTTGTAAATAAAAAGAGTATGATGCCATTAATGCTGATCTTGGAGCCCATTCAGATTGAGGAAATAAAAGCTCAGCTTCTAAAAACTTCTTTGCTGCAAAATAGGGATCACCTTGTTCAATAGCCAAATAACCTTCCTCATAAGCAGCAACCATCTCTAAATCTTGTTTACTCTCTTTAATTATTGAAATTTCTTTTTCTTCTTTTGCACAAGCGATAATCAAAAAAAATATCAAAAAAATATAATTTAACTTTCTCATATAATTAGAAATAGTCTTTATTATAAGGCTAAAAAAAATTTATGCTATAGATCTTAACATAGATCTATTGATTAGAGTATGTGGAAGATGTTTTTCTTGTATTTCAATTATTGAAAAGTTTTCTTTATTATCAAATACTTTTCTTAAAATTTGATTTGTTAAAAAGTGGCCTCCCTGAGAACATTTTACATTCGCAATTATTCTATAACCACATGTAAAAAGATCACCTATACAATCTAGTATTTTATGATTAACAAACTCTTTATTATTTCTCAAACCTTCTTCATTTAAAATATTTTCGCCTTTTACAACTATTGCATTTTTCAAACTCCCACCTTTTGCCAAACCATTTTTCTTAATTAACTCAATGTCTTCATATAGACAGAAAGTTCTTGAATTTAAAATATCATTCAAATCATCTGCATACACATTAATTTTATTTTTTTGGTTTCCAATAATTTGGTTGCTATATTTTAATTCAAATTCTATATCTAAACTAAGTTTAGATGGTTCTATTGTAATAAATCTCTCTTTATCTTTGAACTCAATTTTTTTATTAATTTTAATTATTTTAATCGGCTTATCACTTATTACAAGATCGGTTGTTGACAACTTAGTGATAAACTCTTTCGCTGATCCATCTAATATTGGTACTTCCTCATTATCTATTTCAATTAAAGCGTTATCGATACCGAAAATAAATAAAGCACCCATCAAATGTTCGATCGTAGATACTTTTACGCCAAACTCATTGGATATGGTTGTATTCAAAGATGTGTTGCTCACATTTATAAAACTTGGATAAACTAAATTTTTATTTTTTAAGTCAATTCTTTTAAATACTATACCAGTGTCTACCTCTGATGGTTTAATGGATACGTTAGCAACTTTGCCACTATGCAAACCTATACCCTTGAATTTAATTATGTTTTTAAGTGTTTTTTGATTTAATAAACTCACAAACACTTTTTACAATCATGCTTAAAGATTTAAAAAACAACTAATGTTACTAGAAAATACAAAAAATTAATTAAAAAAATTGAAAAATTTTTCAAAAAAACCTTTAATTTCAGGCTTTTTTTTTATCAATATTACCTCATTCGCATTAAGTCCATTCATGCTATTTTGTGCAACCTCAAAAATATCAAGCCTATTGTCGCTTAAATCAGTTAAATATTTAAAGCTGAACATTTTTGTAATGACTATTTGATATTTAGCAAAAATATCTTTTAACTTTTTTATGATTTTATTTTCTAAACAAATAAATTCAACCTCGATTATAAAATTATCGTATTTTAGTTCTTTTGGTAAATTTTCATATGAATTTCCATCTATTATGTATTTTTTTATTTTCATATGTATAATTTCATTATCAGGCGAGTATTTTTTAAATTGATTTTTTATTTCAATTAAAGTTTCATTTAAAGGATTATATTGAGAATTTTTTTGAAAGTTTTGTCTGATTGAGGCTTCAGCGTTAAAAAAATTATTATTATCAAAAATTAGATAAATTTCATTTACAAAGTATTTTAATTTTTTTTCTATCGAAAAGAGATTTTTTTCCAAAAATTTTTCTAATAAATGATAAATATTATCTATTGAATTTTCTTCAATTGAAATTTCACAATTTAAAATATTTTCATTTTTATAATCTATAGCTTTAAATAAAATTTTTCCTTCCTTTATAAGAAAAAAACATCTATTTACTTTATCTTTATTCATTAATTACTAAAATTCCATTTTGTCTAAAATCTAAAGTCTTTAAATCTTTAAAATTATCTTTTTTTGTAATTTCATAAAATAAATTCAATTTTGCTACACTAATGTTGTGAGGGAACTTTACGATTGATCCTTTTTTATCTACAATGTCCCATCTATTTGAATTAAAGTAATAAATGCTTTTTAGTTCACTAAATTTAAATTTAGAAATATCAATCATTTTTTTAAAATTCAAAAAATTTTCAATATTAATATTTCCAAATATAAATGGAAGTTCATAATTGATATCATTAATTTCAATCAAATTTCCATTGGCCCCAACTAAGTAATCTACATTATCTTTTTTTGTAATAGCCAAATATTTTGTTTTTTTAATTTCAATATTTAAAGTAGATGGATAAACTTTTAAAACTTTAAATTCTTCAATAGATTTATTGGAATTTATAATCTTAAATATTTGTTTTTTATCAAAAGAAAAAATATTTGTGTTTGTTAAAATTTTTAAATCATCATAAATTTTTTTAGTGTCTAAGTCATAAGGACTAATTATGTTAAATTCTTTAATTCCATAAAAATCCAAAGATATTTTTTTATTGTTAATAGTTACTAGTATAAAAAATATTGATAAGTATATTAGAATTTTTTTACTTATTCGTTGATGCATCATCTAATATCATTTTTATTAATTTGATAAAGTCTATTCCTTTATGAACACAAATTTCTGGAACAAGAGATAATTTAGTCATACCTGGTTGTGTGTTAATCTCTAAAAGATAAAATTTATTATTGTAAAATTTAAAATCAGATCTTGTTACTCCCCTACAGCCTAATAAATTATGGACTTTGAGAGATATATTCATTAATTCATTGAATTTATTTTGAGATAAATTTACTGGGATAATGTGTTGGGTATTCGCATTAATACTATACTTCGCCTTATAGTCGTAAAATTTTCTTTTAGGTTTTAATTCAATAGCACCTAATTTTTTTTTTCCTAATATAGCTGCTTGAATTTCACGTCCTGGAATGAATTGCTCTATTAAAACTTCTTTATAGAATCTTAATTTATCTAATTTATTTTTTAAATTAAATTTTTGACAAATATAAACGTTTACGCTTGATCCCTCACTTAAAGGTTTAATTACAACAGGATAACCAAGTTTTTTTTTAATTTTTGAATCTAACTTTGAAAAATTTTCTTTATAACAATATTTAATATACTTAGGTGTTAAAATATTATTTTTAATAAATATTTTTTTTGAAATTTCTTTATTCATAGCTTTTGCAGAAGCTATAATTCCTGAATGAGTATATGGAATTCCAATATTTTCTAAAATAGTTTGAATGTAACCATCCTCACCAAATTGACCATGAAGTGCATTAAATATTATGTTTGGTTTAAACTTATTAATATAAGATCTTAAAAGGTGGTTGGGTTCACATAACTTAACTTTATAACCATTTTTTTTTAGTTCTCTAGCAACTTGCTTTCCTGTTTGCAGACTGATCTCACGCTCTTTAGAAATTCCTCCAGAAATTATTAAAATTTTTTTTTTCAATTTTCTAAAATCTTTATTTCTTTTTCAATATTGATTCCTGTTTTCTTTAATACTCTTTTTTGAACAAAGTCGATTAATTTTTTCATATCACCAAATGAAGCATTGCCATTGTTGACAAAAAAATTTGAATGTTTATTTGATATAGAGGCGTCACCAAACTTAGTATTTGATGGAACAGACTCTTTAATTAATTCCCATACTTTTTTTTTTGTTTTATTTATAGGGTTTTTAAAAGTGCTACCGCTTGTTTTAATTTTTGATGGCTGATTGCGCTCTTTTTTAATTTTTAATTTTGACATTGTTTCTAAAATTTTCCTTTTGTCTTTTTTTTGGCCTTTAAACGAAGCACTTAAAAAAATCAAATCCTCAGACAAATCATTTTTTCTATAGTCAAAATTAATTTTTTTAGCAGGGATAGTTGATATATTTCCAAATTTATCTATGACTTGAACAGAAACTAAAATATCCTTTATCTCTCTCTCAAAACAACCTGCATTCATTTTTATACCTCCTCCAATAGTACCAGGGATACATGATAAAAATTCAAAGCCACTTAAGTTGTTATTTGCAGCAAAATCAGCTAATTTTCTATCTAAAACACCAGCGCCAGAGATAACAATATTTGAATTCAAGATTGATAACCTGTTAAAATTCTTTTCAAGTTTTATAATTACACCATCATAAACTTCATCAGTAATTAAAGTATTTGAACCAGCACCAATAACATGAATTTTTTCTTTTCCATTTAGAATTTTTAGAAATTCAATTAAATATTTTAATTCTTGAGCTTTAAAAAAAACTTTTGCTTTACCACCGATATTAAACCAATTTTTTCTTTTTAAATCTGCGTTATAAAAAATGAATGGTTCAAAACTTTTAAATAATTCTTTAAATTTATTTATTTTCATTACATTAAATTTGGTAATTCTTTAATCCAGTTTGAAATTGAGCCAGCCCCCATACCTACAACAATTTTTTTTCCATACATATTCTGTTTTAAATATTTTGCTAATTGGTTTTGGTTTTCAACCATAAATAATTTTACTTTGGAGTTTTTTATAATCATTTTTGCAAATTCATTATATTTAAATCCTAATTTTATCTTTTCACCAGCTGAATAAACAGGGCATAATATTAGAATATCAGCATCTTTAAATGCATGAGTAAATTCTTTTTTTAGATCTTTTAGCCTAGAAATTCTATGTGGTTGAAAAATACAAACTCTTTCGTATTTAAAAAAAACTTTTTTTACACCTTCTAATACAACTTTAATTTCTGTGGGGTGGTGCGCGTAATCATCGTAAAAATCAATATTGTTATATGTAAAAATCTTGTTGAATCTTCTTTGAACTCCTTTAAAATTTTTTAACCCTTTTTTTATTTTTTGAATTGAAATCCCTACAGTCAAAGCAACACCAATCGCTCCAACTGTATTCCTAATATTATGAATACCGAGCAATGGTATCTTAATACCTTTAATATTTAAGTTTTCCTTGTTAGGTAACTTAACCTTAAGATCAAAATTTGAAAAAGACTTATGTTGTCTAATATTTTTTATCATTAAATTTGCATTATTTTTTTGACCATAAGTATAAAAATTTTTATTTTTGATAGATTTTATTATTTCACAATTAATTTTATCATCTGTACAAATAAATGATTTACCAAATGAAGGTACTTTATTAATAAACTCAATAAAATATCTTTTTAGATCAACCATAGATTTATAGAAA
>MDTE01183386.1_pt1 | contig 10555 bp, 7 predicted proteins | sample 811231 | NCBI WGS metagenome assembly MDTE01 (sample SAMN05326651, study PRJNA326480) | marine metagenome | isolation source: seawater | place: Indian Ocean: Red Sea | collected 2010 | reverse complement strand
TTGGTAGAGCGACGGTCTCCAAAACCGTAGGTTGGGGGTTCGAGTCCCTCCTGGCCTGAGCAGATAACTTTATAAGGTGAGAGTATGTCTGAGTCTAAAACTAGAGAAAATAACAGCACCCCGTTAATAGTCTTGTCTATATTAATAATGCTTAGCGGTGTAGTACTGTTTTATTACTTCTCGGAAATACGTCTTTTTTATAGAGTATTGGGTATGATGGCTGTAATTGTGATTGCTGGTGGAATCATATATCAGACTGATTTTGGTAAAACTGTCCATGGTTATGTTACAGATTCTAAGCAAGAACTAAAGAAAGTGGTATGGCCTACTAAGCAAGAAACCACACAAACAGCATTGGGAGTTATAGCCATAGTGGTTATTATAGGATTAATATTATGGCTGATCGACATGTTTTTTGGATGGTCAATTGGAACATTGTATGGAGTTAATTGATAAAGAAATGAAATGGTATGTTTTACAAGCTTACTCAGGATATGAAAATAAGGTTAAGCAGACGCTTGAAGATATGATTAAACGCGAAGGATTGGAGGAATCCTTTGGCGAAATACTAGTTCCTACTGAGGAAGTATTAGAGATTAAAGAAGGCCAAAAAAAGAGATCTGAGAGAAAATATTTCCCTGGTTATGTAATGATAAAAATGGATTTAAACGACAATACATGGCACAAAGTTAAAAACTCTCCAAAAGTTCTTGGTTTTGTTGGAGGTACAAGTGATAAGCCAGTACCACTTGAGAATTCAGAAGCTGAGAGCCTCATCAAATCCATTCAGAGTGACTCATCTCAACCAAGACCAAAAGTAATGTTTGAGCCTGGCGAAATAGTACGTATAATAGACGGTCCGTTTAATGATTTTAACGGAGAAGTAGAAAAAGTAGATTTTGAAAAAAATAGACTAACGGTTAAAGTTTTAGTTTTTGGTAAACCGACACCTATCGAGTTATCATTAAGCCAAATAGAGAAGGGTTAAAAATATGGCTGCAAAAGAATTAATTACACAAGTAAAGCTTCAGGTTCCTGCTGGAAGTGCTAACCCAGCACCACCTGTAGGCCCTGCACTTGGACAACACGGGTTGAATATCCAGGATTTTTGCAAACAGTTTAATGATAGAACTAAAGACAATGAGAAGGGTTTAGCTCTTCCTGTAATAATTAACGTTTATAAAGATAGAAGCTTTGATTTCATCATTAAATCTACTCCAGCATCCATATTGCTTAAAAAAGCTGCTGGTATTCAAAAAGGTAGCGCTACCCCACAGAGTAATAAAGTTGGCAAGGTAACAGTAAAGCAGCTTGAAGATATTGTTAAACAAAAAGAGGGTGATTTGAATGCTGCAGACCTTGAACAAGCAGTTAAAATAATTGCTGGTACAGCCAGAAGCATGGGTATAGAGGTAGAATAATGAGAGTCACAAAGAGACAAAAGCAAATTAATGAAAAATTCGAATTGACGAAGACATATCCAATACTAGATGCTTTCAATTTATTAAAGGAAACGCCCAGTCTTAAATTTAATGAATCTATTGATATCAGTATCAATCTTGGTGTGGATCCCCAGAAATCGGATCAAAATGTCAGAGGTTCGACATCTCTTCCGCATGGAATCGGCAAACAAGCAAAAGTAGCAGTTTTTGCTGATGGTACTGACGCAGCTGCTGCTACCAAAGCTGGAGCCGATGTTGTTGGATTTGAAGATCTTATAGAAAAGATAAAAAAAGAGAAAAACATTGATGCGGATGTGATTATTGCCACACCTGACTGTATGAAATCCCTTGGACAATTAGGACGGATTTTAGGACCAAAAAACCTAATGCCTAATCCTAAAGAAGGGACAGTAACAAAAAATGTCGCAGATGCAGTATCAACCGCAAAAAAAGGACAAATCAGATATAAATCAGATAAAGGTGGTATAATCCATGCAACTATTGGTAAAAAGGATTTTGAACCCCAAAAACTCGTTGAAAATGCTATAGCGCTTATTGAAGATTTAAAAAAAGCTAAACCCAGTGCGGCAAAAGGAAAATATATGAAAAATATTACAATATCCTCTACTATGGGACCAGGAATTAAGGTAGACTTATCGTCAGTCGAGAATAGAGGTTAAAATGACATTAAATCTAGAACAAAAGAAGGATTTAGTTAAAGAAGTTGCCGATGTTGTAGCTAATGCTGATACTTTATTAACGGCCGATTTTCGTGGTTTGACCGCTAATGAGCTTGGTGAATTCAGAAAAATCGCAAGAAATCCCGGTATATTTATCAAAGTAGTAAAAAATAATATGCTTAAAATGGCACTTAAAGATTCTGATTATGAATCTATAAGTGAGAGAGTGAGTGGTCCTCAGATTCTTGCTACTTCAAGCGAGAATCCGGGTGATTTTGCAAAACTAATAAAAAAGTTCATAGATGACCATGAGAGTATTGAATTAAAATCATTAGCCTATAAAGGTAAAGAATTAGATTTATCTGAAATCAAAAAATTAGCATCACTACCATCAAGAGAACAAGCGATTGCTCAATTAATGTCAGTAATACAGGCACCTATTCAAAAATTATTATCAACTTTGAATGCAGTTCCATCAAAAATGGTGAGAACTTTAGATGCTGTAAAACAATCTAAGAATTAACACAGAAGTAAAGAGGAGACAAAAATGGCCGCAACAAAAGATCAAATATTAGAGTCAATTTCCAATATGACTGTTATGGAAGTTGTTGAACTAATATCGGAAATGGAAGAGAAATTTGGCGTAACAGCAGCAGCGCCTGTAGCCGCTGCAGCACCAGTTGCTGGTGGAGATGCAGCACCTGCAGCCGAAGAAAAATCTTCATTTGACGTAGCATTAGCTAATGCTGGTACCAATAAAGTAGCAGTAATTAAGGCAGTAAGAGCAATTACTGGCCTTGGACTCAAAGAAGCGAAAGAAAAAGCAGAATCTGCACCATGCGTTCTTAAAGAAGGTGTTGGTAAAGACGAAGCTGATGATTTCAAAAAGCAACTTGAGGAAGCAGGCGCTACTGTTGAACTTAAATAGGTTAGTCTAAATAAATTTTTTGGTCATCTTCAAAGATGATCACAGAATTCTATTAGTGTTTTATGAATTATAGTTATACTGCAAAAAAAAGAATAAGAAAGAGCTTTGGTAAGTTAGGTGATGTACTGCAGATGCCTAATTTAATACAGTTACAAATTGATTCTTATAATAGTTTTATCGGAAAAAATGAGGGTAATATAGACCATAAAAAATCCGCGCTTCATACTGTGTTCGAGTCAGTTTTTCCAATTTATGATTATGCAAACAACTGCAAGTTAGAATATACAGGTTTTAAACTAGGAAAAGAAGAATACACAGAAGAGGAATGCCGAATAACAGGAAAAAGTTACTCAGTTCCTTTAAAAGTTGACTTAAAACTTTCTATTAACATTGATTCAAAATCTGCAGGTCAACTAGAGATATTTGAAAATAAAGATGTATTTTTAGGTGAGATGCCTATCATGACTAAGTATGGGACCTTTATAGTAAATGGAACAGAAAGGGTTGTTGTTTCTCAATTACATCGGTCACCTGGTGTTTTCTTTGATCATGACAGCGGTAAAACGCATTCTTCAGGTAAGCTTCTCTTTTCTGCGAGAGTTATACCTTATAGGGGCTCATGGCTAGATTTTGAATTTGATCAAAAAGACATTGTTTACGCACGAATCGATCGAAGAAGAAAAATTGCGTCCACTATAATACTTAGAGCACTTGGCTACAATACAAGAGAAATTTTGGATTTATTCTATGAAAGTAATAAAGTTAGACTCGATAAGGGTAAGTTCTTCATAAACCAAAATCTTGCGGATCTAAAAGGAAGTATTGCACAATTTGATATTTCACATAATAAAAAAATGATTGTCCAGAAAGGGAAAAGAATTACCGTTAAACATATCGAGCTTCAGAAGAAAAGTAAAATGAGAGGTTTCTATATTCCATCAGAATTTTTGTGGGGCAAAAGAATTTCTGAGGATGTTGTAGACAGTAAAACGGGTGAGATTTTACTAAATTGTAATGAGCAAATTACACCCGAGACAGCTGAAAAAATTACTGATTTGAATATTAACTCATTTAAGATTTTACATACAAACGAATTAGATCGAGGACCATTTATTTGTAACACACTTGATGTGGACCCAACAATCGATCAAGATACAGCGCTAATTGAAATTTATAGAATGATGCGACCAGGCGAGCCACCTACAAAAGAGGCAGCAACACAGCTTTTCACAAGTTTATTCCAATCTTCGGACAGATATGATTTATCCGCTGTCGGTAGAATGAAGTTTAATTCTAGGGTTGGTAGAACTGAAGTAACCGGTCCAGGCGTTTTATCTAATGATGATATTATTTCTGTACTTTCTACCCTTATTAACATTAGAAACGGATTTGATACCGTTGACGATATTGATCATTTAGGAAATAGAAGAGTTAAATGTGTTGGAGAAATGGTTGAAAATGTTTTCAGAATAGGTCTGGTACGTGTAGAAAAAGCTGTAAAAGAGAGAATGAGCACAATGGAATTAGCTGAGAGGCTTCAACCTAAAGATATTATTAATTCAAAACCGATAACAGCTACTCTAAAAGAGTTTTTCGGAACCAGTCAACTCTCTCAATTTATGGATCAAAACAACCCTCTTGCAGAGATTACTCACAAAAGAAGAATATCTGCACTAGGCCCCGGAGGTCTTACCCGAGAGAGAGCTGGCTTTGAAGTTAGGGATGTACACCCAACTCATTATGGAAGGGTGTGCCCTATAGAAACACCTGAAGGTCCTAATATTGGACTAATAAACTCTCTTGCTACTTATTCAAGAACAAATGATTATGGTTTTTTAGAAACTCCATACAGGATTGTTAGTAATGGAAAAGTAAAACCAGAGATAAAGTGGCTTTCTGCTATAGAAGAAAGTAAGTACCATATTGCCCAAGCAAATACAGAACTAGATAGCAGTAATAGAATTATTGGAGATCTTATTTCCTGTAGACATAACAATGAATTTACAATTACATCACCAGATAAAGTTGAATTAATGGATGTCTCTCCTAAACAAGTAGTGTCAGTAGCGGCTGCGTTAATTCCTTTTCTAGAACATGATGATGCTAATCGAGCCTTGATGGGTTCAAACATGCAACGTCAAGCTGTACCAATTTTAAAGCCAGAAAAACCTTTAGTTGGAACCGGAATAGAAAAAACTGTAGCAATTGATTCCGGTGCGTCTTTTACTGCCTCAAGAGGTGGAGTTGTAGACTTTGTGGATGCATCTAGAATAATTGTAAATGTTAATGACGATGAAGTTAAAAACGATAATGATACAGGAGTAGATATTTATCCACTTACTAAATATACACGAACCAATCAAAACACATGTGTAAATCAAAGGCCACTAGTTCAATCTGGGGATGTAATAGAGAGTGGTGATGTTATTGCGGATGGACCTGCTACGGATTTAGGGGAATTAGCTCTTGGTCAAAATCTTCTCATTGCCTTTATGCCATGGCATGGATATAACTTTGAGGATTCAATTTTGGTATCCGAGAGAGTTGTGCAAGAAGATAAGTTTACATCAATTCATATAGAAGAACTTGAGTGTGTTGCCAGAGATACGAAGTTAGGCTCTGAGGAAATTACTTCTGATATACCAAACGTAAGTGAAGGCTTGCTAAATAAACTTGATGAATCAGGTATAGTATATGTGGGTGCTGAAGTGAAATCTGGTGATATACTCGTCGGCAAAGTTACACCAAAAGGTGAGAGTCAACTTACGCCTGAAGAAAAATTATTAAGAGCAATTTTTGGAGAGAAAGCATCAGATGTAAAAGATACATCACTCAAAGTGCCATCTGGAATGGACGGAACAGTTATTGATGTGCGAGTTTTTACAAGGGAGGGAATCGATCGAGATAAAAGAGCCCTCGAAATACAAGATACATTCATCAAACAAGCAAGAAAAAATTTAGAGGATGAATTACGGATTAATCAAGAAAATATATTTTCAAGAGCACGAAAGTTATTACAGGGAAAGCAGGTATCCAAAGGACCAGATGGCATAAAGTCTGGATCTAAAATTACTAATACTATTTTAGATAATGTCATCGATGGGAATTTATTTAAATTTGTTCTTAAATCAGAATCAGGGAACATAGCTCTTGCTAATTTACAAGATCAACTAGATAAACTTAATGAAAAATTTACAGAAGATCTTGAGTTTGCCATACAAAAAATATCTCAACATGATGATTTGGGTCCAGGTATACAGAAAAAAGTTAAGGTCTATCTAGCTGTGAAACGCACCTTGCAACCTGGCGATAAAATGGCAGGAAGGCATGGAAACAAAGGTGTTATATCGCAAATAGTTCCAGTAGAGGACATGCCTTATACAGAAGATGGGAGACCAGTAGATATAGTACTTAATCCACTTGGCGTGCCATCTAGGATGAATGTCGGTCAAGTTCTCGAAACACATTTAGGTTGGGCAGCTAAAGGTATTGGGTTTAAAATTGGAGCACTTTTGGATAGTGGAGCTGTTTCTAAAAAAATTAGATCTTACTTAGCAGAAGTTTATTCAACATGCCCTGGTTTTGACAAACACGACTTAAAATCATTCTCGGATGATGAGATTAATATACTAGCAAATAACCTTAGAGAAGGCGTCCCTATGGCAACACCAGTTTTTGATGGTGCCTCAGAAACTGAGATTAAATCTATGCTTTCTATCGCAGATTTACCTGAGAATGGCCAAGCGACATTAATTGATGGTAGGACAGGTGAAAAATTTGAACGACCTGTCACTATAGGATATATGTACATAATTAAATTGAATCATTTAGTTGATGATAAGATGCATGCTAGATCCACTGGTCCATATAGCCTGGTTACCCAGCAGCCTTTGGGAGGCAAAGCTCAATTTGGTGGACAAAGATTTGGGGAAATGGAAGTATGGGCTCTTCAAGCCTACGGAGCTTCTCATACCTTACAGGAAATGCTAACTGTTAAGTCAGATGATGTGTCGGGTAGGAATAGAGTTTACAAGAATATTGTTGATGGAGATTATTCATCTGAACCTCACATTCCAGAGTCATTCAACGTTCTTTTAAAAGAAATAAGGTCCTTGGGTATAAATATTGATTTAGATAAAGATAATAAGGAATTATAGGAGTTTAATATGAGAGATATGATAAATTTATTCAAAAAAACCACCAAAGAGGATGGTTTTGATCATATTAAAATTTCACTAGCATCTCCAGATTTAATGAGGTCTTGGTCTTATGGTGAGGTGAGAAAACCTGAGACCATAAACTACAGAACATTCAAACCCGAGAGAGATGGCTTATTTTGTGCAAAAATATTTGGACCAATTAAAGATTATGAGTGTTTATGTGGAAAATATAAAAGACTAAAACATCGTGGAGTCATCTGTGAAAAATGCGGTGTAGAGGTAACTCTGTCAAAAGTTAGGAGGGATAGGATGGGGCACATTGAACTCGCTTCTCCTGTTGCTCATATATGGTACTTGAGATCACTTCCATCTAGGATCGGATTAATATTAGATATGACATTACGCGAGATAGAGCAGGTACTGTACTTCGAGAAATTTATTGTTTTAGACCCAGGCTTGACACCTGTGGAAAAAGGACAATTACTATCAGAAGATGTTCATCAGAAACTAATTGAAGAGCATGGCAATGACATAAGAGTTGGTATGGGCGCAGAAGCAATAATGGAATTGCTCTCTGAGATTGACTTAGAAAAAAACCTTAATGAACTTAAAGAAGAAATAGCTAATACGAAATCTCAAGCTAAAAATAAACGTAATGTAAAAAGGCTTAAACTAGTCGAATCATTCATCAACTCAGGCAATAGACCAGAGTGGATGATTTTAACAGTCTTGCCAGTTTTGCCTCCTGACTTGAGGCCGCTTGTACCACTTGAAGGAGGCAGATTTGCAACTTCAGATCTCAACGATTTGTATAGGCGTGTAATCAATAGGAACAATCGATTAAAACGTCTTCTTGAACTAAAAGCCCCAGAAATAATTGTCAGAAATGAAAAGAGAATGCTTCAGGAATCTGTTGACGCCTTATTAGATAATGGTAGAAGAGGTAGAGCTATTACAGGAACGAATAAACGACCACTTAAATCTCTTGCAGATATGATTAAAGGAAAAGGAGGTAGATTTAGACAAAATCTTCTTGGCAAACGTGTAGACTATTCTGGAAGATCCGTAATTGTTGTTGGACCTACGCTTCGTTTGCATCAATGTGGTCTTCCAAAAAAGATGGCTCTTGAGTTATTCAAGCCCCATATTTTTGGAAAACTTCACTTAAGGGGAATCACTACTACAATTAAAGCCGCGAAGAAATATGTGGAAAAAGAAAGTGAAGAAGTTTGGGATATCCTAGATGAAATAATCAAAGAGTACCCTGTGCTCCTTAATAGAGCTCCAACCTTACACAGGTTAGGAATACAAGCATTCGAACCAACGCTAATTGAAGGTAAAGCAATCCAGCTACACCCGCTTGTATGTGCTGCATTTAATGCTGATTTTGATGGTGATCAAATGGCTGTCCATGTTCCATTGTCCCTTGAAGCACAAGTTGAAGCTAGAGTGCTAATGCTCTCTAGTAACAATATCCTATCGCCGTCAAATGGCAGTCCCATTATAGTACCTTCACAAGATATTGTTTTAGGCATTTATTATATGTCGAGAGAAAAACCAAACGCTAAGGGCGAGGGTATGATTTTCTCAGATGTTGAGGAAGTTCATAGAGCTTACCAAGAGCAGATTGTTGATCTCCAAGCAAAAGTAAGAGTCAGGATAAAGATAAAAGATGATAACTCAGACGAAATTAAAACAAAAATTGTTGAAACAACGGCTGGAAGATCCGTTCTAGCTGAACTTCTACCAAAAGAAATCCCATTTTCATATATAAATAAAGATTTAGATAAAAAGGCAATATCAGAGTTATTTGACGTTTCATATAGATTAGCAGGTCTAAAAGCAACAGTTGTTCTTGCTGACCAAATTATGTATACAGGATTTAAATACTCAACAAGAGCTGGGGTCTCTATTGGAGTCAATGATATGGTGATACCTTCACAAAAAGTAAAAATGGTATCTAATGCCGAAAAAGAGGTTAAGGAAATTGAAAAACAATATAACTCCGGTTTATTAACTTCAGGTGAGAGATATAATAAGGTTGTTGATATTTGGTCTCATACAAACGATCAAGTATCTCAAGCAATGATGAAGCAACTTGGAACAGAATCTACTAAAGTATCTTCAGGAAAATCAGTTGAGCATAAATCTTTTAATTCTATATATATGATGGCGGATTCTGGTGCCCGTGGGTCTGCAGCGCAAATAAGACAGCTATCGGGAATGAGAGGTTTGATGGCTAAGCCAGATGGTTCAATTATAGAAACACCAATTACAGCTAATTTTAGAGAAGGATTAGATGTAATGCAGTATTTCATATCTACTCATGGAGCAAGAAAGGGTCTTGCTGATACTGCTTTAAAGACAGCTAACTCAGGATATCTTACAAGAAGGCTGGTTGATGTCTCTCAAGATCTTGTTGTTACAGAAGATGATTGCGGCACGGATAATGGAATTTTAATGAAACCTCTCATTGAAGGAGGAGATATAGTTGAGCCTTTACGAGAGAGGGTTTTAGGTCGAACTGTACTTAAGGATTTATACAAAAAAAATACTAAAGAATTAATACTTGAAGCTGGGACTTTATTAGATGAACATAACGTTGATGTGCTTGAAGAACATGCTATTGATGAAGTATGGGTTAGATCCGTAATTACTTGCGATACATCTCATGGTGTCTGTGCAAAATGTTATGGAAGAGATCTTGCAAAAGGTAGATTAGTATCTGTTGGAGAATCAGTTGGTGTAGTAGCTGCGCAATCTATTGGTGAACCAGGGACACAACTAACAATGAGAACCTTCCATATAGGTGGAGCAGCATCTAGGTCAGTTGCTGCAAACAGTATCGAAGTTAAAACAAAAGGCATAGCGCGTTATCATGATTTAAAAATTGTTGAAAACACCAAAGGTGAGAATGTTGTTGTTTCACGTTCAGGAGAATTAGGTGTTTACGATGAGAATGGAAGGGAGAGAGAAAGATATAAAATCCCATACGGTGCAGTAATTACTATTAATGATGGAGACAAAGTAGAGATGGGTCAAACATCAGTTACTTGGGATCCTTACACGACTCCTATAATTACAGAGACTGCCGGAATTGTAAAATTTGAGGATTTTGTTGAGGGTGTTTCTACAGAGCAAGTAACTGACGAACTTACAGGAATATCATCTACTACAATTAAAGATCAATCAAGTATTTCTTATGATAAGAATCTTAAACCAATGTTGAAATTAATCGATGAGAAAGGAGATGTTTTAAATATTGCAAACTCAAATATGCCAGCTCATTATATTTTACCTTCAAAATCCATAGTAACACTTACTGATGGTATGAAAATCGGAGTG
>MDTE01076322.1_pt1 | contig 10555 bp, 4 predicted proteins | sample 811231 | NCBI WGS metagenome assembly MDTE01 (sample SAMN05326651, study PRJNA326480) | marine metagenome | isolation source: seawater | place: Indian Ocean: Red Sea | collected 2010 | reverse complement strand
TGGCTGGGGCTGCGGGCAGGCACCATCACCCGCCTCCTCCGCCCCCTCCTGCAGTCGTATTGAGTGCCCCTGCCACTCCCTCAGCTGCTATGGCCTTGCTTGGGGCCGTCAGCCCCGAGGAGGGCAGTCTGGCTGGAACCTCCTCAGTCTCCCCGCCCAGCAGTGTCTCGGGCCTGAGCCTGCGCGTGGACATGGGGGCAGGGAGTAGTAGTAGTAGCAGCAGCAGCAGCAGCAATAGCAGTAATAGCAGTAATAGCAGCAGTCCTAGAGCCACTCCTGGGGGCGGTCCCGCTAAGGTCCATCATAGAAAAAAGCGGCCCTCTCTGCGTTTACTCGATATCTCCCTTACCACGAAGAGGGCTATCCCAACTGTGCTCAATTATAAAAGTGAAGTGGCTCGTGCGCTCTTCACGGAGCACTATGCCAAGTCAGCTGCTCCAGCTTGGCAGCAGGAGTTAATGGGTATCCCTCTCACGGGAGAGGGCCTGGATGAGACCAAAGGGGACGACTCCCTCGACGGCGGCAACCCCGGGCTCACAATGGTGTCCATGCATGGCCTCGCAGGCGGGATCGGTGGCTCTGCCTCGTCCACCAAGCCTTTGATTGACTCTATTTGGGATGCTGCTGATGCCGGTAATGTACCAATACTCACTGCCTTGTTGCGCCAGGTGGGTGACGGCCCCAAAGCACGGCACTTCAACGTCGTGGGGGGTGGCGAGCACTTCGATCTTAACAACCTCTGCCACAAGGGCAGTAAGTGCCCCAATTCTCCGTTATATGTAGCTGCAAAAAAAGGTCATCCAGAGTGTGTCCAGCTACTGCTTGAAGCGGGTGCTGACACCGAGTACAAGGATAGGGAGGGACAGACCGCTATGCACGCGGCCGCTGCCAACGGAAGACTCAAGTGCTTGAGGATCCTAGTGGAGAACGGTGCAGACATCAACGCACATGATAATAATTTTAACACACCCATACACATCGCGTGTATCAAGTACGTGAAGGACAGCGTTTCCTTGCTAGTGGAGCTGGGCTGCAACATCACCCTCGTGAATCGGCAGAAACAGACTCCCGCTCAGGCGACCAAGTATGAGGGCGCGAGAAAGGCGTTGGAGAGGAGTGTGGGCAAGAGGTGTTGGTAGAATGATTAAATTTTGGACAACTTGTATCATTACTTTATATTAGCCTTGACAAATCGTGCTCTTCTGCTTTTCCTCTTAAAATGTGTAGGTGGTGAAGATAGTCTTGGTTCGCCTAACTACCGGTGGCCTGCGCATATTGCGGGGCGATATCCCATGAACGCCATCATTCAAGCTAGGTGCTTCTCGCAAGGGCCGCTGCTTGACGTACTTGGCCTTAGACCTGATCCTGTTGGTGTACTTGTTGGCCGCGAATGGGCCCCCAATCTTCCTCCTCACGCTATCCAGTCTCTTCTTCACTTCGCCCACCGCCTTGACGTAGACGGGACTCTCTATCGTTCCTATTGGTGTTTTTACCTTCAGTACCTCCCCCGTGCGCTCAGTGTATCCCTGCGACGAGCACGAGCCTTGCGTTAACCCCGCAAACTTGACAGCCAGAGGAACCAGGTTGCTCAGGATCTGGACCTCTCCACACTTCTTCCCATCGCACTTACACACAGTACTTGTATCGCACAAGACACGCCTACCAAGCAGCAAGACGGTTAACAACATGAGAGAGTGCCAAAGCGACATCTCAATAGGCCTACGTTTACCCGCTAAATCACCGAATTTTCCGCTCTATGGGTATTGTCGTTAGGCTATAACACGATAGAAACAATTTTTTGTCTCGCTTCAGCTATACGTCCAGCCGATTTGTAGTACAGCCGAGGCGTGAGTGCTGCTTTTAGCCGGGTGACCTGGCCCGGACTTCTCGAGCATCATAACGCCTCCATCTCATTGTGTGGGTGATGTCTGAGGTGTCCAGTCGCGAAATCTGATTGTCAAGATGAGCTCAGGCACCGTGACAAGGAATGAAGAGTTGTATGAGATCTGTGGCGGTCCGGAAACCACCCGCTGTGGAGATGTGGCTCCTTGCCTGTGTGCTCCAAGGCGTGTCTCAAGAGCTACTGGTCGGAGCACAAGCGTGTCTGTCGGAAGCAGGAGCCGGCTGCCGGGGCAAATGCGCTGGTGGATGAGCTTGAGAGATTACAACTCCTGCAGGAGCACGGAGCCTAAAGAGTGTAGTAAGATTCATGTTTCAAAAGCGTAGCTATCTTCACACATATTTTAATATAAATTAGGCGGTGTCGCGCTGATTGAGCTTCTCCTCAAGGTTGGCTAGGACAGCGTTGACCTTCTTCAGAGCCTTGTTGAGCTTGGGTCCTTCACCGGAGGCCTTGATGTTGTCGGTCTTGGCTAGCTTGGAGAGGAGCTTAAGGAAGAACTCCATAAACTCGTGGGGAGAGATCTCTCCATCATTGTTGGCGTCAATGTCCTTGAACATGGCCATGGCCTCCTTCTTGTTGCCGTGCTGCAGGGCGAGGATCTCCTTCTTGTCAATGGTGTTGTTGCCATCCATGTCAATGCGCTTGAACACGGCGTTGACACGAGCAGTGAGGATGGGCAACCAGGTGGAAGGGAGGTCCTTCTTGGCCGTAACAGGAGCGGCAGCAGGGGCAGCAGAAGGTGCAGGTGCACTGCTGGCGGCAGGGGCAGACCTTGTCTTCTCGTATCTGGACACAGCCTCCTCGAACAGGTGCAGGTGCTCCGTGACCTTGTTCAGGCCGTAATTCTTCTTGATGTCCAAGAAGTGCTCCACCAACTCGTTACAGCTAATGCTTCCGTTTTTATCCGAATCCAGATTGGACATGAGATACTTGGCTTCCTTATTACTGTAGCCAAGCTGCTCGAGCTCATTCATCTCAATGGAGTCGGAGTTGTCCAGATCCATCCTAGCGAACACATCACAAATGCGCTTCATCAAGCCACCCATCTGGTCAGTGTCGCCTTCCATCTTGCCCTCGACCTCGTTCTCTAATCGCTGCAGCCCCTTGATCCTCGCGGCATTGAAAGACGCCACCGAAATACCAGCTACTGCGACGGCCGCAAACAAGATACCAGCTTGCTTATGCGTCAGCTTCACTCCAAAAATGGGGAAATCCATAGGGCATTTATCCTTCGACATGATCACTACTGATATGCCCTCTTGAGTCAAAATAGTACACTTATCGACCAAATTAAAGATCAATAGTTAGTGTACGGGTTTAAAAGTGTGCTAAGTCGACCGAATAATTATCAGCTGACTACCTAACTGGTGCTATCTTGCAAAAATATCGAGTTGATCCTCAGGCTCCACCCAAACCCTTATAAAGGGCTATATCTCGCCGCCTGACGTCACACTGTGGGTCTAACCCTAACTCTCAGCGAATGAGCAGCACTGGTATTGTGAGTAGGGATATCAGCGCCCTGAGCGCGAAGTACAGTAAGAGCCTGATCGAGGAGATCAAGAAGAGCTTCCCTGAGGAGTCTGATGAGACCATAGCAAGGTTCCTGATAGCGCGTAATGGGGACCATGTGAAGGCGCGTGATATGATGCAGGAGCATATGGCCTGGCGGGTGGAGAACCCACCTGTGCTAAAGGAGTCGTGTCTGGGGGAGATCTGCAAGGGGAAGGTGTACGCGCATGGCAAGGATAAGGAGGGGCATCCGCTGGTGTTGTATCGTCCACGCTTTAATGATCCTGACAAGAGAGATCTGGATGAAATGGGGCGCATGGTTCGTTGGTGGGCAGGGGTGATCATATCAAACATGCCACCCGAGATAACGAAATGCACCATTCTCGTGGATAGAACAGATGCCTCTAATCCAGATGTCCAATTCTTGCGTCAATTCGCATCGGTATTCCAGAATAACTACCCTGAGCGCGTATATCGCATCATTGTCTACCCTGGTGGCCTCATGTTCACGGGTTTGTGGAATATCGTCAAGTGGTTTCTCGATCCAGTCACTCAGGCCAAGGTCAAGCCTGTGCTATACCTGGCAGGTGTTCAAGAGTTTGTCGACGACGAGTTTATTCCCAGGTCTATGGGTGGCGAGTGTGACTTCGAATTCGACCTCTCGGGCGGTGACATCCCCCCCGACCCGGTAGCTCCCCAGCAGGAGACTCAACCCTCTTCTGCTGAAGGCGAGACCGTCTTCGACAAGATCAAAGCGGAGCCCTAAATGATTTAAAATGCTGTCGATCATTGTATCCTTTATAGTAAATTCACCAGATTACACTCGTTATAATTGCAGTATTTGGGTGCCCTCTCCCGCTACCAAGACCTGGCCTATATGGGCGCCCCGAGCAAGGCACTGCGGGTCTGTGATGTTCGTCACTAGTCCGCTCCTCCACTGGAGAGGGGAGCCCTCGCTGAAAGGGCTAGATAGTGTGGTGTCCCCCTTGATCTTCTCAGGGAGCACGCTCCAGCGCTGCACTCTCTGGTCCGCAGCCAGTGTCACCACGCTGAGCTCCGCTCCATCCCCCTGTGTTTCCCAAAGACACACGCCTTTCAAGGCGGCACCTGCCACGCTCTCTATCCGCACAAGGGCGGACTGCACTACCGTGAGAAGAGAGGAGGAGCCCCTTCCCAGCAGCACCGATGCCACACAGCAGGCCTGGTCGTCTCCCCCGGTCACTATGATGGCCCTCCACAGTGCGCCCTCCACTGGCTCTTGCTCTCCCTCTCCCTCTCCTTCACTCTGTGGCAGCTTAATGAGGCTCAGAGCCACGCCATTGGTGCCCATTGAGTGCATGGGAAGCTCCAGTAGGAGACGGGAGGTAGAAGGGACGACAGATAGAGCCGATAATGCCACCTGGCCAGAGGAGGAGCCGAAGGCGGCTAGAGTGAGTTCCTCACCATGATGGCTGACATCGCCCTTATTCCAACAAGGCACGGTGCAGAGAGAGCAGCTGAGCACAGGGAAGCTTGAGGGGCGCAAAGGCTCGTGCAGCTGCACTGTCTGCTCATTGTCATCGTCCCCAACGGTGAGAGGGAAGGCGTAACCTCGAGAGTCGCCGAGAACAAACAAGAGCCGCCTGCCTTCTGACAGGGAAGCCATGCTGAGGATGCGGTGCTCCTGGGTGGCCCTGCTCTCCACACTCCCTGCCTGCAGCGCAGTGAGGCACGAGGGAGGCACTCCTTCTCCCTCTGCCCCTTCCCTCCATGCCCACACTCTGTAAGTCAGGCGAGACCCCGTTGCCACGAGGACTCCCCGACCAGGGCCTGTAGAGGCAAAAGATAGGGCCTTGATCTTGGCGCTGTATGGCAGGTCGGTCACCAATTGTAGAGAGTCGCCCCTGTAGAGTCTCACCTGGCCTTCCTCACCACCCACCACGAAGTGAAGCGAGGAAGAGGAGGGAGAGGAGTGCTGCTGCTGTGCAGAGTGGAGAAAGGTGGCGCCATAATTGACCCTGCCTGCACCACTGATGGACAATCGATCCCAAAGTAGACCTCTGAAAAGGGATGGCGAGGCCCCGCAGGCACACACCTGAAGTAGCGAATCTCTGTTCCCCCGAGGGGCCACACTGACAAAGAGGACGCCAGGTAAGCCCAGCTGCCTTGCGGTCAGTTTACAGTCACTTGGACGTCGCCAACTTCCTCCTTCAACCCTCATAAGCACAACACTATGCGTGAGATCTGCGACGAGCAGGTGGTCGGCATGGAATCCTATCACGTACAGAGCGTTGCCTTGGTGCACGAGGGTGGCTGGTAGGGTCACAGGCAAGCATGATGACAAGTACGTATGCTCATAGCCTATGAAGAGAGGGCGGCCCATGGGCTGCTCCTCTGCCCCTGCCCGGGGAGAAGGCAAGGAGGAATAGCGGTAATACCTCAAAGTGGCGTCTGCTCCGCCAGTCACGAAGCCCTCCTCGGTCACAGCGAAGCACGACACACACTCTCCCCCGTGAGTCCTGTGGAAGTACTGACAGGCCCTTACCTCCTCCTGCTCCTCCTCCTCCTCCTTCCTTTCGTCGGCAGAGAGAGAGGGGACCACGTACACGGACACACCCCCTCTTTTGTCGCCCAGCAGCAAGTGCCTCTCATGCCCCCCTTGCACGAGGCCCACTGCTGTCACCATCTCTGCTCGGTCTCCGCCTGCGCGGCAAGACAACTCCATTCGGATGCCATAGTCGGTATTTTGCTCCTCGAGGCACCATAGTCGGCACTCCCCCTTGATAGAGGTTGTCGCGATACACGGATAGCCGCCACCGCTGGTGTCTGCGGAGACCACGTAGGTAGCCGTGCAGCGATAGGTGTGAGCCTTCCAGCAGTGCAGGGCATCCACCTTCCAGCTGGTCTCGCTATTACTAGTAGATAGGAGAAGTATAGTCACATGTCCGTCCGGATGGGCGCAGCTCACCAGACAGTGAGAGGCCCCATGGTCAGTGAAAGAGGGGAAGAAAGTGGCGTCCATGCAGTTGACGGGGTGGCCCAGCTGGTTTACTTGGGTCCAGTTACCCAGAGCACTCGGAGGGCTAATCTTACTTTCTCTCTGTCCAGGCAGGCTTGTCTCCTTCTCTCTCTCCCTGTCGACCATCCACACGCTGCCATTGCACAGCACTATGACCACATGGGCGTGGTCAGAGCTCACACGCAGTCCGCTCGTGCCATTGAGACGCCGTGTCTGGTTTTTTAGTCCGCCCTCTCCCCCATCGACTACCGCCACCACCCCCTCACCATCTGCCACTGCTGCAGTACGAGCACGGTGACCCTCGATCATGGCCCCTCCCATCGGCTTCCACTCGGCAAAGTGATAGTTCTGGAGGGTAGAGGCCGCCTCAGCAGGGCTGGCAGACAGCGCATCCAGCACATTCCATGCTTTGACTGCTCCATCGTTGCCTCCACTGAGGAGAATTGCTCCTCTCTTCACAGCGCACAGGCGCCACACGTCGGCATTGTGGCCCTTGACACAGGCCAGACAGGTGGCAGTCGAGATGTTCCAGATACGAATAGAACCATCCTCTGAGCTTGAGGCTACTAGAGGCTTCCGGGAAATGTCCATCGACTCGATGAACACAGCATCCCAGACGCGGCTCACATGCCCCCAGCCCACGAAGATCTCTTTCGGGGGCGTTGCCAGCACGTCATATACACGCACAGTGCGGTCATCAGCCACGCTGACAAGCAGTGTTTTGTCTGCATTCCACCGAGTTTTGAAGATGACGCCCTCGTGGCTGTCAACAACAGCTTTGGAAGGTGCAGTGATTGTCTTTTCCGCATCTCTCACGTCCACCGGGCACTCCCACCAGGATATTGCACCAAAGACGTTTCCGCTGGCCACCAGGAGCTGTTGATCACCATCTGCTACTATATCAGCAGACGAAAAGTTCAGTGAGAACAGTACGCAAGGCGCGGGCCCCATGACACGCCTCACAAACTTTGGCGGCGTCGAAGGAGGAAGCTCCAGAATGTCCACGAAATTGTGAGCAAACCCGATAATGAGGAAGGTCTTCTGTGAAGTCTGAGAAATCTGAGAGACTAAGCAGCAGTCCAGTACCATATCACAAAGATTGTCGAGCCTCCGCTTTACAGACAGGGAGTCAAGCTGGAGCAGGACAACACTTTTGTCGCCGAAGCCCACTAGTGTGTCATGTTTGGGGCATACCCGCACGCCGTGCACAGAGTGGTGGTCAAAAACCTCAACAGTGTTGCATTGATCTCCTCTGTACGACCTGATCTCGCCCCCAGTGCCCACATACACGACGAAGTTGCCCTCATTGAGGTCGACCACTTCGAGCGCAGTAATCGGTGCCAGTAATGTTGATTTGGGGCCCATCATTTATGAAGATGGTAGTTCACAGGTTATTTCTCCTATTGAGAATAACAGTTGTTCGTATCATGCTGACATCCAAGAGCATCAAAGCATTATGCGCAAATCGAGGTTTGGAACTAATCGCGTGTTAGTGACGATGCTGTTCCGTTACCACGCTGGAAATTTCCTCAGAGAGGACTCTCTAGTAGATGAAGTTGATGAGGATGACAAAAGGGAGGTAGAGAGCTCTTCTTGGTGGGGGAAATCCACCTCGAGCAAAAAGCCCAGGGCAAGGGACTTTGCTGAGACTAGCCAGCAGGTTTCCTTGTCTCCTGACGGCCAATACTCGGCGATCTTGCAGATAGGTACAATGACTATAGCCAGTACCGATCCCATCAAAGACCGTGCTGAGATATGCTCGTTCGAGCTACCTTCGTCTTTGAAGACAAGGTCGCGTGCACGACATCTAGCCTGGTGCCCCTCTTCCTCAAATATATTCGTGCTGGATGGGCTCGGACAAGATGTTTTTGTGTTTTCGGCCTTTGCCGGGGAAGAAATAAAACTTCAGCTGCACGCTCAGGACTTTCTCAATGGAAAATCGAAGAGTGATGAAAATGGGGGAAATTGCTGTATTCAGGTGATACCGTTTACCATGAGTGATAGCAATGAGACAGCATTCGGTGTGCACTTCATCTTCTATTCAGGGCACGTTGCCTCGATTCGCGTAGACATGGATTCAGGTGAAGTGACCCCTTTGACTGCAAAGGGGTTGCTGCCTCAAGAGTCCATGACCGTGGACCTCGCTGTACATGTAGCTAGTATGCAGACAGTCCTCCTAGTTAGCTCTAGCGGGAGCGGGAGTGGGAAGGATGCCAAGGAGGGGGTCGTCAAAGCCTTGTGTTACTATGTCAGTGGGCGACAAGACGTCACCTGGACGAAGCCCTGTGAAGTGTCTATTGAGTGCCCCGTCCCTGCAACCATGCAGGAAAGCAATGGCAATAACAGTTCAAGCTTCTGGGGTACGGGCAAGGCTCCTACTATGCCCATCGTGGACGCTACCCTAGATGCAAGGGAGACCACGTGCTGCTTGCTGCATGGCAAGAGTCACTTCATCACTCTGCTCGACATCTCGGACATGAGAGCAATCAAGGCGGAGACCCTCGACACAGGTGGCCAGCAGGGGGGCTACACTACTTCTGTGCACTTCCTCCAAGGTGCCTCTTTGCTCACAGTGAGTGCCCGGGGCGACTTCACTCTGCGGGAGGTGGTGCATGGGGGAGCCCTCTTCTCCTTGGAAGACTCACTACCAGCGACTCTTCCTCCCGCTATAGGGCCCACGCACACTTCCTCTCGACCAGGGGATGGTGCAGCACTCTATTGTCTGCGAAACGTAGACAAACGCACACACCAGCTTTTCGCCATGACGGCTATGTCGATCACAGATGCTCTGAATGCCTACATAGCTGAGGGCAACTTTGGCCTGGCTGCTGAGCTGGCTGCTAGAAGTGGTGATGACGCTCCAAGGCTAAGCGATTACATTAATAAGCATCGCTACAGGTCAAAACTCGCCTCATGTCCCCTGGATGTATCCCTGCCCCCCCTAGAGGTGCTCCGTATGCTCCGACAGATCACAGATGACTGGTGGGTGTGTGAGCAAGCTATGTCCTTTGCTGATGAAAACTTCGAACTGTGGGCTACTGTGGTAGAGGAGGGGCTTACCCGTGTAGCTACAGCCGTGCCTCCATCCCCGAAGAATGAGGAAGAGGGGGAGAAGGATGCGATGCACATGCCCAATGGTGGCAGTGGCAGTGGCAGTCCTGTCCTAGACTTCAAGGCCGTGTTGCTTGAGAGGCTGCAAATGTTGCAGATTTTAGGGTTAGTATCCGACTCTTTGGAGCGGGGAGAGAGGGAACTTGCTGATTTTGCCCTTTTAGAGGACGAGAACAAGGAGGATCACGGAGAGAGCGAGGGCAAGGAGGGAGATCTAGCCGCTACCCTCGCTGCAGCCAGGATGCACGTGGGCAGGGCCTTAGGAGATGACGATAGAGTGACTAGCATCATCGAGGCATATGAGAGGGAGCAAGAGCAGCACGGTGCTTCAGATGCAGGTAGGAAACGTCGCAAGCAGCTCCCTCCATTGCATTACTTGGCGTTCTCGCTGGACGACCAGGCCGTGCAGCTACCTTCGTACGTCCCTAGTGACAGCCGAATTGCTCTAGCTGTCGACAAAAAGCATTGGTTACGTATAGTTTGTGTGGAGCCTTTGACCTTGGCTTGTGAATTGGGTCGCATAGGGCTGCACGAGCATGTGGCAGAGGTGATGAGGATGTACCCCTCTCTACGGGATGGACACACGGCACACGGCTTGCCTATACCTTTGAGCATTGCAAACTACTGGCCTTTGAGCGAAGACCCTGCCACATGCTCCTTCCTCCTGTTGCCCAGTAGTAGTAGTAGACAGCACCCGGGGGATGGTGGTCTAGAGACGGAGTATGAGTGGGTTCTTCGTAGAGCCTTGCTACTAGACAGCTTTGGCCAGACCTCCCACGCTCTGAGGTTGTGCTCCCTCATCCTGGACCATGGAGTGGAGGTGGATTCTGCTCAGTCGAAAGAGAGGGTAAGGAGTCAAACTGAAGTGATTTTACGGGAGTTGCGTGTGGCACTGCATCTGTTCTGTTCTCTGCTCTACAAGGGCTACCTCCACCACCAGGCCGACTTCATCCGCTGGATGGCAGCCACTGTGCGCGAGCGCATCTCCATGGTGCTTGAGGCTACTTTTGAGAGTATTCGACAGCCTCAAGAGG
>MDTE01182880.1_pt1 | contig 10556 bp, 7 predicted proteins | sample 811231 | NCBI WGS metagenome assembly MDTE01 (sample SAMN05326651, study PRJNA326480) | marine metagenome | isolation source: seawater | place: Indian Ocean: Red Sea | collected 2010 | reverse complement strand
TCTAAATTTAAGATTTGATAAACAATGCAAAAACAAACCTGAGGCCATTAAAAATTCCATTGTTTCTGAAATCTTTAAAGTAGGATATCTCATTCCTAAGGTAATCCAGGATAAATCGGTCAAGGCATAATGTGCTGCAACAAAAAGGAAAAATAGAGCATACTTCTTTGAAGGTAAAGCTTCTATTTTTGGTAAAAATTTCCATCCAAACCATCCAAAAAATAAACCAGAAAAAATAAATGAAAAATGAAGATAATCATTAAAACCTTCTAGATTATGTAAATTTGTTTCTCCTTGCATGTTGATTTGTCTTATTGCATCTGAACCGAAATTGGTTATTCTCTCTGTCCAACTTATTTCTTCACCAGCCACATAAAAACAAAAAATACCAAGAAGAAACCAAAATATATGTTTTAATTTAATCTTATCTTTGGTAATGTCTATAATTATTATTATGAAACTAATCAAGCTTGAAGAAAAATAACAAATAAACTGAAGCCACTCTATTAAACTGTCTTCGCCTATAAAAAGCTCTTTGTAAATTCCAAAAGGAAATATATATATAAAGCCGAATACAAAAAATAAATAATATATAGGAAATATAATTACTTTTGGTTTAATTGATCCGAAGGGTGTTTCTATTTCACTCATACTCTAAAAAATCCTTAAAGTCTCAGGAGATAATTTCATTAAACTAAAGCAGAATATTATCGAAATTGAAAAATGTTGTAAAAATAAATGGAGCCAAGCGGACTCGAACCGCTGACCCCCTGCATGCCATGCAGGTGCTCTACCAGCTGAGCTATGGCCCCAAATCTCTAAACGTCGCTTATATCAATCTATTTAAAGATTTCTTTCGTAACGTTCGTAATTCCTATAGTACTTTATAGCATTTGATTATTGAAATATCTACTCTAAAATGCACCAAGAGATTTACAAGTTTAAGCATGCTTTCAGGAACTGTTTCAAAGAAATTCCTCACCCTCTTGTTAAGTCTGCCTGGTAGTGGATGTATTTTTAAAGTAAGAAAAAATCAAACAAAACTTATATCATTAAATTCTTATAAAAACTTACTCCTTGATATAGCTCAATAAGTATAAGTTTATTTGATAAAGATTTTGATCCAGATAATCAAAACAAAATTTCAAATACTATTAAAGAACTTTAGGAATTTTAGATAACATAAAAATTGAAATTTTCAAAGAAAATAATAAAAATTAAAAAATTTATTAGTAAAAGATTTAAGATTAATGAAAACAATTAAAATTAAAAATATAAACTTACTTTTTAAAGAGATTGGCTTATAAAGATCATCTCACGCAAATAACAAATGTTCTTGTAATCGGTTGCGGAGGGGCAGGGTTAAGGGCAGCTATTGAGATAAAAAAATCTGGTCTTGATGTATGTGTTCTTGGGAAAAGACCAAAGACTGATGCTCATACCGTTTTAGCTGCAGGTGGTATTAATGCTGCCCTAGGTAATTTAGATAAAGAAGACTCATGGGAACAACATTTTATTGATACTTACTTAGAGGGTTATGGCATAGGTGATCCTTTAAAGATTGAAATAATGGCTAAAGAATCCCCTTCCTTAGTAAAAGAAATAGATAAATGGGGTGCAAATTTTGCAAAATTGAAGAACGGTGAACTTGATCAAAGATTTTTTGGAGCCCACAAATATCGTAGGACTTGCTATTCAGGAGATTTTACTGGTTTATCAATTTTGAAAACACTTTTAAAGAAATCTGATGAGTTAAAGATTCCTATTTATGACAATCAATATGTAACCGAACTCCTAATTAAAGATAATACTTGCTTTGGAGCAATGTCATTTAATATAAATTCTTCAGAGAGAACTGTGCACTTTGCTGACGCAGTTATTTTATGTACAGGTGGTCATACAAGATTATGGAAAAAAAGTTCATCTAGAAAAAATGAAAATACAGGTGATGGATATTATTTGGGGCTTAAAGCAGGATGTCAACTAATAGATATGGAAATGGTACAATTCCATCCTTCTGGGATGGTTTTACCCCAAGAATTTGAAGGAACTTTGGTTACCGAAGCCGTAAGAGGTGAAGGTGGGAAATTAATAAATAATAAAGGAGAAAGATTTATGAAAAATTATGACCCTATAAGAATGGAATTATCAACTAGAGATAAAGTAGCAATTGCTAATTATACAGAAATTATTGAAGGTCGAGGCACAAAAAACGGTGGGGTTTTTCTTGATATAAGCCACAAAAGTAAAGAATTCATTGTTGATAAACTGCCCAGAATTTACAGGCAATTTATTGAATATCAAATGCTTGATATTTCAAAGTCCCCGATGGAGGTTGCTCCTACCGCTCACTACTCTATGGGTGGAATTTTAGTAAATCCAGAGAATTTATCTACTTCTGTAAATGGACTTTTTGCTGCAGGAGAGGTTGCAGGAGGACTTCATGGGGCAAATCGTTTAGGAGGAAATTCTCTAGCAGAAATTATTATTTTTGGCAAACGTGCTGGTATCGCATCAACAAAATATTCAAAGAAAATAGATCAGCAATTAAGATCAAATAAAATTATCTCTCTTGCTCATGAAAATATTAATAAATTTATTAAAAATGGAAATGAACTAGTAAGGCCTCTAAAACATGAATTGCGTTTAATAATGTGGAAATATTGTGGGGTCATTAAAAACGAAAATTTACTATTAGAAGGTTTATCAAAAATTGAAAATATCAAAAATAAACTTAATTATATTGATGTAAGAATCGATAAATATAATTGTGAAGATCTAGCTTTGACCTTTGATTTACAGTCATCATTATTAAGTGCGAAAGCGACAATTCTTTCATCACTCCAAAGAAATGAGAGTAGGGGAGCACACCAAAGAAATGATTTTCCAATTATGGACTCATCATCTCAATTTAATTGTTTAGTCAGTATGGATGAAAATGGTAATTTAAAAATCTCTAAAGTTCCTCTAAAAAAATTGAACGAAAAACTTAAAAAAATTATTGCAAATGCAAAAAGGGAAGAAAATATTAGAGATAAATTGCTTGAATAATCTGAAAATTTATTAATATAAATCCCAATATTTAATCCTTAGGATAAAATATTCAAAAAAAGAATTGAAAAAAATATTTAAATGAGCTCTTACTTCCCCATACCGCCTAATATATTTATAGAAGATATTTCTCTATACATTTATGGCTCGATCACTTTTTTAAATATTCCCAATAACAGATTAAAGGAGTCTTTTTTTGAAAAAAAATATGATTCAGTTCTATACCTAGGACTTTATAAATTAGATAAAAATAATTGGATTCTTCTCAAAGTTATAAAATGCTTACCATTTGAATTCTGTGAAATCAAAAGAAGCGAATTAGAAGTATGTGATGAAGAGATGGTTATATTAATCCCTAAAAAAAGTAAAAATTTCCCAAACTTTACAAAAATTCTTCCTTACCCAGATAAATTAAGATCGGACAAATCACCAGTTGCTGAAAGATGTTCTCTAAATTTTACATTTAAAAATTCTACTACTTCTTATCAAGGAGAATATCCTTTCAAAATGACGACCCTTAAACAAAGTTCATTTCTTAGTTTTGATACTTTAAAGAACTGGACAAATAAAAAAGTTGCAAATTATCTAATTTTTATGAATATTCTTAGAGATTCTGATATAAGAGAAAATGTTTTGATTAAAGTTATTGATCCTAAAAACAAGCAAATAAAAAAATCGATAAAAGCCAAAAAAAATGCATTTACAATTTATAAAATAACAGAAGAAAAAAATAAGAAATTTGAAAATCCCACATCCTTCTATAAATCAAATGAATGTTCATTTATTCCAATTCTTTTATCAATAAACCTAGAAAACAGTCAATTATCAGTGGAGCATACTCACCCTCCCTCTGAAATGGTATATGGAATTAATAAATTTGATGTTATTAAGCAAATAAAAAATATTTGGATATAAATATGAAATATCTATTAAAAAAACATTTACCTCCAAGATTAGTACACTATCTAACTTATCTTAGTAATTGGAATCATAATCTTTATTCAATAAATAGTAATGTTTGTCTTAAAAACAACCTTTCAGATTTCTTTATTTGGAGCAAAAATTGTTCAAAAATAGAATTTATAGCAGAAAATCTTAGAGCTTTGATTTCTGGTGAAGAAGTTGAAATTATTCATCATTTTAAATTCTTTTCTGAAGATGGTAAATTAATTTCCCTTCAAAAATACAAATCTAATGCCTATTTCGAAAAAATTACACTTGAACCCATTAAACAAGAAAGTAACTATTCTTCTTTTACGCATTTCGTTGAATCAGAAATATCATTAAATGATATTCTGAATAAATATTTAAAAAACACAAAAAATATTTGCGAACATAATAGAGGCTACACGATTTATTATCCCAGCAAAGAAAATGCAGGAAGTATCGCACATGGCAATTTTGGAGGAATTTCAAAAAATGATGCAAAAAATGCAATAACTCATTTTAAAAAACATATTTATACACCAATATATATGTTTAATGATTCAGAAAATTATGATCTAGTTTTTAACAATCCTACTAAAAATAGGATAAGAATCAAATTAATCTTAAATAATAATGGGAATTTAAAATTCATAGAAATACCTTCTCTTGGGACAAGATTTTTCAATATAAATAATTACTCTGGAAGTATTAGTTTCGAGTCTAAATTACCTATTTGCAGACCTTTAGTTTTTAAGAATCCTGCTCCTAATTTTACAGGTACTTTTGACGTTTTTCATTCTTAAATAATATTTTAAAAATCAAAATTAATAATATATAATTTCTTATAAATATATGATTAATATTAAAATAAAATATTTTATTTTTAGCTTAGTACGATTTCTTTGTTTAATAAATTTTTTTATACTAAAATTTAAATAAAAAAAGCAACTTTTTCAAATTTATTAACGTAATTTTCACCATCATTAAAGATAATGGATTTATATTTAAACTCAATTATATTTATTATCATTGGATCACTATTTATTATACCTTTAATAATTTTTAAAGGCGTATCTAAATATGCTCCTTTACTTTTTTATTTAATTTTATTTATTTCAACAATATTAAGGCCAAATCTACTTGGAATAGATAATGAGAATCTTATTAATGATATAACTCTAAAAGATAATTGGACAAATGAATCATTTAAGTATACTACAATTTATTATATAACCTATCTCATTCCAGGAACTTGGCAAAAAATAGTTGGATTGAATTTAATTTCTACTTTAATAACTATATTTTCTTTAAAAAACATATTTAAATCAATAAAAAAAGAAAACAAAACAAAATATACAATCCTATTGTATATGTCATATACATTAGGAATTGCTACTCCTTTAATCCTGATTCACGCTAGACAATATTTTAGTTTTTCCATTTTATTCATATTCTTAAATCTATATAGATCGAAAAAAAATTATATTTTTTATGAACTAATTTTATCTTTAATAGTAATAACAACGCATCCTGTATATTCAATATTCTTAATTTTTTATTTCATTTGCAAATATTTTAGAAAAAGTATTATTTACTTTTTAAAAGTTTCTAATACATTTACAAAATTATTTACTTCTTTATCAATTTTTTTACCTTTTATTTTGCTTTACAATAATATTGATTATTTTTATAAATATATCACTGGTAGTATGCCAGGATTTGAAAGTTATGGGATTCAGTTAGTTTTAAATCCTGATTCAAGTTTAATTTCTAAATTATATATTTTTATTATAATATTCCCAATATTATTTATTATTATCAATTCTAGAAAAGATAACAATACAAATATATTATTATCAATATTATTAACCTACTTTATTTTTTCTATACCTATTATATTCTTAGAATTTAAATTGAATTTTTTGTACTCAATAAATAGAGTTAAAACAGGTCTTTATCCTGCAATCTATATACTTTTATTTCATTTAGAAAACTTTAAAATAAGTAAAAAAGTTATGTTATGGGGAACTGGATTCTTAACTATATTAAATACATTTTCTATTTACAGATTTTTTATAGGACTGTAAAAAAATTATTTAATCTTTAATTTTTTTTATTCCTTTACTTAAATTTAATTTATTAATCTAACAATACAAATCCTTTCAAATCTACTTCCAATAAATTAAATCTATTATTTAAATTTTTAATATCAGAGGCTAATGAACAACCAAGTGAAGTAAACAAAATTGTGAAGTCTGAATTCTTACAATCCTCTAAGGCATATTGCGATGAGATCATATTTATTTTTGCATCTAAATTAGCTTCATTATTTAAAAAATCTATTAATTTTTGTAGATAAGATTTATTGGTCTTATCAAGTGAAATGAAAGCTATTTTTTTTGCTTTTTGAGTTTTTAAATAATCTTTAAAAAAAGATATTTCTTTTGATTCCTTAAACTGATCATTTCTATTTATTTTTTCTATGTAATTAATTGGAACAATTTTCTCTAATTGTTGAAGAGTAAAAATCTTACCTGATTTCTTTTCTTTCAAAAAAGATATTAATACACCAAATAGGGTCCCTGCTATTAAACCAAATAAAGCAATATTTCTCCTTGATGGACCTACAGGGTATTTTAATATAGTTGGTTTTGTAATTAATTGCCAAGGATCAGAAATTTTTGCTCGTTCAAGATTTAGTATTCTGTAATCATTCTCTAATGCTAATAAAGTTGATTCATCACGAGCAGCCTCTCTTCTTAATTCTAAATATCGTAACAAAACTCCTTTTGGCCTCATAGCAGCTTCCATTGTAGCTTCAGTTTCTAATTTCTTAACTTTTAGATATTTAATCGCTCTTGATTTAAGTAAATCTATTGTTAATTTTCTTTTATCCAATAATCTAATAATTAAAGGATCATTATCAGTAAATTTAGTCCTTAAGTCTACTAATTGTGCTTCAATGCTTTTTAAGGTTTGGGGTAATCCTTCATTAGAAAGTGCCGGTATTGTTGAGCCGAAATATTGCAAGTTTTCGTAATCTGTTGGCTCTAATTCGTTAATTTTCTTTATTTGTAAATTGATTCTTCTTATTTCATTTGCTGCGGAAACTCGAATATTCTCAATATCTACAATCGAACCAAGATATTGTGGATTAAGGTCTGTAAAATCTTCTGGAGAATTTGCTTTAGAATCTGATCCTGAAAAGTTTGGAAAATTATCATTTTCCAAATAAATCATATTTTGATCAATTGCAAAATTTTGGGCATCTTTAATAGATTGAGCGCTCTTTTCTTTAAATAAGTTTATTTGATTTATTAAATATTTTTTTGTCAACTCGTCTTGCCTTTGTTTATTTTTCACTGAATAGTCTTGATAAATAGATGACATTTTTTTTAGAGCAGGCAATATTATTTTCTTATTAGAGTCTCGATAAGCTATGTTAAGTATTGAGGTGCCTTTCTGTAATTCGACATCTAAATTAGATTTCCATTTATAGAAAGGGATTTTTTTCATTCCATCTTCATTATTTCCATTTGTAAAATCAAAAATAGGCATTAATACAGAAGGACTTTCCAGAATTCCAACTTGAGTATTTAAATTATTATCTTGATCACTATTTATGAAATTACTTAAAGCAGGGCTTACAGAAGAGATTTGAGACTTTTTTTCAGAATTCATTACTATTTGAAACTGACCTTCCCAAATTTTTTTTAAAGTAAGAGAATACAAACAAGCTAGAAAAAAAGAAGTAAAAGCAATAGTAGATATTAAAAATTTATTTCTTAATATCAAATAAAAAAAATTCATTAAATCTAACTCTTCATCAATTCTTTTTTCAAAAAAACTATTGTCAAAATTTGATTTTTTTTCCATTTTAATTAATCATTAATTGCCTTTATAAGACCGTAAGTTGATAAAATTCCAACAAAGGGGCTCGTGAATTCTTGGATAACTTCACTAGTTGCAGTTATCAAAGAATCACCAACTATAATCAGATCACCATTCCTCAAGTTGGGGTTACTATATTTACCTCTTTTGTTTTTTGTTAATTTAAATTTTCTTTTGTCAATTCTACCATCTGATTCAAATCTTATAAAAGTTACAGGGCCTCTCATAATTTTAGCTCCTCCCGCCATATCAACTGCATCAGACAAGACACTTGCTCTTGATACGGTTTGAGATCCTGGCCTATTAACCCTTCCAGTAACAAACACATTAATAAATCTTGGATTCAAATTTGAGAGTATTGCTTTAGTTAGTATGTTGGTATTTGGTTCATTACCTCTTTCAACTTTTATAATATCTGAGTCATATATCCTTATATTCTGACTATTTTCACCTAGTGTCAAAAAGTCTTCAAAATTTAATTTAGTTGTTATTTTTCCTGAACCATTAGAAATATTATCTTTACGAATAATTTGAATATTTTTCAAATTACTATATTGAGTTATTCCCCCACTAGCTCTAATAGCATCAAATACAGTAGGAAAATAGAAATTATTACTCTCAGAGGAGGTTGTTGTATTTTTCGAAAATATACTCAAATTACTTTCTCCCTGATTACTCTGTCTAAGTGACAAAGACCCATCCATTATTTGAAGTCCTGGACTCACAACTTCACCATCTACAAAAACTCTTATAGGACGATAACGATTAATTATGGTTTCCACTTTTGGAAATTTCACATACTTCAGATAAGCCTCATTTAAAAGCAAATTAAGTTCATTAATTGTTAACCCACTTACGTATATTCTTTCTATTTTTGGTAAATTAATCGTACCTTCACCATCAACAGTAACCGTATTAGAAAGCCCTAAATCTCTTGAAATAATTATGGCTAATGTATCACCTGGTCCAATAATATAATCATTAGAAGGTAATTGTTCAAGATATTCAATAGATACTTTTTTATCTATATTAATTTGTGAGGCTCTCAAATTTAACACAGGAAGATTATTAAATGTAATTAACAATAAGAGATATGGATATGCAAGGAACTTATTTTTCAAGTTTAAACTTTAATCAATTAAATAAATTATAACTTAAAGTCTTTTTCTAATAAATATCATTATTTTTTCATTTTAAAAAACTACAACTTTCTCCAAACTGCAAGAAGTTTTCCTTGAAAAACGACTTCGTTTAGATTTAATTCAATAGGTTCATAAGCAGGGTTAGCAGCCTCTAGAAATATCTTATTTCCTCTTTTTATGAAATATTTTAGTGTAGTCCCCAAGCCTGGGACTAAAGCACTAACTATTGTTCCATTTCGAAGAGAATATGAGTCTTTAATTGGTTCCATTAAAACCATATCCCCATCGGCAATACATGCATCTATCATTGAATCACCATTTACTGTTAAAGCGAAAACATCTTTCTTTTTTAAAACATCATTAAAATCTAAATTCTCATTAACATCAGCGTAAGTTTCAATTAAACCTCCAGCAGCCACTGAACCCATAATTGGTACTCCTTCTGCAATTTCATCAACTATTTGCATTGTTCTTGCTTTACCTTCTTGCCATGAAATGTAGCCCTTTTCTTGTAAATGTTTCAAGCGACTTTGAATTGGAGCAGGAGACTTTAATCCCATAGCTTGCATCATCTGCCTGATGGATGGACTATGCTGAAAGTTTTTCATATAATCTTTTATCCATCCATAAAGCTCATTTTGAGCCTGCGTAAGATTACCGTCAGAAGAACTCTCCATAAAACAAATGTACTCTAATACATTTGTACCCTTTTATTAATTTTTTTGCAAGTGTTGCTGTAGAAGGCAAGATAAAAGTGCTTGTTGAGCATGTAATCTATTTTCTGCTTGATCAAAAATTCTATTATTTTTACTTTCAAATACTTCATCCGTTATCTCTTTTGATCTGTATGCTGGAAGGCAATGAAGAATTATTGCATCTTTATCAGCCTTGCTTACTAAATCACCATCTAAAGTAAATCCATTAAAAACTTTCTCTTTCTCTTCCTTTTTATTTTCTTCCCCCATAGATGCCCAAACATCGGTATAAAGAACATTTGCACCTAAAACGGCTTTACTAGGATCATTAGTAATTTTCAATAAATTTTTATCTTTATATATTTCATAAGCTTTTTTGACCACCATAGCGTTAGGTTCATAACCTCTGGGAGATGCGATCCTAACTTCTACTCCTAATAAAGCACCACATAAAATAAGAGAATTTGCGACATTATTGCCATCCCCTATAAAGGTCAAAACTAAATCATTAAAATCAAGAAATTCCTCCTTAATTGTTAAAAAATCAGCCAACGCCTGACAGGGATGTTCTAAATATGTAAGGGCATTAATAACTGGTTTCGTAGACCACTTTGCGTATTCTTCCAAATCTGAATGATCAAAAGTTCTAATTGCAATCACATCGCAATATCTACTAAGAACTCTCGCAGTATCTTTAATTGGCTCTCCCCTTCCTATTTGTGCAGTCGTAGGATTAAGGTCGATAGTGGTCCCACCAAGCCTTGACATGGCAACTTGAAAACTAACTCTTGTGCGTGTTGATGACTTATCAAAAATTAATCCTAAAACTTTATTGCCAAGATCAATATTT
>MDTE01161242.1_pt1 | contig 10556 bp, 10 predicted proteins | sample 811231 | NCBI WGS metagenome assembly MDTE01 (sample SAMN05326651, study PRJNA326480) | marine metagenome | isolation source: seawater | place: Indian Ocean: Red Sea | collected 2010 | reverse complement strand
TATACATATGGAAATAAAGTTATACTAAGAATAAATACAACTCCTGTAAATGAACGCACAGATGGTATAAAAAATTGAAGTTGTGAAAAATTTAAAAAATCTAAAATATTGTTAATAGCACCTCCTTGATCAGTAATGTTCGCATAGCAATAAGCTACCGCATACGGTGGAATAGCAATAGGGAGAATTAGTAAATATGAAAATAATTTTTTACAATGAAAATCATAAAAAACTGAAAACCAAGCAGCTGTTAATCCTAAAAAAAGAGTGGCAATAGCAACAGTTCCTATCAAGATTACAGTATTATAACTGTAATTAAAAAAAAAGTTTTTTGTTATGTGCTGCCAAACTTGTTGATCTACATTAATTGACTGCACACAAATAGTAATGATAGGAGTTGCGACTATGACACCTATAAATAAACTAAATAATACCCATATGTTTATTCTCTTAAGGGAATTGAAATAGAGCGATGAAATACTTGCCTCCCGTAAATTATGAAGATGATTAATTGATCATTGTAAATGATAATTATTTACATTTGCAAGCTAATAATTTTCTATATCTTTTTTAATAAGCTCATCTTTAAGACTATCTCCTTTCGTTAATAGCCCCATTTCCTTCAGCTCTTTTTTAGAAGGCAAGTCTTTTAAATCTGATAGGTTAAAATATTGCAGAAAGTAATTAGTAGTTTTCCACATAACTGGTCTACCAGGAACCTCTTTTCTACCCTTACTCTCTACCCATTCATTATTTAACAATAATTCAAATATTCCAGGATGTGTAGAAACTCCTCTTATCTCGTCAATTTCTGGCTTAGTAATAGGTTGAAAATAAGCGACTATTGATAATGTCTCCATTGCAGCTTTAGAAAGTTTCTTTCTTACAACCTTTCTATCCTTAAGATATTCAGACAAATCAGAGGATGTTTCAAAATACCATTGACCATTGCTCTCTTTTAAATTAATTCCTTTATCTTTGTAAAGGTCTTGTAATTTTAATAAATATTCGCTTATTTTCTTGCATTCAGGAATTCTTTTCTTGATTTCTGTTAAGGAAATAGCTTTATCACTAGCAAATATTAATGCCTCTAAAATTCTTAAAATATTTTTTTCATTTGCTTCCATATACTATTTTTTTTTCATAAATATTTCACCACAGTCTTCTTTTTGCCGTATTAATATTTTACCTCTTTTAGCTAATTCCAAAGAGGCTGCCACAGTTGAAATAAAGGCCACTTTAAAAGAGTTTTTTCCCTTAGCTATCTCATCAATTTTAGGTAATGTTTCTAAAATTGAAAACCAGTCTTTAATATTATTATAAAAGCTTTTTATTTTTTCTAGTGCATTTTCAATATTGTAATAATTTACAGGTTCAAAGTTTATATTTTTTATCCCTTTCCTGTTAAAAATATTTGAAAAACAAATCAAAAGACTATTTTTATTGCAGTAATATTCAGTTTCTAATAAGACGGCTTGATCTAAAATTTGGCCTTTTAAGAATCTTTTAGAATCTAGTAGATCTCTCGCAAATAACTTTTCTGAGGTTTCTCTCATTGCCTTTAATCTTCTCAAATTAAAAGCTAACAATTCTGGTAAAATCTCTTTCTTACTGCTATCTTCATTCTCATTTAAAGGTAATAACAACTTTGATTTAATGTAAGCAAGAATAGCAGCCATTACCAAATAATCAGAAACCAAATCTAAATTAATATTTTTTTTTGATTTTTTAATAAATTCAAGATATTGATTTACAAGAGATAAGATAGAAATTTTAGTTATATCAAGTTTTTTTTCTTGAGCTAGCTGTAGCAAAAGATCTAGTGGCCCATTAAATCCATCGAGTTCTAAATTCAGGAGGGTACTATTATTTTGCTTTTCTAGTGGTTTATCCTCTTCAAAGTCTTTTTGATTAAACTTATACAACTTATAGTACCTAAATATTTTATAATTACTAAATATATACTAAATAATTACTATTTATAATAAAAAATTTATTCATATAGTTTTTTTTTTAATTGATTAGAAATAGTTCCTGCACCTTCAGTTGATTTAATAATGTTTTGAATATTGGGTTCGCAATGTAAAACTACATCACATCCAGCTTCAATTGCTTTTTTTGCTCTTAAAAAGTATGGACCTTTTAAGGCCTTCATACATAAATCGTCTGAAAATAAAATTCCTGAAAAACCTATTTGTTTTTTAATAATTTCATTTATTATGTATTTAGATTGAGTAGCACAATTAATATTATCTAATTTTTTATATTTAATATGAGCAGTCATTGCCGAATGAGCTTTTTGTAATTTTCTAAAAGGTAAAAAATCCTCTTCTAATCTAGAAATACTATGCTCAATAATTGGCAACTTAAGATGACTATCTTCTTTGGACTTTCCATGACCTGGAATATGCTTAATAACTGGCTTTACCTTTGCTTTAATTAATCCTTTACAAGCTTCTAAACCTAACATACTTACGATATTTGGGTCTCTTGAAAATGCTCTATCTCCTATTACTTTGCTTGATTTTTTTATTAACAGATCGAGCACGGGTGCACAATTATAGTTTATGCCCATCTCTTCTAACTCTTTTCCTATAGAATAAAAATTATTGAAGGTTTCTTTTTTTGCTAAATTAAGATTTTTTTGTGCTAATTTTCCGAAAAAATTGGCTGCTGGATAACTCGGCCAAAGTTTATTGTCCAATCTAGAAACCCGTCCTCCTTCTTGATCAATCATAATAATAGCGTTAGGACCAATTTCTAATTTAAGTTGATTTACTAGAGATATTGTTTGTTGCTTATCAGAAATATTTCTTTTAAAAAGAATGGCGCCTACAGGTTTATATGTCTTAAGATAGTCTTTTTCTATCTTGTTAAGAAGAGTACCCTTTATCCCAATCACAATTGCAGAATTATTCATAGTAACTAATTATGCATGTATCTCTCTTTAAAGATAACTTACAAAACTCCGAAGCTTCGTCTTTAGAAGCAAACTCGCCTACTAATAACCTGTAGAAAATTTTACCATTTTTGAGATTTATTTTTTTATAATTATATTTTTTATTCAATAAATCCTTATAAATTTTTGTTAATCTATTCCATTCTTTATCAATTAATATGACTTCTGAAACTGATGCTAGTTGAATAACGTAAAAGCCACTATTCTTGTCTGGAGCTTGTTGGTTAGTTATAAATTTATTTTCTTTACTACTTATTTTATTTTTTTTATGATCTGGTACTTTAATAATGTTTTCTTTAATTTTTTTTTCCTTTTCTACATTAGGTGTTTCAAATTTATCTGGCTCAGGTATACCATTAAAGGTATCATCGGTTTCAATACTTTCAGATGTAGTTTTATCGTTAATACTGTCTTTATCATTATCTTTTATAATATTAGTTTGGGTAGAATCTAAATCAGCTTCTGTATCCTTTATCTCATTATCTTTTTTAAAAGCACTCCAAATACTACTATCAGAATAAGGAAATAGCTCTATTTCATCTGGTTTCTCTTTGATATCATCTTGTAATGGTTCAATTATAGGTATTTCGGCTTTTTCTTTGAGTTTCGTTTGTAAATTAAAAAATTCTAAAGTTTTTGTTGAATATAGGATTAAAAAGATGTTAATAAACCCGAAAATTAAAATAATTATTTTATAGTTTGTTTTTATATTATCACCTTTAGGATTACATCTTATTTTTTACACTTATTGACAATATTTCAAGTCCATTTTTTATAACGCTTTGTATCATCTCTAGCAATAAAAGCCTCATTTGAGTTAAATCAAGATTATCATCTGATAAAATTTTATATTTATCTTGACTCTTACCTAAACTCCAATATGCATGAAATTTACTTGCGAGTTCTATCAGATAGTAAACTATTTTGTGAGGTTCTTTGTAAATAACTGAGCTTTCAATAATTTTAGGCCATAATGATAAGGTTTTAATAATATTTAATTCTACTGGCAATAGACATTTTTCATCACTATTTATTTTTTCCTCGTCTAATATAATGTTTTTTTCTTTAGCTATTTTTTTTAGAGAGTTTATTCGAGCGTAAGCATACTGAATATAAAAACTAGGATTTTCACTATTCTCATTTATACATTTTTCCAAATCGAAGTCTAGATGAGCATCATTTTTTCTGCTCAGCATAAAAACTCTTAAAGAATCCTTTCCAATTTTAGGTAATATTTCTTTAACAAGAATGAAGTTTCCTGCTCTTTTAGACATTTTTACTATTTGTTTTTTATCTATAAGATTTACTATTTGACATAATTTAACAGTAAATTTTACCTTATCACACCCTAAAGCTTTTAAAGAAGCTTTTACTCTTTCTATATAACCACCATGGTCTGCTCCCCAGACATTTATTATTTCATCATATCCCCTTAACGTTTTGTCATAGTGATAGGCTATATCTGAAGCAAAATATGTCCAATCACCATTATTTTTCTTTATAACTCTGTCAGATTTATCACCATATTTTGAGGATTTAAATAAAAGCTGTTCTGTAGACTTCCATTCCAACTCACTTTTTCCGATTGGCTTTTTTAAAAGCCCTTTGTAAATATCGTTGTTCTTTTTTAAAATATTAATTACTTTAATTACTCTTCCAGATTCATGAATATTTTTTTCATAAATATAATTATCAAAAGTTACTCCTATATTTTTTAAATCTTCTTTTATAAGATCTAGGTTGCTTGCAACGGAGTACTCTTTTAACTTGAAAAAATCTTTATGGTTGAATGGTTTTGTTTTTAAAAAGTTATCTGCAATTTTTTTTAAATAATCTCCTTTATACATATTTTCTGATAATGGTTTTTTTACATTATTTATAGCATTTTCAATATGATGATTTATTGAAAGTGCTAGATTATCTACTTGTACGCCTAAGTCATTAACATAATACTCCTTGGTAACCTTAAAGCCAGTTTTAGAAAGTAATTTTGACAATACATCACCAAATATAGCACCTCTTAAATGTCCAACATGCAAAGGGCCTGTTGGATTTGCAGAAACAAACTCTATGTTAATTTTTTTATTATTTCCTAAGTTATTAAAGCCAAAGTCTCTTCTGTAAAAGTAAATATTTTTTAAGAAATTCATCCAAAATGTATTAGAAAAAAATATATTTAAAAACCCTGGTTCAACAAAATTAATTTTTTCAAATATTTTATTTTTTAGTAGTTCATGAATTAAGGTTTTTGCAAGTTGCTTCTTATCTAAATTTAATGTCTTACTAATCATCATTACCACGTTGGTTGAAACATCTCCAAAGCTATGATTTTTAGGTTGTTCGCAAGTAATCCTGTTAATATTTTCTTTGTTTAGATCTTTAAAATTATCACAAATTATTTCAAGTATGATTTTTTTTGTATCTTTATAAATATTCATACTAATACCATCCTTTTGAAGTATCAAAAAACTTTTGATATTCTTTGATAGCAAATCTATCAGTCATGCCTGCAATATAGTCTGATATTACCCTCGCCTTGTTTATTTTATTTGCCCTTTTTAACTTAATATTCCATTGAAAAGGTAAAAGACTTGACTCCTTGTAATAAATCTTAAAAAGCTCAGACACTATATGCTTAGCTTTAGTTGTCATTATATTTATTTTCCAGTGTTTGTACATTTTAGTCATTAAAAACCTTCTTATTTCAGTTATATTATTATTCATTTTATTTGAAAATATTACTAAAGGGCTTTTCATATTTCTAACGTCATAAGCTGATTGAGGCTTATTTATAAGAATATTTTTTTTTGTCTCTTCTATTAAATCATTAATCATTAAGGATATTATATGTCTCTTAATTTCATTAACTAAGCTTTTAGACTCTGTTTTAAATTCTTCTTTTTTGAGTTTTTTTCTAAAATCCTCTAAAATATTAAATTCTTCTAAAATACTATCTACTGAAAAAAACTCTGCTCTAATGCCGTCTTCAATGTCATGGCTGAAATAAGCAATATCGTCAGAAACTGCTGAAACTTGAGCCTCTGGGCCACACCAAGTGTTTAATTCTAAATCCATTCCTACTTTAATGTATTCAGCTATGGCATATGGTATATTTTTATTTTTAAAGGGACCATTATGTTTAACTATTCCCTCCAAAGTTTCCCAGCTTAAGTTTAGCCCATCAAAGTCTCTATATTTTTTTTCTAAGTAGGTTATAATTCTAAGTGTATGAGCATTATGATCAAAGCCTCCAAATTTTTTCATAGAATTATCTAAAGCTTCCTCTCCTGCATGCCCAAAAGGAGTATGACCTAGGTCATGAGCAAGTGATATAGCTTCTGCTAGATCTTCATCTATCGACAAAGACCTAGAAATTGTTCTAGCAATTTGACTTACTTCTATAGTATGGGTTAGTCGAGATCTGTAATGATCGCCCTCGTGATGAACAAAAACTTGGGTTTTATGCTCAAGTCTTCTAAAAGCAGAAGAATGAATTATTCTATCTCTATCTCTTTGAAAAACCGATCTATTTTTATCTTCATTCTCTGAGAATAATCTTCCTTTAGTGTTATCAAAGTTCGTTGTAAAAATTGCCGCTTCTTTTTTAAACATTGTAATTATTCCAGTAATTATTATATAATTTAATATGGATAAAATCGATAATTTAAATAAGAAAAATCTAAATATTTCATCATCCGCTGAAGAGCAAATTAATAAAATTTTATCTCATGAAAAAACAGGATCCTTTGTAAGATTAAGTATAGATAGTGGAGGATGCTCAGGTTTCTCCTACAATTTTACTATTGATTTCAATTTTGACAATAAAAATGACATCAAATTGCTTGGCAACAAAAATGAACCAACTTTTGTTTCGGATATCGTATCTCTAAAATATATAGAGAGTTCTACAATAGATTGGAAAGAAGATCTCTCAACCTCACAATTTGTAATTGAAAATCCTTTAGCTACTGCTAAATGTGGTTGTGGCACCTCCTTTTCAATATGAGTGAAGTTAAAATCGCCTCATGGAATGTAAATTCTGTGAGAGCACGAATAGATTTATTGCTAAGTTGGATATCAGACAGAGATCCAGATGTGTTGTTACTTCAAGAAATTAAGGCTAGAGAGGAGGACTTTCCCTATGAGGCCTTTGATAAATTTAAATATAATATTAGAATAAAAGGCCAAAAATCATACAACGGTGTAGCAATACTTTCTAAATATCCTCTTTCTGATGTTGAAACTAATATTCCATTTTTAAATGATACTCAATCAAGATATATTGAGGCTTGGGTTAATTATAGAAATTCAGGTTTTAGGGTTGCCTCAGTTTATGCACCAAATGGAAATCCAATAAACTCAGAGAAATTTGATTACAAATTAAAATGGCTAAATTATTTCTATAAACATGTAAAAATCCTTCTAGAAAATGAAGAAAAGATTATTCTTGCAGGCGATTATAATATTTGTCCTACAAAAAAAGATGTGGCTAATGAAGAACTGATATTAAATGATGCAGTTTATCAAAAAGAGTCAAAAGATTTTTTTAGAAAAATATGTAATACAGGTTATTTTGATGGATTTAGAGAGCTAAATAAAAGTTTAAGCGGTTATACTTATTGGGATTATGGTCAAGCATATCAAAATAATCTTGGATTTAGGATAGACCATTTTCTCCTTTCGTCATACTCTTTAGATCATCTGAAAAAAGTTTTTGTAGACGAAGAACCTAGACAACAAAAAAAAACATCTGATCATGCTCCTATTATTGCTAATTTCGTATTTTAATAATGCTAATTTTAAAGAGAAACCATTTTCTTCTACATGATAAAAAAAAGTATAGGTGTTCAGTAGGAAGAAATGGAATCAGACGCGGTAAAAAGGAAGGAGACATGTGCACACCAACAGGAACCTTTGGTTTAGGGCCCATCTATATAAGAAAAGATAGAGCACCTAAATTGAAAACTAAAATTCAAACTTTTCCTATATTAAAAAATATGTATTGGGAAGATGATCCCACAAGTAAAAATTACAACAAACTATCATTTAGTAATAAATATTCACGAGAGTGTTTGTATAGAAAAGATGATATTTATGATATAATCATCGTTGTAAGATATAATTTTCATAAAGTAATTCCAGACAAAGGCAGCGCAATTTTTATACATGTGGCGAAGAATAAGTTTGCACCAACAAAAGGTTGTATAGCCTTAAAGAAAGAAGATTTAATTCAAATAATTAATAACCTGTCTAAAGATGAGAAAATATTGATTTCTTTTTGATGTTATTATATATCAGCGTAACAAAATTCTTCCTTCTCTGCTCCAGGGTGAGTAACAGCACCATTTATGGCTGGTCCCACTAATTGAGAGTATTTCCATAAATCGCCTGATTGATATAAATTTTTTTTTGGAGCCCACTTTTGTTTTCTTTTTTTAAACTCTTCTTCAGTGATTTTTACTTCTAATATTCCTTTATTAGCATCTATGTAAATAAAATCACCATCTTTAATCAAAGCTATAGGGCCTCCTACTGCTGCCTCTGGCCCTACATGACCAATACAAAATCCTCTAGTAGCACCAGAAAAACGTCCGTCTGTAATTAAGGCTACTTTATCTCCCATACCCTGGCCATAAATAGCTGAAGTAGTAGCAAGCATTTCTCTCATACCTGGGCCACCCTTTGGTCCTTCGTATCTAATAACTAAAACATCTCCCTCTTTATAGTCTTTATTTTCTACTGCCTTATATGCTTCCTCTTCATTGTTAAAAACCCTAGCTGGTCCCTCATGGGTTAATTTTTCCATGCCTGCTACCTTCACAATTGCACCTTCTGGTGCAAGATTTCCTCTTAAACCAACGACACCTCCTGTTGAAGTAATTGGGCTATCTGTAGGCTTAATAACATTTTGATTTTTAGGAAAATTAATATTACTTAAATTCTCTTTTAGAGTTTTACCTGTTACGGTCATACAATTAGGATTTAAATAACCACCATCTAGTAATGCCTTTAATAAAACTGGAACTCCTCCTACTTCATATAGATCCTTAGCAACATAATTGCCTCCTGGCTTTAAATCAGCTATGTATGGTGTTGATTTAAAAATATCTGCTACATCAAATAAATCAAATTTTATACCAGCTTCATGTGCCATGGCCGGAAGGTGTAATGCAGCATTTGTGGATCCTCCGGATGCTGCAACAACCATTGCGGCATTTTCCAAAGACTCTCTTGTAACTATATCTCTAGGCCTTATATCATTGGCTAAAAGATTCATTACAGTTTTACCTGCCTCATATCCATACTCATCTCTACTTTCATAAGGAGCCGGAGCCATAGTTGAATTAGGAATTGCTAAACCTATAGCTTCAGATACACACGCCATCGTGTTAGCAGTGAATTGACCTCCACAACTACCTGAACTTGGACAGGCAACTTTTTCAATTTCTTCAAGCTCATCTTTATTAATCACTCCTCCGCTAAAATTTCCCACAGCTTCGAATACGTCTTGTACTGTAATATTTTTTCCCTTATGCACTCCTGGTAGTATTGACCCTCCATAGATGAAGACTGAAGGAATATTTAGTCTTAACATAGCCATCATTACTCCTGGTAAAGCTTTATCGCACCCAGCTAATCCTACTAACCCATCGTAAGAATGACCTCTTACACTCAATTCAATGCTATCTGCAATAGTTTCTCTACTAGCCAATGAAGCTTTCATTCCTTGATGTCCCATTGCTATTCCGTCTGTCACTGTAATAGTGGTAAACTCCCTAGGAGTTCCACTAGCATCAGATACTCCTTTTTTTACGGATTGCGCCTGGCGTCTCAACGTTATATTACAAGGCGCAGATTCATTCCATGTTGATACAACTCCAACAAAAGGTTGGTTAATTTCTTCTTTTGTCATTCCCATGGCATAATAATAAGATCTATGAGGAGCGCTACTGGGACCTACACTTGTATGTCTACTAGGCAGCTTTGACTTATCTATTTTTTTCATGATTTCTCCTTGTTTGATAGCATTTTTATTTCTGATAAAACCTTTTTTTTATTTTTATTAAAATTAGCAAGTTTCTTAATACTTTCATCAACTATTTTTCTAGGTGCTCGATTTATAAAGTTTTTATTTCTTAGTTTTTCTTCTAGCCTATTAATTTCCTGCTCACAGATTCTTAATTCTTTATTGAGAAAAGACATATCATTATTTTTACAATCTTTAATTATCTCATTAGAATTGTAAATTATAAAAAAAGGAGCATTTTTAAAAATAAATTTTGTATAATCTTTATAATTTTTTTTATCAATTTTTTCAAAACTAATTTTTACCCTAGATAAACTATTAATAACTAACTCAAGATCTGATGAGATATATTTTAAAGTTAATTTTCTATCTACCAGTAAAGTCAGAATATTCTTTGGCTCAATTTTTAAAGATGATCTTATATTTCTAATTTTAGATATTAGCGCTAATGAAAGACTAATTTTTTTTAGTGACGCTTCTTTATAATTAAGAAGAGTTTTTTTGGGCCAATTTTCTTGATCTAAATAATATTTATTTTTTATTCTGTTTACATATAATTCGTCACTTATA
>MDTE01096585.1_pt1 | contig 10556 bp, 14 predicted proteins | sample 811231 | NCBI WGS metagenome assembly MDTE01 (sample SAMN05326651, study PRJNA326480) | marine metagenome | isolation source: seawater | place: Indian Ocean: Red Sea | collected 2010 | reverse complement strand
TGTAAACCTTGAATTTCTATTAGAAAATAGCAGACCGCATATAGGTGCAGTTTATCCATCAGAAATTGTTGGTGGTGAAACAATAAAAATTGCAGTTATAGATACTGGTGTTAATTTTGAACATCCAGATCTTTTAGGGATTGGTGAAAATGGGAAAATTGTGGGTGGATATGATTTCATAGAAGAAGATAACTTTCCTCAAGATACCAATGGACATGGTACTCAGGTAGCAGGAATAATTGCTGCAGATGGTGAAATAACTGGTATTGCCCCAAAATCAAAAATTCTAGCTTACAGAGTTTCAGAAGATGGAGAAGCGGTATCTTCAGATCTAATAATCAAAGCAATAAAACAATCGATAAATGATCAAGCTGATATTATCAATATTAGTTTAGGAGTGGATGTAATTCATGATGAAATTGATTATGCTGTAAATGAGGCTGTAAGTAATGGAATTGTAGTTGTTGTTGCTGCAGGAAATAGTGGACCTGATAATGAAACAATAGGAAGTCCTGGTGCGAATCCAAATGCAATTACAGTAGGTGCAACATATAATGACATTGATTCAAGTATTGTTTCAACACTACAAATAGGAGAAAAGGAATTCCAAGTTTTACCTATGCTAGGAACTGAGATAATCTCTGAAAAAATAATTGAAGGAATAGAATTTGGTGGTTTTGGTAGAGAACAAGATCTGGAACACCTTGATATTAAAAATAAGATTCTTCTAGTTGAAAGAGGTGGTGAAATTGAAGATGAGATAGTGTTTTTTTCAGAAAAGGAGTATGTAGCTGCAAATAATGGTGCAAAAGCAATTATTGTTTTCAATAATGAACCAGGTATATTTTATGGTGAATTAATACATGAATTTATCCCAGACAATTATGTTCCTTCAATACCAGCAATATCTATGACTCAAGAGGATGGTTTGATAATAAAAGAAATGTTAAACACAAAAACTATAGCAACTCTTGATGTATTTAATCATCCAGATTTTGTTGCAATGTTTAGTTCAAGAGGCCCAGTGTCACCATTCTATGAAAAACCAGATTTGGTTGCACCTGGAGTATTTGTAAAAACAACATCATTAGGTGAAAGATATAACATTACTAGTGGGACAAGCTATGCAGCACCACATGTTGCTGGTGCAGTAGCCTTATTATTGAATAAGAATCCTGAATTTACTCCTGAAGAAATTAAATCAAAATTAATTACAACATCTAATTTAGTAACAGATCCTTTTGGAAATGAATTCCCTATGAATATAGGTGGTGCAGGTAGAATCAATGTTACAGATGCTTTTAATTCAGAATTATTAATTTTACCATCTAATTTGAGATTTGATTTGTCTGCAGAAAAAAATTCCCAAATAAAGAATCTACAATTCAGTTTAGACGAATTAGACAGTGAATTAGAAATTAGATTTTCAGATTTTCCTAATGTAAAGTTTGATTATAAGTTACAAGATAATACAATACAAGTTACTTCCCAATTAACCTCGAATCAAACTGGTGAATTTGAAGGTAGATTATTCATTCTTCATAATGGAATTACACACCAGATTCCCATTCATGTCAGAGTTTCAGATGCTGCAGTTACTATTATAGAAAAAAATGATGAGGTATTTTTTGAAATTTTAAAACCATTAGAATGGACATATGTAAAGATATCAGCACTTAATAAAGAAACATTAGAAAAAGAATCAATCTCGTTTTCTTCCAAGGATAATTTACCACTAAAGATTTACAAATCTGGAAATTACTGGATTGAAGTGAAAATTACTACAGATGAAAATATTTTTGACGTTTATGATTCAATTGGAATTAATTTACTGTCTGAAGATGAAAAATCTGTATTTCATAATTTAGAAGAAATTGAACGGCCCATTCTTATCTTATCTCTAATTACAATTTTAGTAGGTATATTTGGTGTTAGAATTTTTAGAAACTAAGGTGTATTTGGTCCCGCTGTACGAATATTATCTGTGGCATTCTTGAATTTTGAGAAGTTTTCTACAAACATTTGTGCTAATTTCTTTGCTGAAAGATCATAGGAATCCTTATCGATCCATGTATTTTTAGGATCTAGTATATCAGATGGAATATTAGGACATTCTAGAGGTACATCTAGGTTAAAGAGATCATCGTGTCTAAATTTTACTATATCAAGTGCACCAGTCAAAGCAGCGGTAACCATTGCTCTACTATACTTTATACTGATTCGTTTCCCGACTCCGTATGGACCACCTGACCAACCAGTATTAATTAGGTAAACTGATGCATTATGTTTTGAAATTTTTTCACCAAGCATTTTTGCATATACTGATGCAGGTCTTGGCATGAAAGGAGAACCAAAACATTCCGAAAATGTTGCTTTTGGTTCTTTAATTCCTCTCTCAGTTCCAGCAAGTTTACTTGTATAACCAGACATAAAATGAAACATGGCACCATCCTTAGTTAATTTAGATACTGGTGGTAAAACACCTAGTGCATCAGCAGTCAAGAAGATAATTACTTTAGGACTTTCACCTACACTTGGAATTATTGCACCTGGAATGTAATCAAGTGGGTATGCTGCTCTAGTATTTTCAGTTAGGCTACCATCATCAAAATCTGGTTTTAATGATTCTTTGTTAATTATTACATTTTCAAGCACAGTACCTGACTTTATAGCATTCCAAATCTGTGGTTCAGATTCTTGATTTAGATTGATACATTTAGCGTAACATCCACCTTCAAAATTAAAAATTCCATCATCAGACCAACCATGTTCATCGTCTCCAATTAACATTCTTTCTGGATCAGCCGATAAACTAGTTTTACCTGTACCTGATAATCCAAAAAATAATGCTGTACTTCCATCTTGACCAACATTTGCAGAACAATGCATGGGAAATACACCACGAGATGGCATAAGATAATTCATTACAGAGAACAATGATTTTTTCATTTCGCCTGCATAATTTGTTGCTCCAATGATTACAATTCTCTTTGATAGATTGATTAAAATGAATGCATTTGTTCTTGTACCATCGATTTCAGGTATTGCTTCAAAATCATTTAAGCACAATATTGTAAACTCAGGAACATGTGTGTCTAGTTCTGCTGCAGATGGTCTAACAAACAATTGTCTACAAAAAAGACTTTGCCATGCATGATCATTCAAAACTCGTATTGGTAATCTATTTTTTCTATCAGCACCAACAAATCCATCAAAAACATAGAGAGCTTTTCCCTCTGCATGTTTTTTCATTTTTTCAAAAATTTGATTAAATTTTTCCGATGGAAATTGATGATTTACATTTCCCCAGTCAACTGTCTCATGTGTTTCTTCATCATAAATTATGTATCTATCCTGAGGAGAACGACCAGTATATTTTCCAGTTTTCACAGATAATGAACCAGAAGATGTTAAGACACCTTCATTTTTTTGTATAGAATGTTTTATCAGTTCTTCTACTGGTAGATTTCTATGAATTTTTTGTGTATTTATTCCAAATTCATTAAGTTGGGAAACAATTCTAGAATTAAGTGATGATTCAGACAATATTCTGATCCCCCAAAAGTAAAATTTTTGTTTTAATCAAGATTTTTAAAAAAAATCAATTCACTTTTATCTCTTTCTAGATTTCCCCGAATAAGTTAGATACGTATTTATGTTAAATTTCAAATCTGAATTCCATGCCAATCAACAAGGATAAACTAGAAGTAAGAAGGCAAGTTTCGGAAAATAGACCTAAATTTATCCGCCCAGAAAGTTGGAGATACAAGAGATTACAGACGAATTGGAGAAAGCCAAAAGGAGTTGATAATCATCAACGAAAACAAAAAAGTCGTGGTAGACCAGGACTAGTTAAGATTGGATATGGAACACCAAAAATTGCAAGGGGTTTACACCCATCAGGTTATACAGATAATTTAGTTCACAACATTAGTGATTTAGAAAAACTTGATCCAAAACAAGATGGAGTTAGATTTGGTCATAGTGTTGGAACCAAAAAAAGAAATGATTTAATGAAAATTGTTTTAGAAAAAAAATTCAAAGTATTTAATGCGAGAGTGAGTCAAAATGCCAGTTAATCTTCATGCAAAAAAAGAACTTGTATCCCGAATTGTTGGTGTTGGAGTAAACAGAGTAAGATTTGATGCGGATCATCTTGATGACGTTGCTGATGCAATTACAAGAGATGACATAAGAAGTTTAATTACTGCTAACACAATTACAATAAAGCCATTTAAAGGAACATCTAGAGGTAGGGCAAAAACAAAAAAGATTCAGAAAACAAAACGAGGGGCAACACAAGGTTCTAAGAAAGGAAGAAAAGGTGCTAGAGTTGGTAAGAAAACTGTCTATGTGAATAAAGTTAGGGCTTTAAGATATATCCTAAAAATTGCCAAAGATAGAAAGGAAATAACAAATGATGTTTTTAAAACGATTTATAAACAAATTAATGGTAACACAGTTAGAAACAAGGCACATTTACGTTCCATAATTGCAGAAAGTAATAACTAAACAAAATCTTAAAACATATATTTTTTTTTCTCAAAATTTAATATTTTATCTTTATGAATTTGTATTCCTTCATTTAATAACATGTTTCTCTTGGTGTTTTCACCAAAAGCATACCCACCAACACTACCATCTGATTTAACAACCCTATGACATGGCACAATTACAGGAAAGGGATTATTTTTCATAATTTTACCAATTAAACGTTGTCCATTATGTAGACCAACAGAATTAGCTAATCCTTGATATGTAACAACATATCCACTAGGAACCTCAAGAAGTTTTTTGTAAACACGATATTCAATTTTCAAAGTTTTATTACCTCAAGATCTGTCATTCTTAAAAAATCTAGAATTTTCTGCTTATTTTTTCCTAAACCATTCCAATCTAATAATACTGTTTTAACTCCAATATTTCTACTAATTATATGATTAAACAGTGATTCATCTAAGAAATCTAACATGTGTTTAGGCATTACAGTACCTAGTGCTAGTTTTCCATTGATTAATTCATTAGAAAATTTTTCTGAGTAATGAGTTCCCCCAAAACAGATTGCAAATGGATATTCTGGAATTGGATTTTCAATGGTTTGTAAAATAATTCTTGACACTAAATTACACAACTTAACATCATTCCACTGTTTTTCTGTTGTTCCTATCTCTATGAATATAGATGGTTTTCCTAATGCGGTAGGTCCATGGTGAGTGGCCTCAATAGTTATTTGGAAATTAGAAAATAATTCGTGGTTTTCTGATAGGTTTTTCATATATGTTTTTTGGAAGTTTGGGTGGGGAATTGCGACCTGTCTAGAATTTCCACCAAAATTGGCGGTATCAAAATTTCCTGTACTATGACACGTTAGAGCTAACTTTCCAGATTCTGCTGCATGCTTTGAAAGAAAAATAAATCCATCATACTGATATTTCTCTTCTAACCAATCAGCAGAGATTGTTGGGGTTGAGATTATAATTAAATCAAAATTTCTTCCATGAAATACACCATTTTCATTTTCTAGATTTTGAGTCAAATATTTGGCCATATTATAGCCTGCAGGATCATCTCTGTATGCGACCAATAATTCCATGAATAAAAGATATATGGACACATTATTAATTTCCTTTATAATTTGAACCCAAAATTAACACTCAAAAATATGCTAAATACGATAAAACTCACCAAAAAATCGGATAAGGATGTATACAAACAGCATCTCAGATTAGTTTTATTTGGAATTGGTGCAATTGGTGGACTAGCATTTGTTATTCAATTTACTTTTTCGGTATTTACTATTGGTAGATAACATGTCTGAATCAGAACCACAACCAATAACAGAAACTGAATCAGTAATTGATGAAAACTCTCATCTTTTTGCAGTTAGAACAACAGGTGGTCAAGAAAAAGTTGTTTTAAGATTACTTGAGGCTAAAATGCGTACTGATAGTATTAATGTTCAATCAATATTGTTAGTTGATAATCTCAAAGGCTACGTTATTGTTGAAGCAAAAGATCCACAGGATATGTTTAACGCAATCCAAGGTATTAGACATGTCAAAGGTCAATTAAGAGGAGAATTACAATTTAGTGAGATAGAGAGTTATTTAGTTAAGAAATCAACAGTCTCAGAACTTGAAGTAGATGGAACAGTTGAAGTTATTGGAGGACCTTTCAAAGGAATGAAAGCAACAATTACAAGAATAGATCATGACAAGGAAGAGGCAACAGTTATTCTACTTGATGCACCATACCAATTACCAGTTACAGTAGATGCAAACTATCTAAAACCAACTACAATATAGTAAGGAATAAATCACATAGATGAAGGTTTTATTTTATGGGCGATAAACAAACAATTTCATCTTTAGTAACTGGTGGAGAAGCATCTGCTGGTCCACCATTAGGTCCAGCATTAGGACCAATGGGTGTAAATATTATGGAAGTAATTAATGCAATCAATGAAAAGACAGATGATTTTAAAGGAATGAAAGTTCCTGTCACAGTTAGTGTAGACAGTGATACTAAAAAATGGGAGATTGAAGTCGGAATTCCCTCAGCATCTGCACTAATTCTGAAAGAGGCTAATATTCAAAAGGGATCTTCCACTGCTGGCACTGAATGGGTAGCAGATATTGGAATGGATTCAATAGTCAAAGTTGCTAATGTAAAATTAGAAACGTCATATGCATCTAAATTAGAATCAGTTGTTAAGCAAATAATTGGTACATGTAATTGTTTAGGCATAAAGATTGAGGGTAAAACTCCAAAAGAGATTACTCTAGAAATCAATGAAGGAAAATGGAATTCAAAAATACAATAAACTAATTTCTTGATAAATATATCGGAACCTTATCAGTTTTTTCAAGTTCAACAAATGTCTCTGTATTTTGAATACCATCGATTTTTCCAATTTTATCAATAATTATTGTATGCAATTGTTCAAGATCTTCTGCAAGAACTTTAATTATTATATCAAATCGTCCTGTAATTTCACATATTTCAGCAACTTCAGGGGTACTTAGTAGGCTTTGTTGAATTACATCTTTGAATTTTGGATCACGGTTAATTCCAACTGATGCTTTAACTTCAAAACCTAATTGTGCATCATCAATTTCAATAGTGTATTTTTTTATTAATTTTTTTTTGATTAATCGTTTAATCCTACTATACATTACAGATGAATTAATTCCCAGTTTCTGTGATAATACTGGAACAGAAATACTACTATCTTTTTTTAATTCAGATAACAGTTTGAGATCGAGATCATCAAAATTATGCATTTATCATAATAATTTTTTTGGGGTATTAAATGTAAGTTTCTTCGTTTTTGGTGTTAGGAATGTAAAAAATGTATTATGAATGGAATATTTCCAAAATTTCTATAATTGGAAAATTTATCCTATAAACGATTTTAAGTAGGATATAAAAAAAAATCCCATGGTAAATGAATCAGAACTAGTCTCATTAATTCAAGAGGCTAAAAAATCAGAAAAGGAAAGGAAGTTTACTCAATCATTAGAACTATATCTTTCTTTCAAAGATATTGATGTCAAAAAAGGCTTTGCGTTAAATGAAGTAATTCAGCTTCCAAAACAAATGAGCCAACCCGCTGCCATATGTGTTATGGCTAGTGGAGATATGAGTATCAAAGCAAAAAATGCAAATGCAGATCAAGTAATTAATGGTGATGAATTAACCAAATTAGCAGAGAATAAGAGAGAAACACGAAAACTAATTAACAAATATGATTTCTTTCTGGCTGATACAAAATTGATGGCAAGTGTAGGTAAATCATTAGGACAATTATTGGGACCTAGAGGAAAAATGCCAACACCAGTTCCATTTAATGCACCTATTGAATCATTTTTGAATAGATTTAGGTCATCAATTAGAGTTAGAGTAAAAAACTCACTTTCTTTGTCATGCAAAATTGGTGATGTTACAATGAATGAATCTGATGTTGCAGCTAATGCACTAGCAATAATAAATGCAATTGAAAAGAAGCTTCCTAACGGTGACAAAAACATAAGAAAAATTATGATAAAAACTACAATGGGAAAAGCGATAAAATTAGAAATGAAGGTTAGAAAATAAAATGTATGAAAATAGAACTGTGTATCCAAAAAAGAAGACAGAAATGCATCAATTATTACAAGAAATGCCAAAAAAATACAAAGTTCTTGCATTAGTTAGAATGGAAAAAGTTAGAGCATCTCAACTATTGCCATTGAGAAAAAAATTGAAGGGTGAAGTAGAAATATTTAGTATTAAAGATAAGATTGCAAAAATTGCATTAAAAAAATTAGATATTCCAGGATTAGAAAAATTTGTCGAGAATCTGAAAGGTCAATGTCTTTTTATGTTTACAAACATGTCACCATTCAAACTCAATGTGCTTCTAGGAAAAAACAAAGTCATGTTATCCGCAAGAAGTGGTGATATTGCAAGTATGGATGTTGTTATTCCACCTAAGAATACTGGTATTGCCCCAGGACCAATGTTAACTGATTTCAAAGAGGCAGGAGTTCCAACAAAAATTGATCAAGGCACAATTTGGATTATGAGAGAAACAATTCCTGTTAAAAAGGGGGAGCCTATTCCAGAAAAGTTAGCTGGACTTTTAGGAAAATTAGACATTAAACCAATTGAGGCAGGAATTTTGCTAAATACTGCACTTGAAGATGGTTTACTTTATGCTCAAGATGACATGATAATTGATTTAGAGAAATTTAGAAATGATCTTTCTCAAGCACATCAAGAGGCAATTTCATTATCAATTGAGGCAGCATATATTACAACTGATAATATAGAACAGATACTTGCAAAAGCAGCACAATCTGCTCGCTCTGTGTCCATAGAATCGGGTTTCGTCACAGACGATACAAAAGAACAAGTTCTTCAAAAGGCTCATGGTCAAGCTCAAAGTTTGTCATCAAAGGCAAAAGACTACACACCTGTCTAATCATATTGACTTTTTACTTTTGGAAGGTTCCAATTATATTTCATGGCAACTAGCCTAAGACCTGTTGTAAGTAAAATACCTATGATTGTAGCAGCATAAATTTCACCAGTGATCATTAACGTAAAATAAAATGATATAGCACCTATGAAACTTGCCGAGGCATACAGTTCTTTTACAAAAACAATTGGGGTTTGATTAACAAAAACATCACGTAGTATACCACCTCCTATACCTGTTAACATTCCTGATAAAACAATTACAAGAAAATTCATTCCAAATAGATTGTATGCAAAAGTTGCACCAATTACAGTAAAAACACCTAAACCTATAGCATCAAATTTAAGAAAAAGGTTCCAATGCTTACGCATTCTTGAATATAGCAAAAATAATACTATTGCAGTTGATATAGTTATTATTACATATGTTGGATCGATTAATGAGTTTGGTAATTCATTACCAAATATTATGTCTCTAATAGTACCACCAGCAACGCCTGTAATTGTTGCTAAAATTATGACACCGACAATGTCAGCTTTATGTTCAATTGCTTTGAAAGCACCAGTTACTGCAAAAGCCATAGTTCCAAATAGATCTAAAACATAAATGAATAATTCAATAGTAGAAGAAGAATCTACCAACACGTCTTGTTATAATACTAATTACTAATTAACAATATTCATAGGTAATTTTGATCTAACCAAAGAGTGAAGACAAACCTTCCATTGCTGCCTCTTCTTGTTTTTCACTAGGAGGTTCAGGTTTGGCCTCTTTCTTTTCATCTCCACCAGATGCTGCTTCTGCTGCAGGAGCTGCGGCTGCTGCAACTGCTACTGGGGCTGCTTTTATTGCCTCATCAATGTTTACGTCAGCCAAAGATGCAACAAGTGCTTTAACTTGAGCCTCATTAACTTCAGCACCACTTGCTTTTACAATACTTGTAACATTTTCTTCAGTTACATCCTTCTGTAATTTGTGCAACATTAGTGCAGCATAAACATATTCCATTTAGAAAAATTCTTTCACGGGATAATATAAAACTATCAGAAAAATTATGAATTAGTTAATATTTTCAAACTTCTACAGATAGAATATAGATGAGATTTTAGATTCTTATCATATAAATTTTCCATGCGTTGTTGGAGAATTCTTTTTGCGTGATCTCTTTCAGAACCATCTGGCAAGGATAATACATTATTAATCAATTCAGAAAGTGACTCCCTAATCCAACCATCCAGAATGGTAAAAATTCTTTTGGAAATGATCTCAATCTTATCGGATTTTAAATCTAAAATATCTGTAAAATTCTCATATTCAATTCTATAGATTAGTGCAAATATACAATTTTCAGAAGTTGGTTCTTTCAGTATTTCAAGTGACCTATTTCCAGCTTTACCCTGAGATACCTTGTTTTTCAGCCCTACTGGATTAATAATAAATCCATTAACACCTATTTTATTTCCATCAATCCCAGTTACTGTTCCAAAAATTATATTAGTAAAATCTCCATCCCGTTTTGAAGTGAAGATATAATCATCTAGTTTTAATTCTCTCTCTTTTTTCCCGAACATAGAAAATTACAGTTTTTTATCTA
>MDTE01079313.1_pt1 | contig 10558 bp, 10 predicted proteins | sample 811231 | NCBI WGS metagenome assembly MDTE01 (sample SAMN05326651, study PRJNA326480) | marine metagenome | isolation source: seawater | place: Indian Ocean: Red Sea | collected 2010 | reverse complement strand
GGGAAGGTTGGGCCTAGATGCAGCTAATCTTCCTGAATTGGCTCCATGGAATGAATATGAGACAGGGCTTACTGAAGAATACGCTAATCGTTGGCCATGTTTAGCGCAGAAGCCTTTTTTTCTTGCTGTCGGCGATGGTGCAGCAGTAAACGTTGGAACAGGTTGTATTGATCAGAGTAAAGTGGCACTAACTGTCGGAACGACTGGTGCAATGCGAGTTCTGATGAGTGATCATACTCCTGAAGTTCCAATCGGTCTGTGGGCGTACCGATTGGGCACAAATCGAACCCTTTTGGGCGGGTCATTTTCTGAAGGTGGTAATGTGGTTCAATGGGCACTTGATAATTTGAAATTGCCTCCTATAACTCAATTGAATCACGATTTAGAGAAGCTTCCGGCTGCTGGCCATGGCATTAACGTTTTACCTTTCATAGCCGGTGAAAGAGCAACGGGATGGTCGACATCTGCATCCGGGGTTTTTGAGGGGATCCGCGTTTCTACTCGACCGATAGAAATTCTTCAGGCGTTGTTGGAGTCAGTTGCATATCGGTTTGCGCTCGTAGCTGATCTTTTATTGTTGGGTGTGAAGTCTGGTTATCAAATAATTGCCAGCGGTGGGGCGATACAAAATTCGCCATGGTGGTTACAGACGATGGCAAATGTTCTAGGTGTGTCTGTTCAAGTATCAGCTGAACAGCAGGATACAAGTCGTGGTACAGCAATACTTGTATTGAACGGATTAGGAATCTGGTCGACTCTTGATGATCATCCAGCGCAAATTTCAAAAATATATTATCCAGACGTTACAACAGTAGATATTTATTCTGAGGCGAGAGCAAGACAAGACCAACTCTATAGTCGGTTACTGGTATAACCGTCGGACACTAACCACTTCGTGAACCCCTAGGTTCGTCTGAGTGCCTGTCTACTCGCTCTTCAATCACACTTCCCATTAGTTGCCGTATTTCATGTATTAGCTCGTCACTTGGTGCGATGTTTTCCGGTGCCATTTCAGCTTCAGCGATCCATTCCCATAATTCTTCCAAAGTTTCACGCAACTCACGTGCTGTCATCATTTTCGCGTTCAATAGTGGGTAATGAGGTGGTGGGCGAAATTTTTCTTCAGGCATCTGATTTTTCTGCCTGTTTTACAGCGTGGCCTCCGAAACCGTTACGCATTGCGGCAAGCATTTTTCCACTTAATGGCTGGTTTTGCCGAGACCGAAATCGCATTTGTAGAGCAGCTGTTATCACCGGTGCCGGAACTGCTAATTCCACCGAAGCATCCACGGTCCAGCGGCCTTCACCTGAGTCCTCCACATATGAACTCAGGCTGTCTAGATTTGGATTTTTTTGCAGTTCGTTCACCGTTAAGTCCAGAAGCCATGAACGTATTACGCTTCCTCTAGTCCAGTTTTCACCGATGGCGGCGAGATCAAGATTGAAATCTTTTTTTGCTGATAGAAGCTCGAATCCTTCTGCGTATGCCTGCATAATCCCGTACTCGATTCCATTGTGGATCATCTTCACATAATGTCCTGATCCACTTGAACCTACGTAAAGATTTCCGTCTGATTCAGGTGGTGCCAGTGATTTGAATATGCTTTGGTTGCGATCATAAGCGGCTTTGTTGCCACCAACAGTAAGGCAGTATCCGTTGGTAAGTCCCCATATACCCCCACTCGTGCCTGAATCTAAGAAATCTATGCCGTGAGAGATCGCTTTTTTTGCTCTAGTTTGAGATTCTTTATAGTTGGAGTTGCCGCCATCAATAATCGTGTCACCTGGGTCAAGTAAATCGATAAGTTCAGCGACAGTTGCTTCAGTGATTTCTCCAGCTGGAACCATTACCCATATCGTACGGGGCGACACTAGTTGGGCTACGACATTTTTCAGGGAAGATGCTGGCGTTGCCCCTTTTAATTTACTGGACTTAACTAAAGACGAATCTGTATCGTACACAACTACTTTATGCCCGTCGGTTAGAAGTCGCTCGGTCATATTGCCTCCCATTCGACCGAGTCCAACCATCCCAATTTTCATTTGTGTGCTCCATTCCCCGATTTTGCATTATCGGGACTGGTGGTTTTAGCTATATATTCTCTGCGGATTCGATCAAGCGATTCACCGTAGTGGGGAGTATCTTCGGGTCATTGATGACCCACTTCGGGTTAATCGATGGCGTTGCATTTATCGCTGATCGTGAGAACGGTGTACTAACACAGATCCAAAATGCGCCCGATGCTATTGCAGATCGAACACCGATAGGTGAATCCTCGACTATTATCACATTTTCAGGTTCAACCCCAAGTCGTTGCATTGTCAGTCTGTATATTTCGGGGTCTGGCTTAGGACAATTAACCATCTCTCGACCAATCACGTCGTCCAGTAATTCTGCTACTCCAAGTGCATTTAAAACTCGTTTGGCCTCGTCACTGAATGACGATGTGGCGACGGCTATTTGCCGGCCCAAAATTTTCTGTGATTTCATAAGTTCTATGTTGTGATTGTAGGTGTTACGCCGTAAATTTTTCGGCGTGCCGTGATACGCTCGATATTCTTTCATTCGCAATCTATGTAGATCTTTCCAGAGTTCGTCCTCGACTGGATTCAAGGTGTCATGTAACTTGAATTCTTCGATCATTTGTCTGCAAACCATTTCGTCGGTTGAGCCGACGATACGTTCATATAAATCAATCGCTCTTCGATCGGGAGATTTTGCGCCGTTGAGTCTTCCTACGATAGTCGCATAGGCATCCGCTTTCAGTGTCTCTGTTTCTACAAGGGTTCCATCTAGGTCGAAGATGAATGTGGTTATTTGAGACGTGGAAGATCTTTTTTCATCCATTTGTTGCTTTAATGGACCTTTGATGCAGCGCGTGATCTGTTAAATATTGAATGTAAGTTGGTCACATATGACGCTATGGATTCTACAGCTTGGCCTCGTTCGATGAGACCGTTATTAAGTTGCACTAGTTGTCTGTAATATGCTCCCGGACCAATTAATACTCCGGATACCCCTAATGTCGTTGCAGCAAGTTCTACTACATTGGATTCGTTTGTTATAGCACTAGAATCAATGTTGTCGGGTGAGAGGCTTGCATCTACAACTAACAAGACTTTGCATTCCTGATCATCAAGAGTTGCCTGTGCAGCTATCGTTCCAGTGAAGATTTCATTTTGAGGCGGTTCGAACGCCCAAATGGCCGGGGCAATTCCAGCTTCTTGCAACTGCTGCATCGCCATAAGGGTAACCACCCCTGATGCTGAATTTGGTCCGCCGTACATCTCCACTTGCGGAGCTGTTGGGATTGAGTTTAGTTCGATCAGTAAAGGCGCCAATTCTTCGCGTGCCCGGTCAGAAATAAATTTTAGGCGTCCTAACAGTTCTTTTCTTGCGTCTTCAGGACCGTCTGGATTTAACGTGAGTTGAACCGCTGTGTAATCTACATTCAGATCTTTGAGTGAGTGTTTTCCTTTGCGAGGCGACACTGCAGTCATCATGGATATAGCACTTGCGCGTAATAGCACTGATTCACCTAAATCCGTATCGGCCCATAGACCGAGTTCGGATTTTTGTACGCCGTATTCTATGGCTTTTAACAAACCATCAAATACTACCCTCTTCATCATTGCTGCCTGTTCTCTTTCGGCCGCAGTTGGAACATCGCCGCTGGATAGAAGATCCCTGCAGAATTCAACTCGTTCATCTAGTGCAATCAGGTAGTTCATATCGGAGCTATTATCTGGTTTGTTCATGTTCGGTTTTCGTGCCTGTCTGACGGCTGTTTACTCAGACATGCGTTGCGCCGCTATGTTCACATCGTCGATCGGGTTATCCCCAGTCACAATTGCAAGAACTTTTTGACCGCCTGCAGTCATAACTGAAAAATCAGCACCAGATTGAGCCAAACATAGTTGTCCGAACGTGTAGGCCTCACCCGGTACGGCAAGATGATCGTATTTCCCTGACACGAATCCTAGAACAATCGCATCTTGTCGACCACCTTTGTAGATTTGACCTGTTGAATGTAGGTACCTAGGACCGTAGCCAAATGTGGTAGCTAGTTTAGTTTTTTGGGATATTACTTTTCGAAGTTCCGAAAACGCTGATGTTAGTTCTTCTGATTCGTTTAGATAGGCAACAATTGCAACATATCGTGGAGGTCTACCGTTTTTTATCTGCTCGATAGCCTTATTGACGGATACGTTATCAATGTTTATTACTTGATTTGAAAGTAACTTTTTAGCTTCGGTTTTTGCTGAATCTACGTCTGGTTGATCAAACGGATATATCTTGAGCAGAGATGCAGCAGCAGCAGTTGCAAATTGCCAGCGAAAGAACTCACCTCCTAATTCATAGGGGCTTGGGCTTGATGCTTTGATAACCATTGTTGGATGCTGTGAAGCTAGGGATTTTATGTACGGATTATCAAGCAGGGAATTTTTATTGTCATCGAAGATTACGAACTGGCGATCTGATCCATAGAATTTTGGATGTAGGATTTTTTCTCCCGTTATTGGAATTAGTCCCTTACCATTTTTACCAGTGGATTCAGCAAGTAATTGTTCAACCCATAAGCCAAATATCGAGAACTTTTCGCTGGTGATCAGTGTTACTTTGTCCTTACCATTGAGTGCATTTGCGGCAAGGAAAGCTCCAAGTTTGAGACCAGGGTTATCTTCTTGATTAAACTGGCAGCGTTGTGCCATGTTTGATGCTGATTTGGCGAACTCAGAGATCTCTAGTCCCATTGCGGCGGCTGGCATCATGCCAAAAGCTGATAGAGCAGAAAACCTACCCCCAACGTCGTTAGGTGTGGTCACCCATGTTCCATATTCGCCAGATCTGGCCTTTTCTGAAAGTGGGGTTGCACTATCGGTTAAAACAACCCATTTACGACTATCATTTGCTTTGTCCTCGATACGTAATAGCTTGTCTCTGAAGAACGCTTCAAGTGATAATGTTTCAATTGTCGTTCCTGATTTGCTAGATACAAAAAACAACGTCTTATCAAGGTCAAGGCGGCCTGTTAGTTCTGCAACTGTTTTAGGATTTATCGTGTCTATAGTGTGAAGTTGAATTTGGCTTGGTCTATCGTCTGGGTAATTCTTAAAAACGCTAGCTATAGTCAGTGGCGTCATAGAGCTGCCGCCCATGCCGATCACTACCGCGTGTATGAACCCATCATTCACGATCTGGTCATGAATGCCTGATAACTGCTCATTCAACCCCGCCATATGAAGGGGTAAATTTAACCAACCAAGATTTTTGTCAGTTGGGTCAGCGCCGGGCGAAGATTCGGGCCATAATGACGCATCATGGTTCCATAGGCGAGATGCAAAAGAGTTGGATACGAGTCCTCCCAGAGCTTTGGCCTCTGTGATTGACCCGTTTGAAATATTTATTAGCTTCTCCTGTCGATAAGCTAGTAACTACTTAGTTAGTGTTGAGATTAAGCCTCAGTGATCCAGTTTATTGAGTTTTTCTTCGATTCTTCTGAGCAGGGACTCATAAGACTGCGCAAACGCAGCAACGCCTGCTCGCAATAGGTCATCGGTAATTTTATCTAGGGATACTCCGGCCTCTTCTAATTGCATAATCTGATTTTTGGCGTCATCCGTTCCTTCTAGAAGATTCGCACTTGGACTGCCATGATCGTTATAGGCTGCGAGTGTTACTTCCGGCACAGTGTTTACAGTGTCAGGTCCCATTAATCCATCGACGTAAAGTGTGTCGGGGTAATCAGGGTTTTTTACACCCGTAGACGCCCACAGCGGGCGTTGTACTTGGGCTCCAGTAGAATGCAAAGGAAAGAAAGATCCGTTACCGCCAAGCTTTCTGTCAAATAACTCACAAAACTTTAAATAAGCGATCTTGGCATTAGCGATTCCGATTTTTCCTCGTAGTTTATGGTTCGGTGGTAAAGCAGCGTCGACCGATGTGTCCACCCTGCTAACAAAAAAGGAGGCCACAGATCCAACAGTTGATGTTGTCCCATAGCCTTTGCTAGCGTAGCGAGATAGGCCTGATATATAGGCTTCAGCCGCTGCAGTGTAAGCGTCTATAGAGAACAGCAGGGTAACGTTTACGTTGATACCTTTAGAGACTAGAACCTCGATTGCAGGAATTCCTTTGGGAGTTCCTGGGACCTTAATCATTACATTAGGACGATCGATAGTCTGCCAGAGTCTGAGTGCTTCATCAATAGTTCCTTCAGTGTCATTTGCTAGGGTTGGTGAAACCTCTATGCTTACGTGACCGTCTTTCCCCATGGCATTGTCGTATACAGGCCTTAAAATGTCTGCGGCGGCGCGTATGTCATCGACAGCAAGCTGTTCGAAAATTGTTTGCGTATTAGCTCCTTCTGCGGCATATTCCCGCAAAGCTTCATCATATATATCGCTATCCGCTATCGCTTTATCGAAAATTGAAGGGTTTGAAGTGACGCCAGTGATTCCCAGATCGATAAAACTCTGAAGTTCACCTGACTGGATCATGTCTCGACTTATGGAATCCAGCCATATTGACTGACCATTCTCAAGCGCTCTTTTAATGTTGTTCATAATTTACCTATTGGCAAACTCAAGTTGTTTTATAGCCTTTTACTTGTTACTTGCCTTTAAATATTTGTTCGTTTTCGATAGTTGAGACTTTGTCGAGGCGACGAATAAAACGTGGCTCGTCTGCCTCGAGTTTGGCCTTCATAAAGGATCTGACGAGATCCTCGGCGAGTGCAACGCCGACTACGCGCGCGCCCATACAAAGCACGTTCATGTCATCGTGGCGAACACCCTGTCCAGCTGAATAAGTGTCGTGGCAGAGTCCTGCTCTTATTCCAGAGAACTTGTTTGCAGCTATAGCTGCTCCAACTCCACTCCCGCAAATAATGATTCCTCGGTCAACTTCTTTTGTTTGTACTGCTTTTGCCACAGGGGCTGCGAAATCGGGAAAGTCGTCTTCAGCGTCGTAATTATGCGCGCCTTTATCGATCACTTCATGCCCAAGCGATTTGAGTAGGTTAACCATTTCTGATTTTAGCTCGTATCCGCCGTGATCGGCGCCGATTGCTACTTTCATTACCGTCAGCCTGTCTGTGATTGTTGATTAAAAACTTTTGACTATATTATTTTGGTTAAGATCTGCTTGGAATTCCAATGTCGCATGGAGATAGTTATTATCTTCGCATCTCTGCCGGACTACCAGTAATGGTGTGCGCCAGATACTTTTACTCTTACCGAATATAGTGAAGTGTCACTAGCAATATAAATCCGCTTACCGTCCTTATCCCCAAAAACCAGATTCGCTGTTGCTTGTTCTGGAATTAGTATTTTTCCAAGCAGTACGCCCTGAGGAGAGTAGCACTGTACGCCATCACGTGCACTTGTCCATATGTTGCCCATTTGATCTATTCGGAAACCATCTGATGCCCCTGGTCTAACTTCTGCGAATTTCCGGCGATTTTTGAGTGTTTTGCCGTTTTCGGCGACGTCGAATACTGTGATATCGCGTGGTTCACCGGTATCCGCGAGATAGAAGAGTTTTTCATCAGGCGAAAATGCCAAACCATTTGGGCGGTCACCTATGTCGTCGACAATCGAAAGATCACTTGTTTTGGGGTCGAATCTGTAAGTGAAATTCCCATCTAGTTCAGACTTGCGCTGGTTACCTTCGCGGTCTGAGAGGATGCCGTATGGAGGGTCCGTAAACCAAATGGTGCCGTCGGATTTAATTACGAGATCATTAGGGGAATTAAGTCGTTTTCCTTGAAATTGGTTGACCAGCGTATGGACTGTGCCATCGAGTTCAGTACGTGAAATGCGATTAGCCGAATGTTCACATGAAACGAGTCTGCCTTGATGGTCACGATAATGTCCGTTTGTGTTGTTACACGGCTCCCTGAATACTGTCGTGTCATTAGTTTTGGTATCGTATTTCAATATGCGATTATTCGGTATATCCGACCATAAAACGTAATCACCTTCGGGGAAGTAGACTGGACCTTCAGCCCACTCACATCCAGTGAAATGCCGGTTGATTGTGGTGTCACGGTCAATAAGCTTTAAGAAGCTTTGATGGATCACTTCGATACCAATCCGAAGTTCTTCCATCGGAATGTCGGATTTATGATTGGCAAAGGTTTTGTTTTCAGCTGTCATATGGAAATAATTCTTATTCGCATTTATCCGTTTTTTGTTACTTATAAAACGGCAACTAGTTTTTAGATACTAGGTCTTATGGAACCTGCAGTGTTTAGCTTTATACTCCATATGGAACTCGTGGCACCGATAAATAACGTTTGATTGTCTGACATCCCAAATGAAAGGTTTGCGGCTACTTCAGGTGTAAGTATTTTTCCTAGCAGCTCTCCATCCTGGTTGTAGCAATGGACTCCGTCGCCAACTGCCACCCAGACATTGCCTTCTACATCAGTTCGAAATCCATCCGGTACATACGGCTCTACATCTACAAACAGACGAGGATTTGTGACCTTGCTGTTTTCAACATCAAAAGCTCTTAGGTTGTGTGCACGAAATTCACCGTGTGTTCTTCCTGTGTCTCCAACATACAATATGGATTCGTCAGGCGAAAAAGTTATCCCATTTGGTTTGTCGAAATCTTCGCTAACTAGCGATACATTGAAAGTTTCTCCATCCACCCTGAAAACACGATTACGGTCTTGTTCTGGCTTTTCTCCGTGCCCAAGCTCAGGATGTAGGAAGCCGTAGTCTGGATCGGTAAACCAAATGGATCCATCAGATTTTACGGCTACGTCATTAGGACTAGTAAGTTTTCCACCGTTATAGGAGTCAGCGACCGTTGTCATGGTTCCATCATGCTCTTCACGAATCACTATACGCTCTTTGGTCAGACAAGAAATAACGCGTCCTTCTCGATCAACCGTATTACCGTTTGCGCAACCTGACGGTTCCCGGTAGATCGATAGCCCCTCGTTCTCCCCCCAGCTAATGATTCGGTTATTTGGGATATCGCTAACGATCACTCTGTTTTTTTCTGGCACCCAGCAGACGCCTTCAGCAAAAGCCAAGCTATCAGCTAGTTGTGTCAGTTCGTTGTTTGTCCCCACGATGCGCTGAAACTCGTCATCTAATATTTCAACATTGTTATTAGCCGTCATTTTGGACATACTCCATGCGCAATTTTTTTGATAACACAGTGGAGCGTACCACCCAATCGATAAATTGACACTCGAAAATTTGGTTACAGCAGCTATTATCGGTAATAGATTTTCGCATCGTTGTGTGATGTTACTTGACTAAATAGTGCAAAGACTGGATATTGAATGGTTCTGGAGATGGCTGGAAAGACTGATCCCAACTTGTTTCGGGCCGGCGCGGGCCGTGCGGTGATCACCCCGCCAGTTGGGTTTCTTATTGATGGGCCTGAGCATGGGGTCAGGAGTTCCACCGGAATCTTAGATGATCTGCTAGCCCGGGTAGTTGTTCTTGACTCTAGCGGGGAAAAAATTGCACTGGTAAGCCTAGATGTGTGGGGCATAAACGCCGATTTAACAGCAGATATCAAGGCGGCTGTCGCTACTGCCGTTGGTATCGATTCTTGTGGAGTGTGGTTGACCACGACAGGCAACGCTACGAGCCCACCACTCTGGAGGAATGAGCCGCAATATGAAAACTATAGAAATTTTTTGCCCGAACAGGTCGCAGGCGCTACTCGTATGGCGATTACTTCATTAGAACCTGCTTCTATGGGATCTAAAGGTACGTTATTACCAGATGTTTCAACATTTGTAGAAGGACCTGGACGACCTGGAAATCCGGCTCTGTTCGTGCTTGCAATTAACGGCGCTGATGGTAATGGAATCGCAAGGATTATCAATTTTGCGTGCCCAGCTTCAATTTTCGGTTTTGGTTCAGAATGGACTTCGGACTACCCAGGATATGCATGTTGGGCTGTTGAGCAGAATGGCGGTGGTGTAACCCTATTTTCACAAGCTCCTTCTCACGATATCCGGCCCTACGATTGGTGGGAAAACAACGATGATCCTTCCCATAAGGGGCGACTTTCTAGTGATGTGCATGCAATGGGTTTGTTGCTTGCTACTCAGGCGGCTAATGCTGCTGAGAATACAACTCAACGTAGAAATGTTGATCTCGAAGTACGTCAGGACTGTGAAGCGGGAATTCAGGTTATGAAAGTTGGGGATGCATTCTTGGTGTCCACTGAAAAAGCACAGCCTAACCGATTCGCTAGACGATTCAGGAGAGATTTACCTCATTCAAACACGTTTGTTGCGGCAAACACAATCGGGGCAATGCCTAGAACTAAGGCGACTTTTGACGCTCGTGCTATTCGTCGTGGAGTTGCGATATTAAGAGAAATGGGTGCTTCATAGGTGATAGTTCTATTGTTAATTCGTCGTGTGATTTTGTCTGGTTAAGTGGCGATGCATGTGCTACGTTGCGTTGATGTTTAGTTGTTGAAAGCTATGCATTAATTAACTTTTATTTAGGAAAAAAAATTGGCCAAAATTTCACTTATAGGTGCTGGTAGTGTTGTCTTTGCTCGAAGATTGCT
>MDTE01039377.1_pt1 | contig 10558 bp, 13 predicted proteins | sample 811231 | NCBI WGS metagenome assembly MDTE01 (sample SAMN05326651, study PRJNA326480) | marine metagenome | isolation source: seawater | place: Indian Ocean: Red Sea | collected 2010 | reverse complement strand
CGTTAAAGAAGATGACGAATACGGTTTTCAAAGATGGGAAGACGAACCAAAAGGTTATGAACAAGAAGAATCAGGTGTCGAAGAGCCAGGCACATATCTATATTCAGGCTTTGGATCTGGTACATATTATTCAGTATCTGGAGAGAAGGTATGGGTTTCTCCACAAGAAGCAAGTGCAATGGCTGAAAAAGAAGGTGTTAAATTCCGTTATATAGACGCACTAGACAAAAGAAGTATAGTAGCGGTTAAAGATAGTAAGACGGAACCTGTAGAAGAGGCAGTAGCAGGCGGCGGTGTTGATGATCTATATGAACTATTAGATATGGGTATTAGCAAAGAAAACCTATTTGATGAATGGGTTGCATATTCTAGTAGTGACGATATTGCAGAATTTGTTGATCACTTCAAACAAATGTATGACGTATAATCTTAAATAACTAATTGACATTTACCTCATTATAATCTATTATAAGTAAAGTGATGATTTACATTTCGCCCCCATTTGGAAACTGGGTGTGGCATAAAGATTGTATACGAGTACGAGGTACATTTACAACTGAACGCCGCCCTGGTCTGATTATCCAATGCCTTAAAACTCTCCGTAAAGTAGATGGCGGCTGGCGCAATGCTATTGGCTTTCGTAATCCAGGGTTAGAGAACATAGAATTTAAACAAGATAGTATCTATAGCATCGCCGCATTAGATAGCAAATGGTATAAGTTATTTGGTAAACTAGATAAGGATATTAACATAGAAATAAACGTTGGATGTCCAAATGTTAATTCATATAGTATAACACGTTCCGAACTTAAAATGTTACACCATCACTATCCAAACTGTAGTGTAAAAGTAAGTCCTCATGTAACAAATAAATTTTTAGATATATTACAGAGTGTAGGATTTAAGTACATACACCTAAGTAATACGTTGCCAACTAAGAAGGGCGGTGTTAGTGGTGCAAAACTAAAGAAGAAGAACTTACAGTTAGTAAAATTTGTTAGTAAAAAATACAATTTTGAGATTATAGCAGGCGGTGGAATATACACTCCGCAAGATGTACGTGACTATGCAGAAGCAGGTGCCAAGCATTTTAGTTTAAGCACGGTATGGTTTACACCGTGGCGTGTTAAGAAAGTTATTGAGGAAATAAAACGTGTCGGCAAATAAGTTTGGATTCTATGAGGTAAACAATAAACAAACCTTTAGTAAATTAGAATCTATACAATGGGCCAATGGTGCTATTCCAGAATGGAATTTTAACAGAGAAATTTTTAATGCTGTTGATTGGTACACAAATCCAAAAACACCGTTATGGGATTTATACAAAGCAAGGGCCAAACAAATTAGAGAAAGTTATGACTATTGCGTTCTGTTTTATAGTGGCGGGAGCGATAGTCATAATCTTTTATCTGCATGGCTCGATGCAGATTGCAAAATAGATGAGATAGCAAGTTTTTGGAACATTGAAGCAACTAAAGATCCTCAAAGTTTTATGTGCGCTGAAATACAAAATGTAGTATTTCCTCATGTAGAGCAATTACGTAAACAAGGACATGAGTTTAAATTTAGACTAATAGATATATGTCAACTTACACATGATTTCTTAGATAAGCACAAAACGGATTATAGTTACTATTGTACACACGCAATTAGTCCAAACAATATTATTAAAGGTATGTTTAGAGAGAGAATAAAAGATTGGATGGAGTTAATAACACAAGGAAAAAAATTGTGTTTTGTTTGGGGTAGTGAAAAACCTCAAGTGTTTGTAGATAACAAAGGTTGGTATTTCCAATTTGGTGACTTTCTTAATAACACGATATCTCCATACACACAAGAGAGATATTACCAAGGGTGGTATGATGAACTATTTTATTGGACACCTGATATGCCAAGTATTGTAATACAGCAAGCACACGATATAAAAAACTTCTTATCGTTTTGTAAAGATACAAGTTTCTTTCAAAAAGAAAAAAGTCCGTATGGATATAGTAAGTTACTTGATATGTATGTATCACACAACGGTGTAAAGAGAATCATATATCCAAAATGGAACCCCTTAACATTCACTAATGGTAAGTCACCTATAGGTGCTTCTAATTATCTTGTGTATAGTCCTAGAGATCAGTGGATATTACCAGATCTTATTGACGCTATAGAAACTACTATTAACTACTTTCCAGATTATTGGAAGCAAGACCAGGCTTCACAGATTAAGGCACACGTTCAGCAACATTATTTCGCTTGACGTTATGCACAAAATAATCTATAATATAATGAACAATTGGAGTTGTAAATGAACGTTGACTTAAATAAGTATGCTAAATTTGTCGAAGGAGTTACATCCGACGAAAGTAATAAGTTTGGTGCTATGGTTAGTAAGATGCAAGCACTAGAAACACAATCAGATGTGAACATTGCATTACTACTTACTGGTGCAATTGGTATTGCTAGCGAAGGGGGAGAATATGCGGAAATTGTTAAAAAATGTATCTTCCAAGGCAAGCCTTTGGATGACGATACAAAATTCCACATTAAGCGCGAGCTTGGTGATATTATTTGGTATTGGGTTAATTCATGCAGAGCAATGGATCTCGATCCTAATGAGGTCATTGCAGAAAATGTTGCTAAATTAAAGTCACGTTACCCAGGCGGTGAGTTTGATGTTCATCACAGCGAAAATCGCAAAGATGGAGATCTATAAACTATTGTTTCGGGTAGTTAAGTTTTTTAAAGAAAGCCACAGACTTAGTCCAACAGCATTTTACTGTGAAATGGTAGAAGCACTATTTTTAATTAGTGCAAGTGCAGTACTGACATTTACTGTACTAGATCCTGCAACTAAGATCTTTATTCCTATGTACTTCTTCGGAAGTATACTAGGTGTAATTAGTGCTATCATTAGGCAAGCGGCTTTTGTTATTATTTTATGTTCGTGGTTTACTTTAATGAATGGTATTGCTTTAATTAAGTTATTTCTATAAGGGTGCCCAATGAAACTTAATTATACTAATGGTGTATTTGAAGCAGATAACTTAATAGAAACAGATCAGTGGACATTTGCTTGGGTAGGTAAGTTTCATGAAGATCCGTATACGATTGCTAATCAATTTAACTTGACTAATGACGGTTCTTTTCTTAACGAAGTAAACGGCGAGTTTGCGTGTATTTTTAAATCAAACAACGTATTACTAGCCGCAACAGACAAACTAGCACAATATCCTATTCATTATAATTCTAGTGGTGACATTAGTATAAACCAACCTGCTATTGCTAAAAAAATTAATCAAGAACGTTTTAGCGATTACGTAACTAACTGGAGCAAACTACAGGATAGGAGTAACGAAGTTAATCTATTGCTAGAACACAAATTTGACGATGTAGATATATTCGATGACGTTAAACAAGTGCAAAGAGGTTCGTTAGTTAAAATACACAAAAATGGTAATACACAGTTGCACTATCATCAGCCTACATTATCTCAACGTGATGTGTTTGATACATTTGAAGAGGTTGTATTAGATTGTGTTGAAGGATCAAAACGACCAGCACTAGCAGTTGGTGGTGGATGGGACGCTTATAGTATTCTTGCTATACTACACAAAAATAATGTATATCCAAAATTAGTACATGTGGCTAGAGAACATAAAACAGATACAGAATGTGTAAGACAAATTGATAAGTTACTAGGCACAGAAACAATTATATATGACGAGTTTGGATTTAATTATGATGAGTTACCAGTACATTCTTTTAAAGCACCAACAAGTCAAGTTGGAACGATACAGCAGATACAAATTGGTAAACTAGCAAAGAAGGTTAACGCCGACTTATTGTTACATGCAAGTGATGCTGAAATGGTAACGTTCTGCACATCAATCGAAGGTAACGGAGTTGCTGATTATAAGTTTTTAAATAACCAGCATAACAGCATTACAGAAATGTTTAATAATGATATCATTGAATACCAATTATGGAAATCTCTCAAGTTTGCAAATGATATGGATATGGGTGCGCTAGGCGGGTGTGTTAGTTTAGACCCATTCATTGATTGGAGAATGATCGAAGCAGTAATAAACTCTGATTATAAGTTATTAAGGATAAATAAAAACATACAAAAAACAGTCGTTAGACAATTTCTTCCCAAAGCATATGAGTATCTTAGCACTATCAAGAAAGATACTCGGAACCTATACCCCACAGATTTTTTAAAAGAACTTAGGAAGAATAACAAATCAAATTTCAACCAATATATAAAAATCTGTAATCAAAATCTAAACGACTTCAATATTAGAGACCTATGGATAAACGAGCTTTGTCTTTGGCAACTACGTCTATTAGAGCATAAAAATGTTAACTAACAAACAGATATCAGACTATTGGAAAAACGGTTATTCGTTTCCCTATACCGCATTTAGCGAAGAACAAGCACAAGAATACTTTAACAAGTTTCTAGAGTTAGAAGAAAAGTTTGGTGCATACCATGTACGGAACGAAATTAACTTTAAGACACATACTATCTTAAAATGGTGTCAAGAAATTGTACAAACTCCAAAGATATTGGATTACATAGAAAGCCTAATAGGGCCAAATATTATTTGCTGGAGTAGTACGTTTTTTATTAAGTCACCTAACAGACAAGAGTTTACAAGTTTTCATCAAGATGATAGATATTTTAGACCAAGCGAAAGCGATAAGACTGTTAGTATTTGGCTAGGTTTAAACAACTCTAATATTGATACAGGATGTATGCAATATATTCCTGGGATACAGGAAGAACTTCCTCATGCAAATATAAAACATAAAAATAATTTATTACCTCGGGGCCAAACTGTACAAGATGTAGATGAAGCAAAAATAGTTAATGCCGAGTTAAGACCCGGACAATTTAGTATACACGACCTAAGAACGTTACACGGTAGTGGTATTAATAAAACAGATCAATATAGAATTGGTTATGTTATACGTTACGGCACACCCGATTTGAAAGTTGGAATGTTTGGAAAACCAAGTGCCTTATTATGTAGAGGAGAAATGACTTGCCCGGAATATTGGGCTAAGGACCCGGAGCCACAAGTACCATACGATCCGGTGGGACTAAAAAAGGTTGCAGAAGTAATGCAAGATTTTAGAAAATGACAGAATACTTTCCATATAAAGATAGAATAGATCGTCATAAACATAGATACGTTGAAGCATATAAACACGGACTAGATACAATCGATGACTGGCTTAGTGCAGGACCAGATAGTGATACATACACACCTAGTAGGAAAGCACTATGGGATGTATGTAAGACTTGGAGTGGCATTGAGCATTGGAGTTTTACTGACTGTGGGAGCGATGGTATTCAAGCCGCCCTAGGGGTGTTTACTAAACCTGGTGATGAGGTAATTATTCCTGCATGGGGATTTATTGCTACACCGCAAAACATACGATGGATTGATAGAAAAATAATCTTTTGTGATAACGGAAGAGATGCAATGATGTGTCCAGACAGTCTTGCGCTTGCGATAGAACGTTACCCAAATGCAAAGGTTGTAATGCCAGTACATCTATTAGGCAGAGTACAAGACATTGAGACATTGCTACCGCATATTCCAAGTCATATGCGTATTGTTGAAGATGCGGCTAATGCATTTTACATGAATGACCCCGGTAACAAACCCGGCATATATAGTGACGCAACAGTTTATAGTTTTGACATTGCAAAGCATCCTGCTAGCACCGGAACCGGCGGTGCAGTTGCTACAAGTAGCAAACGTACTATTGACCGTGTTAAAGAATTAACACAACAAGGATTTAAAAAACACAGGAATGGATTTGTTGCACCCGCTACAAAGAGTTCAATGGATGATACTACAGCAAGAGTTATATTTGAAGATATGGTTATCATGCAAGAAACAAAGGTCCGTGAGACCCGGAGAGCCAATAATAAACTATTTGTAGATAATATTAAAAGAGAACAATTAGAAGGTGACAATACTATTTGTACAGGATTTGGCTTCTTTCCTGAAAAACTAAGTGCAAAAGAAGCACAAGCAAAATACAGAGATGCAGGTATTGGAGTTAGTGTGTATCCATGTTTTGCCGACATGCCAGCATTTGCAGATTGTGCATCGGTTGGGCACATTTATGCTAAACGCCTTGCTACGGAGTTAGTAATTCCGCCTTTGCATGAATACCTTACACACGATGATAAAAGAACAATTATTGAAATAGCAAACGGAGTATAAACCAATGAAGAAATATCTAATGTTATTAGCATGTGCAGTATTATTCAGTTTTCCTGTACACGCTAAAGAGGAAGTAAAAGCACGACTTATCTTTGATATTGGCCCACTTGGTAATCATAGTTGGGTACTAAGAGGTATTAAGGATGGCACATTTAAAAAACACGGTATTGACTTAGAAGTTATTGGAGTTGGTCCGGGAAGTGTAAAAACAGGATTAGCAATTAGTGCAGGTAAAGCAGAGTTTGGCTACCAAGACATGAGCGGTGTTATGCTTGTTAATGGTAAAGCAAAAAAACCAAAGTTTAAGGCTATCTTTGTTGTTGATGATAAAGCACAAGATGGTATGTTTGCACTAAAGTCTAGTGGTATACGCACCTGGGACGATATTCATGGTAAAACTACAGCAGGTTTTATAACAGGTACTACACGTTTTCTTATTCCATTAGTAACTAAAGCAAAGCCTGTGTTTATTAATACATCATTTGCAATGCGAGTACCAAGTCTTGTAACTGGTAAAACAGTTCTTAGCGATGGTTTTATGAGTACAATGAAGTTTAACTTAGAAGCAGTTGGTATAACTGATTTTACACACTTGGCATTTGGTGATGCGTTGCCATGGACTGTTAGCAGAGTAATTACTGTTAATAGTGACTGGGCAGAAAAGAATCCGCAGTTAGTGCGAAATATGCGTAAAGCAATTATGGAACTTATTATTGCACACGCCATTGATACAAAGACGAGTATTGATGCAATGACTGGTGCTAGGGTTAGTAATGCTAAAAAGAGAGACTTAGAATATCGCAGGGCGTTATGGAATATTAACAATCTACAAAATACACCAAATACTAAAAAGAACGGATATAACAATCCAACCAATCTTAACCCTCGTCTTAAGAGGTATGTAGACGAATACACTAGTGCATTGGATTTACCATATAAGCACAAGTACTCAGACTATTTTGATCTTGAGGGATAATGTTAGAAGCCAGAACGGACAGTTATGTACATAGCACCCGTACGGGTAAAAAGTATATAGGAAAAATTGATGTCCTTCGATCAAACGAGGATATCGATGACTTAACGTTTGTATTACATAACGGATTTTGGTTAAAACAAAAATGGGTAGAGCCTACAGAAACATTTAACGAATTACTTAAACAACGTTGCGAACAGATCAGAGAAACATACGATTACGTTATATTATATTATAGCGGGGGGAGTGATAGTGATACTATGCTCCGATCATTTATTAATAACAATATACACGTTGATGAAATAGTTATAAACAGAATAAGTTTTAATAAGTTTGATGCTCCTCTGAAAGATATTGAACTTGCTGTACATAAACTAAGAGGTTATGCTAAAGATATCCCAAACACACGCATGACAGTTAATAATATTACAGAGGATATATTATATAACTTTTCAAAAAAGCAGAATTGGGTAGATACAGCATACAACGGAACTATTGGAAACCTACGTAGGTTCAATACACATTTACTTGCAGAACTAGATATACCAATGTTAGGAAAAGGTAACGTTGGACATATATTAGGGGATATGAAACCTGTTATAGAACAAAAAAGTGATGGATATTACGTAAAGTTATCTGGCTTTGGTTTAGCACAATGGAGTGATTGGTTTTATACCTCGCCTAACTTACCAAAGTTACACATGAAGCAATGTTATATGGTAAAAAACTACTTTAAAGAAAATAACATAGGTGTTAAAGTTATTGGTAGTTTAGGAATAACAGAACATAACTTAAACATACGCAATCATCTTGCAGAAGCGTGTAGATATAAGTTTGACAATCGCTGGCAACCTCCTAAAATGCAAGGACTAGGATTAGATATTATAAACAATCAAGATACCGAAGATAGTCTAGTGTATAAGCATATGAAAAAGTATGCACCTAAGGTATTTGATGCGTATATGTACGGAACTATTATTCCTATTGTAACAGCAAGTAATAAAAATCTACTAGGCAAAAATAAAGATATACAAAAAATTAAAACAGCAGAGATAAACATTGGTACCTAAATCAATTATAAGCCTTTTTGCAGTTATGTTTATATGGGAACTTGCAAGTTATGCCAGTGACTTCGTTCCGGGCATTATTCCTATTATAACAACATTCTTTTTATTAATTACAGATCCTACATACTTGTACAATGTTAGCGTTAGTCTTGCAAGATTAGGCAGTGGTTGGGCTATTGGCATGATACTAGGAACGTTACTTGGTATCCTAATTGGAGTTAGTACACAATTACGTTCATATGTTTTACCCGTTATTAGCGCAATATTTCCTATACCAAAAATTGCGTTACTACCACTTTTCCTCATCTTTTTTGGATTAGGCGAAACAAGTAAGGTAATAACAATATTCATCGGTAGTTTCTTTCCTAGTATTATTACAGCGTATTCGGCAGTACAACGAACACCAACACAATTAATAGTACTAGCAACATCTTTAAGTATAATGAAAGCGATATTATCCGTAAGATTATAATTCCGTATAGTCTGCCAACAATCATACAAGGATTTAGAACTAGCACAAGTATGGCATTAACACTATTAGTAGCGGCAGAAATGCTCGGCGCACAAGTTGGACTAGGATACTGGATATTTAATGCAGGATCCACAATGGACTTTGCTGAGATGCTAGCAGGCATAATTACTTTAAGCATTATAGGTCTTACCATTGCATATTGCATTGATCTTTTACTTAAAAAATTCTGTTATTGGAGTTTAGAAAGTGAAGGAAAAGGTAGACAAACAGGATAAAATGTGGTATAATAATACTTAATATGGTACATCCGTTAACACCAGATCTAACAAAACTAAGCGATAATGAGCTCGCAGAAAAGATTAGCGAACTCAATAAGAGACTTGCTGGGTTTTATCAAATGGGCAACCATAATGCAATTAACCAAGTTAATATGTTAATGCAGGACTATTTAGACGAACAGTCAAATAGAATGCGAGAAACGCAAAAGAAAATGGAAGAAGAAAACAGCGATAAAGGCTGGAACGATATAATAGATATAAATTGAATGATTAAACTTGAAACAAAATTTAGTTCAACGATTGTAGTACAAGAAACATTACTACCGAACACATGGTTTGTGGATATTCGCTTACTAGCAAATAATTCTGTTAACCAAAAAAATTATAATATAGCACTTGATAGGATTGAGTTTTATGTTAACGAAATCTTAGATAATAGTATATTGCTTAGTCCTAGTGCTAGTGAAATGTTTAATAACCCAATCGGATTAAACGGGCGTGTACATATGCTACCGGATGAGCCATACGACCATTTAATTGGTATTGCATTGTATACTAAACTGAATAGTATCCTTGAAAAAGTTTTCTTTGTTGAGAGTATTGCTGTTAACAGTTATCAAGGAGATAATATTACACATACATACGAATCTGCAGATGGTGATATGGATACTTTTAGAGAACTATTTACCGACCATGAGGTAAGTGAATACCTCGACTATTGGTATGAAAGTAATGTATCACACTTTAAACTAGATATTAATGGATTACAACGCATAACACAATCTTGGGACGAACTAGGATTTATCTACGAAGGTAACGAAAATAAAATTGTTCCATTATCAAACTTTAAACCACGTATTGTACCAAAGGACAACGATGATCCAACAGTTGCTTAAATTAGACGATTACGGTAGACAAATTCATACTGAAGATAGTGCGATAGACTTAATTTACCATAACCCAACAGTTGACCTGTCTAACTTAGAATTTGATAAAAACACCATACAATCTTTTAACAATGCGTGTGAAATGCTATATGTAGAAGATCGTTTAAAAAGCACCGAGGAATTAGAAATAACGCCCGATCAGTATCATAAGAGTAATCAACAAAAATGGCATATGCCGGATGAGTATAAAAACTTAGACATTGCAAAACAATGTTTAGATCTTTGTGAAACTGAAGAACAAATACAGCGTGTAGGTAAGGAACTGTTAATGTACGAGGATAGAAAGTTATTTCCTCTTTTACGATTCCTTAAATACATGGTAGATACATTAAGAGAAAACAATATCGTATGGGGTGTCGGGAGAGGCTCGAGCGTAGCAAGTTATGTTCTATATCTAATAGGTATACATAAAATTGATAGTCTCTATTACGATTTAGATGTAGAAGAATTTTTAAGATAGGAGAAGTAACATGGCAAAGAAAGTTTATAGAACCGCACAGGGTAAACATCTTGATTTTCAAGCAATGATCACCCAAGGTGAGATGGTCCCGGCCGTTGGTAACATGAATGTTAATGCTAGAGGCG
>MDTE01204267.1_pt1 | contig 10559 bp, 8 predicted proteins | sample 811231 | NCBI WGS metagenome assembly MDTE01 (sample SAMN05326651, study PRJNA326480) | marine metagenome | isolation source: seawater | place: Indian Ocean: Red Sea | collected 2010 | reverse complement strand
TCAAAATGATCGCCAATATGTACTAATTCTTCAAATTTATCTAGTAAAATAATATCTTTTTCCTCAATTTTACCTATTTTCACTCTTCTTAACTCAGAAACATAGGCATAGGTTCCAAGCATTTTTCCCAGATCTCTGGCAATCGATCTAACGTAAGTTCCAGAAGAGCATTCCAAAATAAAACAGTACTCACCATTTTTTTTAATCTCTAGACATTTTAAACGTTTTATAAATACGTCTCTGGATTGAATTGAAAATTTTTGATTATTTCTCGCTAACTTGTAGGCTCTTTTGCCATTAACTTTTACAGCAGAATATAGGGGCGGCACCTGAGTGTGCTTACCAATAAATTCTTGTAAGCATTGATCGATTTCTTTTTTCGTCGGAATAATATTTGATTTACAAGTTGTTTTTCCAGTTATATCGTCAGTATCTTTAGACTCTCCAAAAATTACATTAAACTTATATACTTTGTTTTGATTAAAATAGTGAATACTTTTAGTTGCTTCACCGATGGCAATTGCAAGTATTCCTGTTGCAAAGGGATCTAAAGTACCTGCGTGTCCTATTCTTTTAATATTTAGAATTTTTCTAAGTCTTTGTATTACTTTGAATGAGGTTATACTTTTTGGTTTATCAATAAATATCCAGCCGTTCATATATTAATTATTGTTTAAATCATTTTTAACTTTTTCATTTCTCAGCACTTTTTCTATGTTACTAATTTCATCGATGCTTCGGTCGATATTGAAAACAAGTTTAGGAAAGAACTTTAAATTTATTAAACTGATTAATTCTTTTGAAAAATAATGTTTACAGGAATTTAATTTTAATATGATTTCATTTTCTTCAATTTCTTCGTGAGTGGTAACATAAATATAGGCAATTTTTAGATCAGAATTCATTTCTACTTTAACTACACTTATCGGAAACTTGAACGGTATATCAAGTGGCATTTCATTTCTTACTAGGATTTCGCTTATAGCTTTTCTAACTATTTCAGAAACTTTTAGTGATCTATCAGTCTTTTCAGTTTTTTGTTTTAAGATCACAACTTTTGTGCAATTTCCTCAATACTGAAGGCTTCAATAAAATCCCCGACCTCAAAGTTGTTAAATTCTTTTACACTAATTCCACATTCGGTTCCGGATTTTACTTCATTAGCTTCATTTTTTTCTCTTTTAAGGCTCAGTATGTCTCCATCAAAAATTATTTTCTCATTTCTTAGTACTTTAATCTTAGCATTTTTACTAACAGATCCTTCTATCACTCTACAGCCTGCAATTTCACCGATTTTTGAAACTTTGAAAATTTGAAGTACCTCTGCTTTTCCAATAAAATTTTCTTTAATGGTTGGTTTTAATTTACCACTGGCGAAGTCAGATACATATTCAATAAGTTCATAAATTATATTAAAGTTTTGTATTGTAATATTACTAAGCTTTGCTTTTGTCTTTGCCTCCTTTGTTGTAGCTGAGTTAAATGACAATAATAATGCATTAGAAGCTGATGCGAGGGCAACATCGCTCTCATTAATAAAGCCAACGCCAGAGTGAATAACTTTTATTATTATTTTGTCACTCTTAATATTATCTAATTGATGAATTATAGCCTCTGAAGATCCGCGTGTATCTGCTTTTATGACTACCTCTAGTATTTCCTTATTATTTTCTAATGATCCAAAAGCTAGTTCATTATCTAGATTTTTGACTTTTTTTGGTAAAATTTTATTTTTTTTAATTTGACTTCTAATCTCACACAATTCTCTTGCTTTATCATCACTTTCTACAGTAACGAAACTATCTCCAGCCTCGGGTGGCTCATTAAGACCCAGTACTTGAACAGGCATCGATGAAACTGCTTCCATTAAGTTTTGACCCTTATCATTTAGTATAGCTCTCACTTTTCCATATTCGTTTCCAGCAACTGCTATGTCACCCACTTTTAATTTACCATTTGTTACAATAATATTGCAGAGTGGGCCTCTTCCTTTGTCTACATTCGCTTCAATGACTGTTGCTTCAGCAAAAGTTTCATTATTTGTTTTTAATTCTGATAGTTCAGATTGTAATGCAATAGCATCTAATAATTTATCAATATTACTTCCTGTTTCTGCTGATACTTCAACTGACTGAATCTCTCCTGATAACTCCTCAACTATTAGATCTTCAGATAAAAGTTGCTCTTTTATTTTTTGTGGATTGGAGTCAGGTTTATCACATTTATTAATTGCGACGATTATTGGTACCTTAGCCGATTTTGCGTGAGATATTGCTTCTTTGGTTTGAGGCATTACACCATCGTCGGCAGCAACTATTAAAACTACAATATCTGTAACATTAGCTCCTCTTGCTCTCATATCGGTGAAAGCTGCATGTCCAGGAGTGTCTATAAAAGTAATTTTTTTACCATTATGCTCTACTTCGTATGCGCCAATATGTTGAGTGATACCGCCACTTTCCCCTGAAACAACATTAGTATTTCTTATCTTATCTAACAGAGATGTTTTTCCATGGTCAACATGGCCCATTATTGTCACAATTGGAGATCTTGTCTCATTTTTTTCTGCTTTAGTATCTTTTGAAATGAGATCTTTTTCGATATCTTCAATATTCTCCCTTTTGAAGTTGTGGCCAAATTCTGTCACTAAGAGCTCAGCTGTATCAGCGTCAATTGATTCATTTATTGTAGCCATCATACCCATTTTCATAAGCGATTTTATTAAATCACCAGACTTTTCTGTCATTCTATTTGCTAATTCTTTAACGGTTATGAATTCTGGAATATAAACGTCTCTAACTAACTTTTTTGCAGGCTCTTGTTCTAAATTAGATTTTTTTGTTTTTTGTTTTGCTCTTTTGTATGCCGCAAGGCTTCTTGTTCTCTCATCTATATCACTTAAAGCAGTGACAATGGTAACTTTTCTCTCCCTAATTTTTTTTCTACCATATGTATTTGGTGTTTTTTTTCGGTCATCTATTTGGTTTATTACTTCAGTTTTCTTTTTTTTATCGTATTCTTTTTTGTTGTCTCTATTTTCTAAGTTTCCAAATTCAATGTTTGGTTTTACAGTAGAAGTAGTTTTATATTGATTTGAAAGATTTGAAGATTTTCCTGACCTGATTTTTTCTATCTCATCTTTTTTTTCTTTTTTACTGTCAGCTTTTAGAATTCTTTTTTGTTCATCTTTTGATAATGGTTTGAGTAAAACACCCGAGTTATTTTCACCACTGTTTCCAACAATCGGGCTGGTTATCTTGTTTTCATCAGTTTTTGCTTCTCTAACATTTGCTTTTGGTGACTGAGTATCTGAAATCGGGCCTCTTTTATACCTCTTCTTCTCAACAATCACGGTCTTACCGACCTCAATGTTTCTTTTAGGGGTTATCAAAGGCTTACTACCTAATTTAAGACTGAGAGTTTTTTTCTTTTTTGTTTTGTCTACTTTTTCAACCATTGTAAGATTTTATAAACATGACTAATCAAGCCATATTTTTCTAGCCTCCATTATTAATTGATCACCCTCTTCCCTTGTTAAGTTAAATTCCTCTAATAGTCCTTCAACTTTCGAATTTTTATCACCTTTCACCTCGAGATAGCCTATTAGATCGTCTGTTGTTAGTCCTGCAAAATCATCAAGTGACTTTATGTCACTCTCTGCGAGCCTTACGATCATCGCCTTTGATAATAATTCGAATTTAGATAAGTCATCTGAGACTTTTAAGCTTTCAATTTTTGACTGGTTTTCCTCATCTTTTTCAGCAAGGTATTTTTTTGCTCTATCTATTAATTCTGAGGCGATTTCTTCATCAAATCCTTCGATAGATAATAGCTCTGATTTATCAGTTTCAATTACTTCTTCAACACTACTAAACCCTTCGCTTACTAGCAGTTGCGCTAGTGTTTCATCAACATCTAATGATGAAACAAATATTTCTGTTTTATTTGCAAAGTCCTCTTGTCGTTTAGAAGACTCTTCATCCTCTGTAAGAATGTCAATTTCATAACCCGTTAATTCTGTAGCTAGCTTCACATTCTGCCCTCTTCTTCCAATTGCTAAACTTAGGTGTTCTTCTGTGACTACGACTTCAATTTTATTCTGGTCCTCATCTAAGACAACCTTTAAAACTTCTGCAGGAGATAGAGATGCAATAGCTAAGTTTGCTACGTTATTAGACCAATTTATAATATCTATTTTTTCTCCCTGAAGTTCATTAACTACAGCTTGAACTCTGCTGCCTCTCATTCCAACACATGCACCAACTGGATCAATTGAACCGTCTTCAGTAAAAACAGCAATTTTTGCTCTACTGCCTGGGTCACGCGCAACACTTTTAATAGATATGATTCCATCATAAATTTCAGGTACTTCCTGAGTAAAAAGCTTTGCCATAAATTGAGGATGTGACCTGGATAAGAAAATTTGAGGTCCCTTTAACTCAGATCGTACATCATAAATGTAAGCTCTTACTCGATCTCCATTACGTAAATTTTCTCTGGGTATTGTTTGGTCTTTTCTTATAACTCCCTCAGCTTTCCCTAAATCTAAAATAATATTACCAAACTCAGATCTCTTAACGATACCATTTACAATCTCACCTACTCTATCTTTATACTCATTATACTGTCTTTCTCTTTCAGCTTCCCTGACCTTTGAATTGATTACCTGCTTAGCTGATTGAGCGGCTATTCTTCCAAAATCTAACGGAGGTAGTGGATCTAAAAGCTGATCACCTATTTGAGCTGCACCATTTATTTTTTTTGCAGCCTTTAATGTTATTTCAAGAAATTTATTTTTAACCTCATCTACAACAAGCATTTTTCTTGATATGGAAATATCACCATTTTCTTGATTAATTTCCACAATTACTTCATTTTCTTCGCCATAATTGCTTTTTGCTGCTTTTGCTATTGCCTCCTCTAAAGCAGAAATAACAATTGTCTTATCAATCATTTTTTCTTGAGCAACAGTTTCAGCAATTCTTAGTATTTCGATTTTATTAGCACTGACCATATTTATCCTTAAGCGTAAAAAAAAAGTGGGCTTAACCCACTTTAAATTGAATTAGCAAAATTTATTTACTCCTATACACCTGTAATATTAATAAATCAAGCATGTAAAATTACAATGTTTTAGAATCTTAAAAGGTAAATTTTTCCACCTTTTTCAATTGCCTTACGTTGATAACGTGAGATCCCATATAATTCGTCATTTTTAGATAAAATACTTAAATCATGATTTCCTATGAATTCTTTGTGCTCAGATATCAAATTTTCTGTATAATCAAAATACGATTTTGAATCAGTAGTCATAAATATTGATTTTTCTGATTTAATTACTTTAATAAGAAGTTTAATTGTTTTTAGTGACATTAATCTTCGCTTAATGTGTTTTTTTTTGTTCCAAGGATCTGGATTAATAATGAATATTTTATCTACAGATTTGTAAGGTATAGCCTTTAAAAAATAGTAACAATTTAAATTACTTAAAATAATATTTTTTAATTTTAAGTTTAAAATAGTTTCAAGAACTTTAGCTATTCCATTAAGATATACTTCAACACCAATAAATAGTTCATCAGGCTTGCAAATTGCATTTTTAATCAGAAATTCACCATTACCAAATCCGATTTCAATATTAATTTTTTTAAAGTTATGAGGAATAGAAATTTTTTTATTAATCTTATTACTGTTAAGATATTTTATTATATTTTCATCAAGTGAAACGTCTTTATAAAACTTATTTAATAAAAGTTTTTTTTTTAAAGATATATGTTTAGAAATTTTTCTTCCTTGATAAGTGAAGTACTCAGGATATTTATTTTTTAATGGAAACAAAAATGTTTATAGTTTATTTGCTAAATCTAATTTTTCCCAAGAAAAAGAACCATCGCTTTCTGCTTCCCTTCCAAAATGACCGTACGCAGCACTTTTCTTATAAATTGGCTTATGCAAATTAAGATGGTCTCTGATCCCTCGAGGGGTTAGATCAATGTTTGAATTTATTTTTTTTATAAGATCATCGTCTGACATTTTAGAAGTACCATGAGTATCAACATAAATTGAAAGCGGGTCAGATACTCCAATTGCATAGGCCAATTGTAAAGTACATTTGTCAGCTATACCAGCTGCTACAATATTTTTTGCAATATATCTGGTTATATATGCCGCTGATCTGTCTACTTTAGTTGGATCCTTTCCAGAGAAAGCGCCTCCACCATGTGGAGCAGCTCCTCCATAAGTATCGACGATAATTTTTCTGCCTGTCAAACCTGTGTCACCATCCGGACCACCTATTACAAATTTACCGGTCGGATTGATTAATATTTCAGTTTCCTTGTCCATCCATTCGTCTGGCATTATATTTTTAATAATTGGAATAATGATGTTACTGACCGCTTGCTGATCTAAGTCCTCGTCGTGTTGAGTGGAAACAACAATCTTAGTACATTTATCAGGTATTCCGTTCTTATATTGCAGCGTAACTTGGCTTTTCGAGTCAGGTTGAATACCTTTTGTTTCACCATTCTTTCTTTTCGCCGCCATATCTTCAAGGATTTTATGTGAATAATATATTGGAGCTGGCATCAAAGACGGGGTTTCCTTGCATGCGTAGCCAAACATTATCCCCTGGTCTCCAGCACCTTGATCTTTATTGCCTGATGCATCAACTCCCATTGCAATATCCGCGGATTGACTATGTACCCCAGAACAGTCAAATGAAAATTTGTTCCAATGAAAACCATCTTGTTCATAACCGATTTCTTTCACTGCAGTTCTAGCTAACGACTCATAATCACATATATAATTTTCAGGACCTCTTACCTCGCCTGCCATCACAACTTTATTAGTGGTGACAAGAGTTTCCATTGCAACCCTAGAATTTTCTGGGTTCTCTTGTGAAAGAAAATCGTCAACAACAGAATCAGATATAATATCACAAACCTTGTCTGGATGGCCTTCGGACACTGATTCGCTTGTAAACAGATAGTATTTACTCATATTTAAATTTTTTGTTTAGAGCTGATAGCATAGCCAATTATAAAAAATAAAACTATCAAAAAATACGTAAAAAGATTTCCATATTCTCTAAAAATAGTTGTTTCTAATTTTTTTGGGATTTTTACATCTAAGTAGGTATTTTTACCTGTATCTATAAGATTCATTATTTCACCAATGGGGCTTATCATTCCAGAAAAACCTTTATTAGAGGATCTAACTAACGGAATACCAAGCTCAATAGATCTAAACTGAGCATGAACAAAATGCTGTTTCGGACCACTAAAATTACCAAACCAGCCATCATTACTAATATTTACCAATAAATTTGTTTGATTTGATATGCTTTCCCTTACAAAACTAGGAAAAATAATTTCATAGCAAATAAGCGGTGAAATATTAAAGGGAAATATTTGATCATCACTACCTTTGGTTAATTCACTTTGAAAAAATATACTCTCTGGAAATAGAGTACTCATAGCTTTTGAAAAGGGAAAGTATTCACCAAAAGGAACAAGAATTTTTTTATCGTATGTAAATTCCATATGTCTGACTGAATTAAAAAAGTTTCCTTTTTCTTTTCTAATATATCCATATATCCAGTTCTCTGGCCAATTTGTATCATATCCAAGTGAAGTCTCTGGGAATACTGTAATTAGATCAAGTGATCCCATAGTAGCTGTTTCATTTATTGCTTTTTTTGTCCATTTATCTTTTTGGTCAAAATGAGTATGAACAATTCTTAAATTTTTTTCTGAATAATTTGTTTGGTTGTCATTAATTCTAAAAGAACCATGTATATATAGTAAGATAAGTATTACTATCGCAATAATTAAATAATTTTTATTTTTACTATTAGAAAGAAATGAAAAAATGCATACTGCACAAAATGTAGTCAATAATCCGAGTCCATATATTCCTAAAATAGAAACTGTTTGTGAATAAGCTAATGACCACGACCAGCTATAACCAATTAAATTCCAAGGAAGACCTGTAAATAAAATACTTCTAAAGAATTCACAAATTATCCACACAGCACTAAAATAAAATATCTTTGAATTAGAATTATCCCAACAATAAGCATTAACTATTTGCATTAATCCAAAAAAAATAGAGAGAGAGAATGGTAAACAAATAGTGATTAGTGGGGCAATGTAGGATAATGCAGGGTCAAGTTCGGTTACTGAATTTGAAACCCAATACATGCTTAATAAAAAAAAACCAAAACCAAACGAGATACCATTATAAAAAAAAATTCTATGGTAATTTTTTAATTTGCTAAATACATAATCATTCATTGAGAAATAAATTCCAATAATCAGAACTGATAAAAACGGAATACTAAATGGTTCGAAACTAAAAGCTAAGGTTAAACCTAATAAAAAATTTATAATTATCAGATAAAATTTTTTAGGAGGAATGAATTCCAGTAAATTCATTATTTTTTAAGTGTCGAGACTTTAACAGATTTTATTTTCATTGGATCTGCATCCTTTATTTCAAAAGTAGTTCCTGAACTATGCCTTATGATCTCTCCTCTTTGGGGTACTCGACCTGCAATTGAAAAAATTAATCCGCCTAAGGTATCAATATCTTCACTTTCATTAGGGGCAAGAAACTGTACATTAGTAACCCTTTGAAGCTCATCGATTTCAACTCTCGCACTTGCCTCAAATGTGTTACTGGAAGATTTAATCAACATTGGCAAATTTTTTTCATCATGCTCATCTTCTATTTCACCAGTAATTTCTTCGATTACATCCTCAATTGTAATCAAGCCGTCAGTGCAACCATATTCATCAATTACGATACCCATGTGTAGCCTAGTAATTTGCATTTTTAAAAGAAGGTCAAGTACTGGCATTGAGGGCGGTATTTCCAAGATATCTCTTTTTAGCTGTCTAAGAAAATTGACTTCGACTTTGTTTTGATTCTGATAATTGACTAAATCCTTAATATGCACCATGCCAATAATGTTATCTAGATTTTTTTCATATACAGGCACACGAGAGTGTGCCTCTCTTATAAATACCTCCATTACTTTTTCAAATTCATCACTAATTTCAACTGCGCCAATATCTGCTCTTGGTATCATAATGTCTGAGGACCTTATGCTATTAATTTTTAAAATATTTAGAAGCATTAATCTTTCATGCTTTGAGATACCTTCTGTATCTTTCACATCACTATCTAAAACAGTTTCAATGCTTTGCTTTAGAGTATTATTTGTTGATTTTTTTCTACTGAAAAATCTGTTCAATAGTTTATCTATCATGATTTGCGTTTGATGGCTTTATATATTAAATCTTCAAACTTATTCATTTTTTTATACTGCTTTTCTGTTTTATGATCATATCCTAATAAGTGAAGCATGCCATGTATCGTCAACTTACACAAGTAGTCGTACTTTTTAATCTTTTGTTCAAGTGCTTCTTTAAGTAAAGTCTGATTTGCCAGGGCTATGTCACCTAAAACATAACAATCGTCATGAAAGAATTTCATCGGAAACGATAAAACATTTGTAGATTTTTCTTTTTTTCTGTACTTAGAGTTTAATACTTTAATTTTATTATTTGAAGTTAATAGAAAATTTACTGTTAAATTTTTATAATGCCTAGTGTTTACAACATTGAGTGTTTCATTCACCGTTTTTGATATGTACTTTTTGTGATGCGGAAAATTTGTATTCCATTTATCTTCATCAATATTATAATTAATCTTGATCATATAATTAAGTTTTTTGATCAAAAAGATCCTTAATTTGTTCATCGTAAGAGTCATAAGCATTTATTATTTTTGTGACCATTTCGTCGCGCACAATATCTTTCTGTCCAAAATTTATTACTGATACTCCGTCAATGTTAGATAAAATTTTAATTGATCTTAGTAAGCCGGAGTCACTTCTTCTATTAAGATCAGTCTGTGAAGGATCTCCTGTTACTATCATTCTTGAATTTTTGCCACATCTGGTTAAAAACATTTTTATTTGATTATGGGTCGCGTTTTGTGCTTCATCGAGTATAACAAATGAATTATTGAGTGTCCTGCCCCTCATAAAGGCTAACGGTGCTATTTCAATTTCAGAGGACTCAATTTTATCTAATGCGACATTTGATGGCATCAAATCATACAATGAGTCATATAGTGGCCTTAAATATGGGTCTACTTTCTCTTTTAAATCTCCAGGAAGAAAACCCAACTTTTCTCCAGCCTCAACAGCTGGTCTGGACAAAATTATTCGATCAAACTTTTTTTCTAAAAGCTGAGATACTGCTGCAGCGACCGCAAGAAAAGTTTTGCCTGTGCCTGCGGGTCCAATTGCAAATATTATTTGTTTTTTTTGTAAAATTTCTAAATAGAAATTTTGCAACTTACTTTTACCAATTACATCTAACTTTGCTGTTTTTGTAATATTTATATTTTTGATATTTTCTTTATCATTCAATATTTGCATTCTTAAATTCTCTTGCATTAAGTTATAATTATCATTTTCCGTTTTATTTGATTTTCTAGTGTTAATTGTTTGGGCGATAGCGTCTTTCAATAAATGTATATTTTTT
>MDTE01079826.1_pt1 | contig 10559 bp, 7 predicted proteins | sample 811231 | NCBI WGS metagenome assembly MDTE01 (sample SAMN05326651, study PRJNA326480) | marine metagenome | isolation source: seawater | place: Indian Ocean: Red Sea | collected 2010 | reverse complement strand
GTCGGCGATTATCTCGACAATTCGACGTCGCTCCTCGACGGTGAATCGAGTGAACTCGCCAGTTGACCCGTTGGGATACAGGCCGTGCACACCCTGGGCGATCAGCCAATCGACATACCGTCGCAATTCCGATTCATTGATCTCACCTCGTTGGTCCAGGGGTACGAGATTCGGTGTGAAGATACCTGTCAATCTGCTCATGGCACACTCAGTCAATTGTCGTGTCACGGATTTGCCTGCCTCAGTCGCTGGTTCGAGCCTAACCGACCGATGGGTGAAACAGGGACACTGGGTCGAGTTTGACGCCGGAAACTGGGCAAGACGGTCCGGTTAGACCAAGCCTGACGGCTGGGACGATGGTAGGTACTGCCCGGCCACGGCCGCGGAATCACAAGCCAGTGATCGTCGCTTCACGCGATCATTCCTCCAGCTGAGAAACAACGCCTTTCTCAACCGGGACCCTGCCCAGGACCTTCAGAACCATGACCGTCGCCACCACTCCCACCGGCAGGCAGACCCACACTGGCACTCCCCAGCCAATCGGCAGATACCCAACTACCAGCGACACGACAGCAACAACAAATGCGTAGGGTGCCTGTGTGCCAACATGGTCGAGATGATCACAACCGGCTGCGGCCGACGACAACACCGTGGTGTCGGAGATGGGCGAGCAATGGTCGCCAAAAATGGCGCCGGCAAGCACCGCTCCAAGGGTCCCCAACAACACGGGATCATCAGGAACTGGAGCACCTAGCAACTCCCAGGCAACACGCAACGAGATCGGGATCAAGAGGGCCATCGTCGAGAACGAGCTCCCCGTAGACAGGGCAATGGCCGCGGCCAGAACGAATGAGAGCGCGGGCATCAGTTCCGCCGGAAGCCTGCGACCGGACACCTCGACCAGGTAATCCGCCGTCCCCAGTGCTCCCTGACCGCAAACCGCTCCCAATCCCCATGCCAGGACCAGGATCCACAGTGCCGCGAACATGCTGGCTCCACCACGAAACCACCCCACCAGCGTCTCGCGCCCGGACAGTGCACCCGTTCCCCGGCTCATCACGACACTCGCCAGCGATGCCAAAACCGAAGCTCCCAGCATCACTTCCAGCGCCTGATCACTTCCCAGCCAGGCCAGGCCTCCGACCAGCCCCCCCAGAAGCACCAGCATGGGAACCAGCGCATTTCGGACCAGTCCCCGCCGATCAATCCCGTCGGGAAGTTCATCCAGTGCCGGCGGCGCCGCGCTACCGTCTCTCGACACCTCGCCATCACTGATTGCCCGCTGTTCGGCCCGGGCCATCGGTCCGAAATCCCGTCCCGAACTGGCAACGCTCCAGACAAAAACCAGCAACAGGATCGAATAGAAGCGATACGGAATTGTTTTCACGAACAGCCAATAGGCGTCAATATCCTGGCCAAGTTCGCGATAGACATCTCCGATCAGGCTCACCTCGTAACCCACCCAGGTGGAAATCAGTGCCAGCCCAGCGACCGGAGCCGCGGTGGCATCGACCAGGAACGCAAGTTTTTCGCGCGAGATCCGCAGCCGGTCGGTGATTGGCCTCATGGAGGTGCCCACGACCACCGTGTTGGCGTAATCGTCAAAGAAAACTGCCAGGCCCAGGCCACACGTCAGTTTTTGGCCGTGTCGACGATCGCGACCGGGACGAATCAACCTCCCGATCACCGCCTGCATGGCACCGTTTCGGGTGATCACGCCAATCATTGTCCCCAGCAAAGTGGTGAACAACAGTATCAGCAGATGTTCGTAGACAGTCTCCGAGTCACCGACCAGGTAGTCCCGGAACAACGCCATCCCAGCCTCAACGAAGTCGCCCCGGGCCACGATCAACGAACCGGACATCACGCCGGTGAACAAGGCCCACCCGACCCGACGAAAGACAATTGCCAAGAGAATTGCCAACAGGGGCGGCAACAAGCTCCAGGCCCCCAGTGACCCAGGAGTCGCATCGGCCAGCAACAACGGCAACGTCTCCAATCGCATCACTCACCGGCCCCGGTTGCCTTGTTCAGTCGTCGACTTCAAGCCGTACGTGGCCAGGACACCCGGACACACAATCCGCTGGGCTCGTTCGGCTCGACCTCGATCCGTCCTCCCTGCAGGTTGACGATCCGCCAGCACTTCGGCAACCCGAAGCCGAGCCCCCGGCCGGCCTGCCGCCCCGAGAAGAATGGATCAAAGAGATGGCGTCGCGACGTGGCATCCAGCCCGGGCCCCCGGTCACGAACCTCCAACACCACCGGTCCTTTGCCGGTGATGCTCACCAGGACCTCTCCCCCCTGGGTATCCGCCTCCAGGGCGTTGGTCAGCAATTCCGCGACAACCACTGACACCTGCACGGGATCGGCGAGAATTGTTACCGGGCCGTCATCGACCACCCGGACACGGCCCTCTCGTGAAGCGTGGCCGTCACACACGCCCTGGACCACGTCCTGAACCGAAGCGACAAGTTCGACCTCGCACGGCTCGGCGGCAGGCGGCCGCGCGAAGACCATGACATCAGAGATCATATCTCGAATCCGGTACGCCTGTCCGGCAATTGTCTCCAGGGCCTGTCGGCGGGCCGGATCAGCCTCATCACGCAAGAGCAACTGCACCCGCCCCACGATTGTCGCGACGGGGTTGTTCAATTCGTGACCGGCGCCAGCCGCAAATTCGGCCAGGGATTCCAACCGGTCGTCGTCGGGAGCCACGGTGACGAACTCGGATTCCCCGCTCATCTAAGCCACCTCGTGACCAGACGGCCTCTAGATCAATCCACCTGTCGTCAGGCGGGCACTTCGATGTCGAGCAAGTCACAAACGCGAGCGAACAAGGCATCGACCTCAAACGGCTTCTGCATGAAATCGTCGGCCCCCGCCTCCTTCAGATCGTCGATCTTGTCCGCCTCGACCATTCCACTGATGCAGATGATGCGGACATCGTCGAGAGCTGAATCACTGCGGACTCGCTGGCAAACTTCCTTGCCGTTGATGTCGGGCAACATCACGTCCAGAACGATGATGTCCGGCTTGTATTCCTTGACCATCATGCCGGCGTCGAAACCGTTGTTGGCCACACGGACGTCAAATCGACCATCCGCATCGAACACATCACGAATCAACTCAACCAATTCTTCATCATCATCAACAATCAAGGCCTTGCGGCGACCACTCTCCAAGGCATCAGTCGGGATACCGTTGTCCTTCATGAAACGGTACAGCACGTCTCGCGGAATTCGGCGAAACCGTGAACCGGGGACACGAAATCCTTTCAACTGGCCAGAGTCGAAACAGCGAATGATCGTCTGCTGCGAGACGTTACAGATCTTGGCCGCTTCACCGGTCGTGAAGACTGTCTTCATTGAATCCATCCGTTCCTTGAATGGGGCTGACGCCAAACACGCTCAGCGTCGCTTCGTGTATTCCTATCCGAATCAGCAAGCCCGATCGATCTCTGACCTGAAACTCACATCAAGCCGAAGCCTCTCCATGGCGATCAATCTTGCCCTCTTTATCACGGGAGCCGATTGTATCTATCTTCCAATGTCGGTCAACACCTATATCTCCGACCAAGCCCCCCTAATGGCACACTTGCACTTCATTTGCCTATTCCACCGCAACATCCGGCCCGGTTCACTTTGCTAGCCAGACTCGACTGACTTGGGCCGCTGGAGATGCACCAACAACAACGCCAGATCAGCGGGGGTGATCCCACTGATGCGACCAGCCTGTCCCAGGTTGGCAGGCCGGACTCGTCCCAGTTTTTCCCGCGCCTCGCTACGGAGTTGAGGAACCGCGTCGTAGTCGAAAGTGGTCGCAATCGCCACGTGTTCGGTTTTTTGTTGCTGCCGGATTGAGGCCTCCTGGCGTTTCAGGTAACCGGCGTACTTGGTTTCAATCTCAACCTGTTGAGCGGCCCTGGGGGGGGTCTCTCCAAGTGGCTGTCCGGATGGCAATTCACACAACGCAGCCCAGTCGACCTCGGGGCGTCGCAGTATCTGTTCGAGCGATTTCCCGTCGTGCCGCAGATCTCTAATCAGTCCCGCGGCATGCTCGATGTCACCTTCATGCCGTTCCAGTTGCGTCAATCTCTGCGAATCCACCAGCCCCGCACGATGCCCGGCCCGGGTCAGACGTCTGTCGGCGTTGTCGTGTCGCAACACGAGCCGGTATTCGGCTCGCGAGGTGAACATCCGATACGGCTCATCAACTCCCCGGGTGACCAGATCGTCGATGAGAACTCCGAGGTACGCCTGGCTACGATCGAGCACGAGCGGAGGTTGACCGGCCAGTTGCAACGCGGCATTGGCTCCGGCCAACAGTCCCTGTCCAGCCGCCTCCTCGTAGCCTGTGGTCCCGTTGAGTTGCCCGGCAAAATACAGTCCCGCGACAAGGCGGGTTTGCAGGGTGCTGTCCAGTTGGGTGGGTGTCGCGAAATCGTATTCGACCGCATACCCGTACCTCATGATCTCGGCCTGCTCCAGGCCGCGCATCCCTCGGATCAGGCTGTCCTGGACGTCACGAGGCAGGCTGGTGGAAATCCCGTTGCAGTAAACCTCGTGAGTGCCCCAGCCCTCGGGTTCCAGGAACACCTGGTGCGAGTCTTTCTCTGAAAATCGCACCACCTTGTCTTCGATCGACGGACAGTACCTGGGACCGGTCGAGTCAATTTGGCCACTGTACATCGGTGCCCGGTGTAGATTGTCGCGGATCAACTGGTGTCCGCCGGGGTTGGTCTCTGTCAACCAACAGCACAGTTGCGGACGATCAATCGACTCGGTCAGAAAGCTAAACGGTTGTGGTGATACGTCACCGGGTTGCTCTTCGAGACGGTCGATGTCCATCGTGCGGCCGTTGAGCCGTGGTGGCGTTCCGGTTTTGAACCTTTGGAGTTCAAACCCGAGTCGGTTCAATTCATCGGAGAGCGTCCCGGTGGTGCCTTCTCCAGCGCGGCCTCCGGCCGTCTGGGCCTCTCCGGTGTGCATGATCGCCTTCAGGAACGTCCCGGTAGTGACAACAACAGCCGGGGCCCGGTAGACCGCATCACCACGCACCCGGACTCCGGCGACCCGCTCGTTGTCGACGAGAAGCCCCTCAACCATTTCCTGACGCAGCACCAGGTTCGGCTGGCTCTCGACCCGCAACTTCATGGCAAACTGGTAGGCTTTTTTATCGGCTTGGGCTCTTGGGCTGTGCATCGCCGGCCCTTTGCCCCGGTTGAGCATACGGAATTGCAACCCGGTCTCGTCGATCACCTCGCCCATCAATCCGCCCAGAGCATCGATCTCACGAACAATCTGGCCCTTGGCGATCCCGCCAATAGCGGGGTTGCAACTCATCTGTGCCACCGTGTCACAATTCATTGTCAGCAACGCGGTCCGTGCCCCCACGCGTGCCGCTGCCAACGCGGCCTCACAGCCCGCGTGCCCGGCACCGACGACCACCACGTCGAAATCGTACCGTGCTCGACTCACACCATCCCTTTCTACATTGCAAGCACGCAGCCTGGCTTTGCCGATACCATCAGGGGACCGTCAGACAACGCCCCCCGCTGGGTTGAAAACCACGCCACAAACTTCATACTCCCGGTCTACCGCTTAGTTCCGATCGTCTCGAACCTCCAGAGAGGAGTCAACTGATGGCTGATATACGTACGGGTGCTGTGACACTGAAGGGTGGCCCCATTGATTTGGCCGGTCCGGCACTGGCCGCCGGTGCCCCCGCGCCAGAATTCACACTCCAGAATTCAGATTTGGGTGACGTCACTCTTGCCGACAGTGCCGGCAAGACTCGCATCATCGCCACAGTGCCGTCCCTGGACACTCCGGTCTGCCACGAGGAAACGAAAAAATTCAGCGACGCAGTCGGGAGTCTCGAGAACACCGAGGTGCTGGTTGTCAGCATGGATCTTCCGTTCGGCCAGAAGCGCTGGTGTGGAGCCGAGGGAGTCGACAACGTGACAACCCTCAGTGCCCATCGCTGCACCGGCTTCGGAGAGGGCTATGGCGTGCTGATCGCCGGCGGCCCGCTCGACCGGTGCCTGGCCCGCGCTGTCTTCGTCGTTGATGGTGCTGGCACGCTCACGCATGTTGAGTACGTGTCCGAAATCGCTGATCATCCCGACTACGATGCGGCCCTCGCCGCTGCCGGATAATCAGCGTTCAGTCGAACAGTTGGCCCTGTTGCGAACTGTCGGGTTCCCCGTCAAGCGTCAGGCCCAGGTGGGCCAGTGCCGCGGCGGTGATCATGCGCCCACGCGGTGTCCGCTGAACGAACCCGACTCGCAGCAGGAACGGCTCGACCTCGTTCTCGATCGTTTCTCCCGCGATATTCAGGCTGTGCGCGACTGCCTGCATCCCGGCCGGACCGCCACCAAAGACGGTCGCCAGGATCTCCAGGTACTTGCGATCCAGGCTGTCCAGCCCTAGCTTGTCGACCTCGAGCATCTCAAGTGCCTCGGCAGCCAACACGTCAGTGATGGCTGGATGACGACCGGCATCGGCGAAGTCACGGGTCCACCGGAGCAAGTTATTGGCCTTTCGGGGCACTCCCCGGCTACGCCGAGCAATGGCGACCGCCGCCCCCTCTTCAATCTCGGCCCGCAATTTTCTTGCATTGCGGCGGATGATCTCGGTCACGTCATCGAGTTCGTAGAAATCCAGGTGCTCGCGATTGACAAAACGGTCTCTCAACGGAGCTGTCAACATCCCGCTACGGGTCGTTGCGCCAATCACCGTGAAGGGCTCCAATGCCATGTTGATCGTACGGGCATTGAGTCCCTCTCCCAGCGTGATGTCTATCCGGAAATCCTCCATCGCCGGATAAATGAACTCCTCGACTGTCGGTGGCAAACGGTGAATTTCGTCAATGAACAACACCGAGCCACGGCCGGCGTTGGTGAGGTAGGGAAGCAAGTCCTTGGGGGCACTCAGAGACGGGCCCGAGGTGATCTGAACATCGACACCCAGTTCACGTGGGAGAACCGTTGCCAGGGTGGTCTTGCCGATTCCCGGGGGACCATCCAGGAGCAGGTGCGAGAGCGGGTCACCGCGGCGGCGAGAGGCTTCGAGAACGATCCTGAGCCGTTCCACGACCTTCCGCTGCCCAACAACATCGTCAAGAGTGAGAGGTCGAAGATGATCGTCGAGATGGCCGTCATCAAGGTTGATGGCCGTTCCAACGTCGGCGTTTTTCTCCTGAGACACTCCCTCGGGCGGATCGGGAATCCCGTCACCGGGTTCAGGACCTCTTAGCACGGGATCTCGCGGCATCAGCCGGCCACCTCGGCCAGGATCTCATCGGGAATATTGAAGTTCGCCGTGACGCTCTGCATATCATCCTGGTCCTCGAGCGCCTCGAGCAGATTCAAGACTTTCTTGCCATTGGACACGTCCAGATCCACGGTGCTTTGCGGCACGTGTGCGATCTCGGACACTTCCGTCGCAATCTCGGCTGCCTGCAGAGCGTTGAGAACTCCCTGGTAGGACTCCACCGAGCACGTCACGCGGAAGACCTCTCCGTCGTCCTGGACATCATCCGCACCGGCCTCGAGAGCCAACTCGAAGAGTGTCTCTTCATCGGCAACGGACTTGGAAACGGTGAACAGCCCCTTGAGTTCAAACATCCACGACACACAGCCGGTGCTGCCAAGGTTTCCACCGGCCACCTCGAAGATTTTCCGGACTTCACCCGCTGTACGATTTCGGTTGTCGGTCAATGCGACACACAGGACCGCAACGCCAGCAGCCCCGTACCCCTCGTAGACAATCTCAATAAAGTTGTCGTCGCCGTCCGCGCCACAGCCCTTCTGGATCGCCCGCTCGATGTTGTCCTTGGGCATACTCGCTTTGCGAGCCCGATCAATGGCATACCGCAGAGTGAGATTGCTGTCAGGATCACCGCCACCAGCCTGCGCGGCGACAATGATGGCACGGCTGAGCTTTCCAAAAAGCTTGCCGCGTTTCTTGTCGGCCAAGCCCTTTTTGTGCTTGATTCCGGCCCAATGGGAATGGCCTGCCATGACACCCTCGTCTCGTCCGGCCCCCCGGTTCCATCACCCACCTACTTGCCGGGTGGTTTGACCGGTTCGCCTGCGTCCTTGAGTTTCTGTTCGAGCCGCCCGATCAACTTCTTATCCGGTCGCTTGTCCTTGCGAGCCAACTCGAGCGCCTTCTTCCAATTGTCGACTGCCATTTTTTTCTGATCCAGTTTTTCCAGGCAGTCTCCCAAATGCTCCAAGATCGTGGGATCCTCGCCCTCGCGATCAGCCGAAGCCTTCTTGAGGTACGTGAGTGCTTCCTCGTACTTGGCCCGCTTGTAGAGCACCCAGCCCATGCTGTCCTGGTAGGCGGAATTGTCCGGCTCGGCCTTCAAGGCCTTACGAATCATCTTCTCAGCCTGCTCGAGTTTCTTCCCCTGGTCGGCATACAGGTAACCCAGATCGTTGTTCACAGAGGGATTCTCGGGGTCCTCGGCAAAGACCTCCTCGAGCACCCTCTCGCCTTTTCGAATGTCCCCCTGTTCAACATAGATGTTTGACAAGGAGAACTGGCAGCGACGAATAACGCTCTTGTCTTCGGGAAATTGCTTGATCACCCGCTCAAACAACGGCACGGCCTTGTCCCACTGCCGAGCGTGGTAGTGAATCCACGCCTCTTGGTAATGCAACAACGGATGATTGCTCGTGCGCCGCGCTTCTCCGATGGCGGCCAACGCCTGGGCAGTCTTCTCTCCAAATTCATACGCCTGCGAAAGTTGGAAGAGGAACTGGGCCTTGAAGACCTCCAAAGCGCGATCGTCGGCAGCCGCCCGCAACAGCGAGGCCGCAGGAAGATATTTCTCGTCCACCATCAGGGCACGGGAAAGGCCCTCGACGTGACGGCGGAGTTGGTCCAACAAAACACGATCCTTTACGTCTCGTGTCCCTTTCTCGGCCAACAGGGCCCATCCCAACAGGGTCGCGGCTGACTCTTTTTTCTCGAGTTGTATTGCCAGTCGAGCAGCCACCAGTCGTCGCGCAAAGGGCGCTTGCCCCTGGTCATCAGCCGCCTGTTTGGACGCCTCGGCCAGAAGATCCTTTTGCAGTTCTTTCTGTTCGGCAATCGCCTTGAGTTCGACATCCAATCGCTTCACGTCGCCACGCGAATCCACCGCCATTCCGAGAAATTCGAGCAGTTCCTTCGCTCGACCACCACGTCGATGCAAAACCGCCAATCCCCAGTGACCGGCCTCTTTGTCAACCGGATTGGCCTTGGCCAATCCCTGTTCATACAGCGACTGCGCCTTGTCATATTTTTCGACAGCCACATACTGGTCGGCCAAAAAGATTTTCAACGACGAATTGTCGGGATCGTGTGCCGCCAGTTTTTCGAGTTGCTCAGTCAACTGGTCAGACTTTTTGAGCCCCTTGAAGATACGGGCAAGCAACTCGTAAGCAGCACGCCCCTTGGATGTCTGCTTCTTGTCAAAATAAACCTGCAGTTCAGTCAGTGCCTCGTCATATTTTTCCGTCTCGGTGTAGACCCGGGCAATGTTGAATCCAAGCGTCGCCGGATTGCCCTGCCCTTGTTTGGCCGCCGCTCGGAAGGCTTCGACAGCCAGGTCCATCCGCTTGGCCACCAGGAACACCTCGCCCATTCTTTCGTACGAGGTCGCCGGATTGGCCAACAAAGTCCGCCTGGACCGATCATCCAGTTCATAAGCCCCGGGGTTCTTCAACGCGGCAAACACCACTTCGAAACAACTCGAAGCAGCCTTCGCCTTGCCGGTTCCCATGTAAATCAGCCCGAGATCTCTCATCACGTTGACGAAAATCGCCGACTTGTGATTGATCGCCTTGGAACGACGGGCCTGCTCGAGCAATCCAATGGCTTCCGGCAACTTTTGTTGACGGATCATCTGCCGAGACAACCACCGCAGCAGTTGATAGTCATCGGGGTTGAGCGACACGGCCTTCTGGGCGTATCCCACCGCATCATCAACCCGATTCAAACGCAAGGCGACCTGAAGCATCTCGCGATAGATGGCAACCTGCTTGGGATCCTGCTTGACGGCCTTTTCGAAAGCAGCCAATCCTCCCTTGAAATCGCCTTTCGCAATTCGGTAACGACCGGTCATATACCAGGCCCGAGACAGTGAACGAACCATGCCGGGCTTGGTTGTCTTAAGCCGCTTGGAATCCAACGGTCGCGCCGGATCGTCTGTCACCTGCTGCTGCAAACCGGACTTCTCTCCCTTGACTGTCGGAAGAGGAGGTGGCGGCGGAGCCGTCTGGGCCATCACGCTCGATGAAAGTAACAACAACGCGAAAAACGATCGGGTCATCGGTCTGTCCCTGCCAGAACCCGTTTCACACACGCGACCTGTTGCGTCTTTCAAGACGTGGGAAACGGTGCCGGCATTGTAACCATTGCCGGAGAACGCGACTACGCCCAAGCCGAACGACCGTGATAACTCTGGCCGCGATTTGCTTATCGCTTCGCAGTCTTCTTCGCAGCAGTCTTCTTCGCAGCAGTCTTCTTCGCAGCAGTCTTCTTCGCAGCAGTCTTCTTCGCAGC
>MDTE01004845.1_pt1 | contig 10559 bp, 8 predicted proteins | sample 811231 | NCBI WGS metagenome assembly MDTE01 (sample SAMN05326651, study PRJNA326480) | marine metagenome | isolation source: seawater | place: Indian Ocean: Red Sea | collected 2010 | reverse complement strand
TCTCCAATAAAGTGCACCTATAGTCTTCGGCAGAATTTCACTAAGCAAAAGGATTGCAATAGTTAGTATTGCAGCTGATCCAGCTATGACATATTCTCCCTCAAATGCCTTCTCAACTTCTGAACCAACACCTAGAGCACCTACTGTATGTGCAATAGTGTTGAGAGTCAGAATTGCAGTCAATGGGCGTTCAGGATCATCTTTCCAATTGGACCAGACGGCACTAATTTTCTCATGGGTATCAGAAAGCGACTTGATATGCCCATGTGATGTTGAAAGAAGTACTGCTTCAAGTATGCTGCAAAGGAACGACGCCCCCAGCGCAATCAAGGCGTAGGTAACAATCAATGTATAGTCACTCAAATTCGGTGCCTCTCAGAAATCTTCTATGGAACGGAATTAGTACTTCCCGGACCCTGCGGTGGGCGATTATGACATAAACATGTGGCTTCCGCAGTATTACTGATGGATGCCGAATCCGAGCATGTTGCCATTTTCATGGCTTGGCCATATGCAAATGGTCCATTACATCTCGGCCACGTTGCAGGCAACTGCCTACCTGCTGATATTCAGTACAAATACGAGCGTGCACGCGGTCGTAAAGTTTTGATGTGCAGCGGCTCCGATGAGCACGGCACTCCTATCACTTTGACTGCTGAACAAGAAGGCATATCGCCCCAAGAAGTGGTAGATCGCTTCCATGAAATAAACTCCAAATCACTGGCTGACTTAGGATGTTCATGGATTGAAAATATAGATTCTCGCGGAATAGAGTACGGTGGTGCTTTGTATAACCGAACCTCTGATCATTTACACAAAAAAATAGTCAGAGAGGTGTTTACCGATTTACTAGAAGCGGGTTATCTCGAACAGACCACGATGCAGCAATATTGCTCTGTTTCTGATGGGCAGGTTAGATTCTTGCCTGATAGGTATGTTGAGGGTACCTGCCCCATTTGCAATGCTGATGGGGCGAGAGGTGATCAGTGCGACGAGTGTGGAGCAACTTATGAGGCGCATCAATTACTCAATCCAATATCCAAGTTAGATCCATCAGCAAATGTTGAGATTCGTGATACAGACCATATGTTCTTCAGATTGGATTTATTCCAAGACCAACTCTCTGATAGGTATGACATACAGTCGAAAATATGGAAACCTAATGTTCGTGCAATGACCAAAAATTGGCTCGACATGGGGCTGCGCCCTAGAGCAGTGACCCGCGATATCGATTGGGGTATTTCGTTGCCCCTAGAAGGTGAAGAATGGGATTCTAAGCGCGTCTATGTTTGGTTTGAGGCAGTTCAGGGCTACTACACTTGTGCTCGTATTTGGGCTGCAAGATTTGCAGAAAATGCAGGTCATCCCAAAGGCAATCAGGCTTGGGAAGATTGGTGGAAAGTTTCTCCCGATGGAGTAGTCCCAAAACACATCTATTTCATGGGCAAGGATAACATTCCCTTTCACACAATCATATGGCCTTCAATAATCATGGGAATGAATTCGGCATCTACCGGTAAACCCCCCAATAGCACACCTAGTCCAGGCGAATTGGCACTAGAATCCAATGTTCCTGCAAACGAGTATCTGATGTTACAGGGAGGGCAATTTAGTAAGAGCAGGAAACACGGAGTCTGGCTTCCTTCATTTCTTGAAAGATATGACCCCGATACTTTACGCTATTATTTGTCAATCAATATGCCAGAAGGCCATGATTCTGATTTCAGATGGGATGAATATGTGGACAGAGTGAACAACGAACTTATTGGCACATACGCCAATTTCGTTCATAGAGTATTGACACTTGCACACAGATTACCCAATGAAACAACTAATCCACTAGGGCAGTATTACAACCAAGAATTACATTTGGATCATGTTTCTAAAGTCGATGAACTTCTTCAGTCGGCTACAGATTCTTTGGAAAAACAGCGTTTCAAAGAAGCGTTACGAAGTATCATGTCCATAGCACAGTTAGGTAATTCAATCCTGCAAGAATCTGCCCCATGGAATCACATTAATTCACCCGATAGCTCCGAAGCCAAGGAGTCCTTGTCAGCATTGGCTTACAGTTGGTTACTTTGCAAAGGTCTAGCAGTCACTCTCAGGCCATTCATACCTAAACAGTCAGAACGTCTTTGGGATATGCTAGGATGCACAGAAGATATCGATTCTGTGTTATGGCTTGATTCATTTAATTCAACAACATTTTCTTGGAATAACAGTAAACCAGAACCTCTTTTTGAACGTCTTGATTTAGGTTCAATCCTTGAACATGAGCTATCATTAGCAGACAGTAATGTCAATGAATCTAAACCTCACGAGATAGATTCAGGAGATGGTCTAATCGAGTTTGAAGATTTTATCAAAGTGGAAATGAGGACTGGGAAGATAATTTCAGTTGAAGACCATCCAAATGCTGACAAGTTGTTTGTCGTTCAGATTAAGGATGGTCCTAATTCTTCCAGAACTGTTTGTGCCGGTTTGAAGGGGCACTATACGGCATCTCAGCTAGAAGGACTGGACGTCGTTTTCGTGGCAAATCTAAAACCTCGTAAATTGCGTGGTGTAATGTCTGAAGGCATGTTACTAGCAGCCGATGACGAAGACGGAAATGTACGTGTTTTGACTCCCGAATCTGACATGCCTCCTGGATCACTGGTCAGATGATTCGGGTTGATCGAAGAACTCCCATTGTAAGCCTACCAAATCTTCGGTCGTTTTCGCCGAACAATACGCATCCAGAGGTTCCCTATTCAAGGATAAAAACTGATTTCCATATGGTAACTTCCCCAAGATCCTTTCAGCTTGTTCAACTCTGTCTAAAATATACAAAGATGCGGCAATTGCTTCTGCAGTTGTAAGTCTTCCAGGTTTACCCCATGAAACTGGATTTGCAGCAAGTAAAACTGGTAATGTACGTGGAATTAGGTTAGTTGAATTAGTTATTGAATCAATTGAAGGGACAATTTGTTTCCATGAGCAGTCTAATGCAACAACAGACCCGCCCAAATCTATGATATCACGTTCTTCAGGACCTTGTATATTGCCGCAAGTGGGATCTAGTAAAATCCCCCTAGAGGGCGCTCGCTCTGTATTATGGTGTAACTTAGCCAGTCCTGCTGCAGAGATTAATCTAGCAGTGCATTTCTTGGGGTCATCTTGATTCAAGTGGATGATATGAATCGGAACATCGTCCATTCAATCACCTTGCTGTAGGAATTCATCCAAGGCATCGGCTATGGTCAACCCCCTTGAGGATGTGCGCGACACCATTGAATCCCTACCAGCATCAGAAGATTCTCTTAGATCTACATCCAATACCTTTTCCAATTTATTGATTAGGTCATCAGTAGGTCTGGTCCCAGATTCTGCCTTCTGGATTGAATTGATTCTAACATTCATTCTGTTCGCTAGTTCCTTCTGGCTCCATCCCTTAGTTTCTCGAGCATTCCTCAGTCTAAGGTGAAAATCATTAGATAATTCTGGTTCATCATTTGATTTGTTTATCCTAGGATACTTCTTTTGAACTGGTATAGTACTCTTTTGAAATGGGGAAGAATGTAACTCAATTCCCAATGAAGAAGTACACTTTGGACAAACATCTAGGGTGACATTAGAGACAATGCCTCTGTTTGTAGGCACGCCTTCATCACCACATAGTTCGCATACAGCCATGGCACTCACACGGGGACGTGACGGATTACTCTTAGGGAGGAAGCATCAATAAAACAGAAGCCCTAATCAGTATTATGGGAGAGGTTGAGGATACGCCTAGAGATCGGAAAAATAGTCATGATTCCTTGTCTCAACTACGTCGTGATTATCAAGATCTTTCAAACAATGCTCAGCAATTGTTGACTGAGAAATTATTTCTCGAAAACGAATGTGCTAGATTGAAGAAGAGAGTTAATTCCTTGGATGAGGAAGTCAGAACTCTGCGGAAACCTCCGTTTGTGATTGGGCACATACAAGATAGAGTAGATGGTAAGGCAGTTGTTCGCAGTTCTAATGGGACAGTATTCATGGTCTCAATAAATAGTAGAATTGATCTTGAGAACGTCAAGCCTGGAGCTAGAGTGGCTCTGAATCAAGATTCGCTATCAATCATTGAGATATTGAGTGATGCTTGGGATCCAATTGTCACAAGTGCTGAGATTATTGAAAAACCATCTGAGACATTCAAAGAACTTGGTGGATTAGATGAACAAATCAAAGAATTACGTGAATCTATAGAGTTGCCTTTGAAGCGGCCCGAGGCTTTCAAAGAATTTGGAATCAATCCTCCTAAGGGTGTATTGATTACAGGCCCTCCTGGAACGGGAAAGACAGCGATGGCAAAAGCAATTGCAAATTCAACGGATGTGACTTTTCTAGGACTAGTCGGTTCTGAATTAGCACAGAAATACATAGGCGAAGGTGGACGTATTGTTAGGGAATTGTTTGATTTGGCCAGAGACCGCGCTCCTGCGATTATTTTCATTGATGAAATCGATTCGATAGGATCAAAAAGACTCGATGTAGCTACATCTGGTGACCGTGAGGTGCAGCGTACATTGATGCAACTCCTAGCAGAGTTAGACGGATTCGATTCACTCGAAGATGTCAAGATTATAGCTGCTACAAACCGTCCTGAATTACTAGATCCGGCCCTATTAAGGCCTGGTAGATTTGATAGAATTATCACTATCGATTTACCTAACTTGGATGCTCGTGAAATGATATTTGATGTGTATTGTAAACATCTTCCCAAGAAAGATAAAATTGATACTCGAAAGTTAGCCATCATTTCCGAAGGATTTAGTGGCGCTGAAATAAAATCTGTCGTTACCGAGGCAGCAATATCCGCCATATCGGATGGTAGAAGTTCTTGTCATGAAGATGACTTTACTGATGCAATGACCAAGGTTCGCGATAAGCGTGAGTCAGGATTAGATACACCTGATGGGCTATATGGCTAATCAGCAATGCTCATCAGTTAGCACTCGGACCAGATACCATGGTGCATCCATTAGTTGAATGTGTACCGAACTTTAGTGAGGGCAGGGATAAATCAATCATCGATTCAATTATCCAGCCTATCATCGATAATCGAGATGTTTCACTACTAGATGTTGACATGGGTGCCGACTTTAATCGGACTGTAGTCACCATGGTTGGTGAGCCTGAAGCGGTTTTGAAGACGGTTGTCGAATGTACCGGTATTGCATTGAATCTGATCGATATGCGTATTCATTCGGGAGAACATGCTAGAATGGGGGCAGTTGATGTTGTGCCATTTATCCCAATTAGAGACATTTCTATGACTGATTGTGTTGAATTATCTCGAAGATATGCTGAATCAGTATCTCACAATTACTCTCTACCTGTTTATCTCTATGCAAATTCAGCTACTTCGGAAAATCGTGTACGTTTACCAGATATCAGAAAAGGCGAGTACGAGGGAATACCCGAGAAGGTAAAATCACCAGATTGGGTACCCGATTATGGTCCAGCCCAGTTTATGCCCAAAATGGGAGTTACGGCTACTGGAGCGAGGAGTCTTTTGATTGCATATAATGTAAATCTAGATACACATGACAAGAAATTAGCCAACATAATTGCATCAAAGATTCGTACTAGTGGATCTATTGTGAAGGATCCAGAAGGCCAGACGGTTCGCGGTGATGATGGCAGACCATTGAGAAATCCGGGCTTATTCCAGCAACTACAAGCTGCAGGATGGATGTATGATGACGAAACAGCACAGGTTTCGATGAATCTACTAGATTATTCAGTCACTGGATTGTTTGAAGTTACAGAAGCCATAAGAGATGAAGCAGCAAAAATTGGTTTGTCTGTTGTTGCAGGTGAGTTAGTTGGCTTAGTCCCTCTAAATGCAATGTTGGATGCAGGTCGAAAATATGGCAACGGCGATTCAGATGATGATACATTAGTTCAAATTGCTATTGAACGACTAATGCTTAACGCTCTAGATGATTTTGACCCTGCCGCCAACATCATTGAATGGGCTATAGAGGAGAGATAGTATGAATGATGGTTATGTGGAAATTTTGAACTCAATTGCTTCTTCTTCCCCCACCCCTGGTGGTGGTTCAGTAGCGGCCCTGAGTCTAGCCCACGCGCATTCACTTGCTGCTATGGTGTCCCGACTTACCTTGAAGAGTGATAAATGGTCTGAGGGACATAATATTGCTAATCAGATTATAGAACAATCTGATGCTAAATTGACTGAATCTATATCGCTTGCCAATATGGATGCGGTCGCATTTGATGCTGTAATGGCCGCTTATCGAATCCCTAAGACCGATGACGGTTCGACTGATCGTTCTAATGCAATTCGGGAAGCCACAATAGGGGCCGCACTAGTGCCACTTGAGACCATCAAATCGTCACTGAATCTATTGCAACAATTACTTGAGTTATCTTCAGTTTGCAATGCCAACGCATTGACTGATTTAGCAGCATCTGGAGAGCTTGCATATTCCGCGGCAAAGATCGCTCAGATGAATGTGAAAATCAATACTCAATACATTAGTGGAGATGATGTAGACGAAATCAATTCTGAAACAGAAAATACGATCTCTGAATGTAATCAGACAATCAATGATTTACACACAATTTGCACGAAACGTCTAGGTTGGTGATATAGTGATTGACTACTCAATTGGGATTCCAACGGAATTACCTCCATACAAGCCGTTAGATGATTCTGTCTCGCATGCCCCCAGACGCCCGCAAGTATTGAATGAAAACGAGAAAAGATTGGCAATTGAGAATGCACTCAGATACTTTCCTCCGGAATGGCATCAAGATTTAGGATCTGAATTTCTCAATGAATTAGAACAGTACGGCCATATCTACATGCATAGATTCAGGCCAAATTACGACATGTATGCAAGACATATTTCTGAATATCGAGCCAACTGTGAATCAGCGGCTGCAATGATGCTAATGATTCAGAATAATCTAGATCCTGATGTCGCACAATTTCCTCATGAGTTAGTAACATACGGAACCAATGGCTCTGTGTTCCAAAATTGGGCTCAATATCTGTTAACCATGAGGTATTTGTCCAAAATAAATAGTAATCAAACACTTGTCATGTACTCGGGCCATCCTCTAGGGATTTTCCCCTCATCTGATGAGGCCCCCATTGCAGTAGTAACTAATGGGATGGTTGTTCCAAACTACTCTTCTCAAGAAGATTATGAGAGGATGAATGCTCTAGGCGTTTCTCAGTACGGTCAAATGACTGCGGGCTCATACATGTACATCGGTCCTCAAGGGATAGTACATGGAACAACGATCACCATTCTAAATGCGGCTAGAATGTATCTTGACTTGTCAAATCAAGATGATTTGGGCGGAGTACTGTATGTTACTTCTGGACTAGGGGGTATGTCCGGTGCTCAGGCCAAGGCAGCTGTCATTGCAGGTGCTGTATGCATTATTGCAGAGATTGACCCTGTTGCAGCAAACAAAAGACACCAGCAAGGTTGGCTAACTGAACTGTATGATGATCTCGATGAGTTGTCTAAGCGGTCCAAAACTGCTGTCGAAAATAAAGAAGCAGTATCCATCGGATACCTCGGTAACATCGTAGATTTACTCGAATATCTTGTCGAATCTGATATCACTCCAGACTTAGCAAGCGATCAAACCAGCCTACACAATCCATGGCTTGGAGGATATATGCCCGCGGGGATTGGATTGGATGAAGGTAGGAAACTGCTCAGAGAAGATCCTGCTACTTTCAAAATTGAGGTCCAGAATAGCCTGCGAAGGCATGTCAATAGCATCAATCAATTATGTAATCGAGGAACCATTTTTTGGGATTATGGTAATGCATTCTTACTCGAGTCAGGTAGGGCAGGAGCCGATGTATTGAATGAAGATGGTACATTCCGATATCCATCGTATGTTGAGAATATTATGGGTCCAATGTGCTTTGATTATGGGTTCGGACCATTCCGTTGGGTCTGTACTTCTGGAAGTGATGACGATCTAAGGATCACCGATCAGATTGCTATTGAGGTTCTACGAGATCTTGCTGACAATTGCTCTGATGAATTAAAGACTCAGTATACAGATAACATTCGTTGGATTGTTGAAGCCGAAAAACACAGCTTAGTTGTGGGTAGTAAAGCCAGAATTCTCTACTCTGATGAAATTGGACGCACCAGGATTGCAATGGCCTTTAACAATGCAATTTCTGATGGAAGAGTTAGTGCCCCCATAGTTCTGGGAAGGGATCATCACGATGTTGGTGGTACTGACAGCCCCTATCGTGAAACAGCAAATATTCGCGACGGTTCAATGTTTACAGCCGACATGTCAGTACACAATTTTGTTGGTGATTCATTTCGTGGAGCAACATGGACCAGTCTCCATAACGGAGGAGGAGTTGGCTGGGGGGAAGTAATGAACGGTGGTTTTGGCTTATTCATCGATGGTAGTATTGATTCTACTAAGCGTATTGAATCTATGATTTCATGGGATGTAATGAATGGATTGGCTAGACGCTCATGGGCCAGAAATATTGGGGCCGTGGATACTGTTTCGCAAGCTCTAGAATTGGATCAAGACCTATCAATTACAATGCCCAATTTAGTAGATAGTAATGTCCTGGACAATGTATTCAAGTCTCGATGAGTCTATTTGAGTAAGTCTCGTGGCTATTCCGTGCGCGAGGTCGTGATTGATGGAAATAATCTGCGTTTAGAAGACGCAATTGATCTGTCAAAGGGGATGGCTAGAGCAGTTATTTCAGACAAGTCATTGAATGAGATGTCGGCGTCGCGCTTAGCAGTAGAACAGATAATTCAGTCAGACAAGGTAGTCTATGGGATAAATACTGGATTCGGAGCCATGTCTAAAGTTAGAATTGATGGGGGCGACCTAGAAGACTTACAGACAAATCTGATTCGCAGTCACGCATGTGGCGTAGGCGAATCTATGAGCCCAGAACATGTTTTGTTGATGATGGTTTTTCGTGCTAATTCACTAGCTAAAGGAGTATCAGGAATACGCCCTGAAATCGTTCAAATGCTCCTTGATATGGTTAACTCAGGTATCGCCCCAGTGGTACCAAGAATTGGTTCATTGGGTGCATCGGGTGATTTGGCTCCACTTTCCCATATGTCATTGTCACTACTGGGAGAAAGTGAATGTATGGTGAGAACCGATTCGGGATGGGAATTACTCCCTAGCGATATTGCATTATCTCAGATTGGTTTAATTCCTGTCAAATTACATGCTAAAGAGGGGTTATCTTTGATCAATGGAACTAGCCAGATGTGTGCATACCTTGCAATTACGTTACTAAACCTAGAGAAGCTTGTCATGGGGGCTGATGCTAGTGCTGCATGTTCAATCGAAGCGATTAGGGGCTCACATGCACCTTTTGACAATCGAATACACAACAATAGGGCTCATCGGGGGCAATCAATTTCGGCAGCCAGAATTTCGCAATTTGTTGCTAATTCCGAGATTAACGAATCCCATGTAGATTGTGACCGTGTTCAAGATGCATATTGTTTCAGATGCGCTCCTCAAGTACATGGCCCTGTAATCGACTTACTTTTCGAAACAAGGAGGATGCTTGAGATTGAGATAAACAGTGCAACTGACAATCCATTGGTTTTCGTAAATAATGACTCAGCAGACGTAGTTAGTGGAGGTAATTTCCACGGACAAAACCTAGCACTTGCTAGCGATTCAATTGCGATAGCATGTCATGAATTAGCATCGATTTCAGAGCGACGCATCAATCAGATTCTAGATCCCAACTGGAGTGGACAGAATGCATTCCTAGCTAAGACTGAAGGATTAGAAAGTGGATATATGATTATCCAATATGTGGCTGCAGCTTGTATTTCAGAATTGCATTTATTAGCAAACTCCACCACTATTTCGAATGTACCTGTGAGTATGGGTAAAGAGGATCACGTATCTATGGGTGCCACAGGAACATACCGTTCAATGATGGCAACGCAATTACTTTCTCAGGTTCTTGCAAACGAGCTCATTTGTTCTACTGAGGCCATTAATAGAATTTCAGAGCGTCCCGGTGATGGAGTATCGAGGATAGTCAGTTGGGTCCGTCAACATTCTAGACCATTTGATGGTGACAGGACCATGTCTTCCGAGTGTGAGTCACTGAGCAACGATTTGTTGAATGGTGGCTTACAATCTATATTCGAGTGATAATATGCAAGAAAAATTGCATATGAGTAGACATCCAGGTACTAATCCTCCCGCGTTTGATACAATAATACAAGGATTCGACGACAACAATGTCCTCTTGGAGTCAACTTATTGCTATCCTAAAGGAGGAGGTCAGCCTGGTGATATGGGGGTATTATCTTCGAAAAGTGCCCAAGCAATAGTGCACGAAGTATTGCCGGGACAGATGATACTACACCCTGTCGATGACCCCACACTTTTCGAAGTCGGAGAATCTGTAACTTGTGAGATAGATATAGAGAGAAGAAACAAGCACGCATTAATGCATACAGCTCAACATATTGTATCAGCACTAGCTGAAGATCTATGGG
>MDTE01162508.1_pt1 | contig 10560 bp, 9 predicted proteins | sample 811231 | NCBI WGS metagenome assembly MDTE01 (sample SAMN05326651, study PRJNA326480) | marine metagenome | isolation source: seawater | place: Indian Ocean: Red Sea | collected 2010 | reverse complement strand
GCTCCCTGTTCGGAAGGCCCCGGGCCGAGGTGGAAGCCGCGCTCCCGGACCGGGAGCCGGTCAGCTGCCCGATCTGCCGAACCGCTCCACGCCGGTTTGCCGTCGACTCTCAGGGGTTCTCCCTGGCCCGGTGCTCCACCTGTCGGCTCGAGCTCCACAGCCCCCGGCCGACCCTCGAGCAGATGGCGACCGCCGTCTACGGCGCCGACTACCATCGCGCCGATGAGGCCACGGCGGACGCGCGTCACCGGCGTCACTATGGACGGCAGTGCGATCAGCTCGAGCGGCTACGACCGGATGGTCGCCGGTTGCTCGACGTCGGGTGTGGCGCGGGCGCCTTTCTCCGGTTCGGGCGAGAGCGCGGGTGGGAGATCGATGGGACCGACTTCGTGGTGACCTCGTGGGCTCGGGAGAGCGGCGCCAGGATGTGGGAGGGCGAGCTCCCCGGTATCGATTTCGCCGGCCGCCGGTTCGATGTCGTGCGGTTCAACCACGTGCTGGAGCACACGCGCGATCCGCTGGCCGAGCTCCGGGCGGCGCGCTCGGTGCTCCCGAACGGTGGTCTCCTGCTGATCGGCGTGCCCAACCTGGCCGGAGCGAGTCTGCGAGTCAAGAGTTGGCAGAGCCGGCTGGGGCTCAAGGGCAAGCGCTGGCGTCACTACGCGGCGCTGCACCACCTGTGGTTCTTCACGCCGCCAACCCTGTCGCGTCTGGTCGAGGCGGCCGGGTTCGAGGTGGTGCACTGGGAAACACCAGTGCTGGCGCTCTCTCGCGGCCTTCGGCTCGGCTACGACCGTCTGGTGGAACGTTTCCGAACCGGCGGCATCCTGGACCTCTACGCGCGGGCGCGCTGAGCCGGGGCCTGCAGGTCCTTACCTCATCGGCCGAGACAATCTATTGGTACGTTCTGCGCTGGTAACCGGGTCCGCCAGGGGTGACCCCACTCCTGGACCCGAGGAGAGACGCCGTGACGGACAGTCAGATGCTGGTCGCGGAGGAGAGCGGGCGCGAGGCCGAGGCGGAGTACGCCCTGGAGTACCCGGCTCGATGCCCGCACTGTGAGGCGGACCTGGAGATGCTGCGAGTGGCCCGGCTGCTTCGTACCCGGGTGAACTTCACCTCGACGTTGCCCCGTCGCGGGCATGTGCTGGCGTGCCCCGAGTGCCGCAAGATACTCAGCGCCGAGCTCGGCTACGCCTGAGGTTTCTCGGCGAGGCTTCCGTCTAGCGGCGTTGCTTCGTCGGTCACAACCCGCCTGGTTGCTCCCTCCTCGCGCCTTGCTAGACGAAAGCCTCGCCAAGAAACCCGGAGCCTCGCCGAGAAACCTGGAGCCTCGTCAAGAAGCCGGGTCAGTGGGCGCCTGGTCCCGAGTAGTTCTTCTCTCCGGCGCCGATCCGCACATCCAAGCGGTTGTCGGGCGGTGGCAGCGGGCAGGTCGTGTGCGGGTTGAAGGCGCACGGCGGGTTATAGGCCTTGTTGAAGTCGACGGTGGTCCAGCCGTCCTCGTCGGGTGCGTCCGCATACAGGAAGCGCGCGGCCCCGTAGGTCTCCTCGCCGCTCGTCAGGTCCCGCATGATGAACCAGAGGCGACGACCGGAATTGACCGGAAGCATCCGTACTTCCTCACCTTCGACGGTCAGCGTGACATAGCCGCTGCTGGTATAGGTCTCGACGTCACCGAGGATGTTCATGGTCTTCACGGTGACCGGCTCATCATGCGGGGTGAACCGGCCCCGGACCCGGTAGCGCTCGTCCACCGGAAACCACTCGAGTCCGGTGAACTGCTTGCGGAGCTCCGCCTCGGTATCGCGCACCCGGATCGCCAGGCGGGCGCCGCTGAGATGGACCCAGAAGGACACCGGTCCGGACCGGACCGTGACCCGTCGCTCGGACGGATAGAGCTGGGCGCCTTCGATGTCCTGGTCATCGATGGTCAGCGTTTGGTCCCCATGAGCCCGCACGGTGACGCGACCGTCCTCCAGTGTCAGGACGCCTGCTTCCGCCGGAAGGCGGGGGATGACCAGGTCGTTGCGGGGACTCGAGCCGAACGTGGTCTCGCCATCTCTCAAGAAGAAGAGCGCCGAAACGGTGAGCCACCCATCGTCGGCGGCCAGGTTGGTCTCTCGCTCGGCCCGCCACGCCTCGATCTCGGTCACGTAGTCGTTGGCGAAGAGCGCCGCCGTTCCTAGTGTGCCGAGCAGGGCGACTGTCGGGAGCGAGCGCATCAGGTTCGACATGCGGGTATCGAATCACACCGCCGGGACCCGGTCAACGACCGCGCGCCGACTGTGCCACAATTCGAGACGCTACCGATGACCGATCAACGTCCGGTCTTTCAGCATCCCCCCTGGATGGTGGGCATCATGCTCATCCTCGGCGTGCTCTCGTTGTTTGTCGGGTTGACCCTCGACCCGTTCTGGCTGGTCATCGGGAGCCCGGCGATTCTGACCCTGCTCGTCTTCATCGGGGTTCGCGTGGTTCTGCTGCGTCGTTCGATCGCGTCACCGCCCGGCCTCGACCGGCCGGAGCCGTCCTCTCCTGACGGCGACGTCGAGGACCGCCCGTGAGCGTCGGAGGCGTCCGCCCGCCGGCGGTGGCTGGCAGCTGGTACCCCGACGACCCCCAGGTGCTGCGCCAGACCGTCGAGGCATATCTTGACGACGCGCAGGTGCCCGTGGCCGAGGGCGTCAGGGGACTGATCGCACCGCACGCGGGTCTGATCTACTCGGGACCGGTCGCCGGACACGCCTACCGCGGCATCGTGGGCGGTGGCTATGACGTCGTGGTGCTGCTGGGACCGTCGCACTACGTGGGCTTCGAGGGCGTCGCGGTGCACCCGGACGGCCGGTTCGACACGCCGCTCGGGTCCGTTGCGGTCGACGACGCGCTGGCCTCCGAGCTCCTTGCCCGACCCGTCGTGGTCACCCATCCCACGGCGCATGACCGGGAGCACGCTCTGGAGATGCAACTGCCGTTCTTGCAGGCGGCCTTGCCCGGCACGCCGGTGCTGCCCCTCGTGATGGGGACCCAGGATCGAGAGACGATCCTGGCGCTGGCCGACGCGCTCGGCCAGGTGCTGGCCGGACGACGGGCGCTGCTGGTGGCCAGCACCGACCTGTCGCACTTCTTCGATGCCGGCCGCGCGGCCGAGCTCGACGCCGTGGTTGCGGGCCACGTCGATCGCTTCGATGCCGACGGATTGCTCGCGGAGTATGAACGCTATCCCGTGGCTGATCGCGGCCGGTATGTGGCCTGTGGTGGCGGCGCGGCCATCGCGGTCATGCGAGCGGCGGCCCGTCTTGGCGCCGACGATGCCCGGGTACTGTGCCGTTCGGACTCGGCCGCGGTCTCGGGAGACACGCACTCGGTGGTGGGTTATCTGGCGGCGATGTTCGGTCAGTTCGCCGACGACCGCGCGGGAGACGCCTGAATGCCGGGCGCGGTCATCAGCCTCGATGAGGGCGAGCGGCGTGCGCTTCTCGATCTGGCCAGGACCGCCATCGAGGCCCGACTGACTGGCCGCCCGGTGCCGTCGGTCCCCGCGCTCGGACTCGAGACCCCGGTACCGAGTGGTGTCTTCGTGACGCTGCGGTTGCACGACCGGCTGCGGGGGTGCATCGGGGCCATTGACACCACCGATCCATTGCCGGAGCTGGTGACGAGGGTTGCGGCCGACGCCGCGACCGAGGATCCGAGATTTCCCCCCCTTCCCGCCGACGCGCTGGCTGAGGTGCAGCTCGAGATCTCGGTGCTCGGACCGCTCGAACCGGTGCGCGACCCGGCCGGGATCGAGGTTGGTCGTCACGGCCTCGTCGTCGAGCAGGGCGAGAGGCGTGGGTTGTTGCTCCCGCAGGTGCGAACCGAATGGGGCTGGGATCGGGACACCTTCCTGGCCCAGACCTGTCGCAAGGCGGGCCTCGCTTCAGACGCCTGGCAACGGGGCGCCATCCTGTATCGGTTCGAGGCCCTGGTCTTCGCCGAGGCCGCGCGCTAACCGTCTCTCAACAGCCGGCGCAGCGTCGCGAGATTCTCGAGGTCCATCTCGTCGGCCTCGACCCCACCGCTCCGTCTTCCGCCACCCTTCGGCGTCTCCAGCACCATCGGTAGCTGAGTGAATCGGGGATCGGTGACGATGCGTCTGAACCCGTCCAGCCCGACGTGTCCGGCCCCGATGTGGGTGTGTCGGTCGACATGACTCCCGAGTGGGGTCTTCGAGTCGTTCAGATGCCACAGCCGGACACGGTCGAGCCCGACGGTGGTCTCGAGCTGGTTGACGGTGTCGTTGTAGCCGGTCGGCCCGCTCAGCTCGTAGCCGGCGGCGAGCAGATGGCAGCTGTCGAGACAGATGCCGAGAGGCGGCGCGCCGCCTGCCTCGGCCTCGTCGATGATGGCCGCGAGCTGCTCGAACGTGTGCCCGAGATTCGTGCCCTGGCCCGCCGTGTGCTCGAGCAGCAACCGCGTCTGGTATCCAGAGCGTGGTCGAAGCACCTCGGCCGCGCCCGTGGCGATGCGGTGCAGGCCCTCCGACGGCGAGGATGTCGTGTAGGAGCCCGGGTGGAGGACCACCCCGGCCAGACCGAGCGCTTCGGCCCGGTCGAGCTCCTCGCCGAGCGCGTCGATCGAGCGATTGCGGAGTGCGTCGTCTGGCGAGCCCAGGTTGATGAGGTAGCTGGCGTGAGCGAAGACCGGGTAGACCTGCCGGTCCTCGGCGGCCTGGCGGAATGCCGCGACCTCGGTGTCAGGCAACCGGCGTGCCCGCCACTGGCCTGACGACTTCGTGAAAATCTGCAGGGTGTCGCAGCCAGCCGCGGTGGCCCGGTCGACCGCTCGGGGCAGCCCTCCGGTGATCGACATATGGGCACCGAGTCGAGGCATCGGGGCTGATTGTCGCAGATGGCTGAACCGAGGGCGGGTTGCGTGGCCTCTCGCGGCTGACGGACAATGTGTGGTTCCAGGGTCGTCCGGACCCGCACTTCTCGTTGATAACGGTATCTTTCATGAGCACCCAGAACAGTTTCGGTACCCAGACCACTCTCTCGGCGGACGGCTCGACGGTCACCTACCACAGCCTGACCACCCTGGCGGCGCAGTTTCCGAGCGTGTCGCGCTTGCCCTACTCCCTGAAGGTCCTGCTGGAGAACCTGCTTCGCCGTGAGGATGGCTCGCGGGTCACCGCCGAAGACATCCAGACCCTGGCCACCTGGGATCCCCAGGCCGGCGCGACCAAGGAGATCGCATTCATGCCGGCGCGGGTCCTGTTGCAGGACTTCACCGGCGTTCCCGCCGTGGTCGACCTGGCCGCCATGCGTGACGGTGTCGTCCGTCTCGGGGGTGACCCGGACCGGATCAACCCGCTCCAGCCGGCCGAGCTCGTCATCGACCATTCCGTGCAGGTCGACCATTTTCGCGAGGCCAACGCGTTCGATCTGAACGCGCAGCTCGAGTTCTCCCGCAACAAGGAGCGCTACGCCTTCCTCAAATGGGGGCAGCAGGCGTTCGACAACTTCCGGGTGGTTCCGCCTGATACGGGCATCGTTCATCAGGTCAATCTCGAGTATCTGGCCCGCGTGGTGTGCACCGAACCGCACGGTGACGGCGTGATGGCGTATCCGGACACGCTCGTCGGCACCGACTCGCACACCACGATGGTGAACGGGCTCGGCGTGGTGGGCTGGGGGGTTGGCGGCATCGAGGCGGAGGCCGCGATGCTTGGACAACCCGTGTCGATGCTGATTCCCGATGTGGTCGGTTTCAAGCTGACGGGCCGATTGCCCGAGGGCACGACCGCGACCGACCTGGTGCTGACGATCACCGAGCGGCTCCGGCAACACGGGGTGGTCGGCAAGTTCGTCGAGTTCTTCGGGCCCGGCCTGGGCTCACTCACCCTGGCCGATCGGGCCACCCTCGGGAACATGTCTCCGGAGTATGGCTCCACGGTCGCCATCTGTCCGATCGACCAGATGACGATCGACTACCTGACGCTGACCGGCCGCGACGCGGGTCAGGTCGCGCTGGTCGACGCCTATGCGAGGGCCCAGGGGGTCTTTGGCGCCGAGGCGGGCGACCCGGTATATGCGGCGGTCGTGGAGCTGGATCTGGCCGAGGTCGAGCCCAGCATCGCCGGGCCGAAGCGACCGCAGGACCGGGTGCCGCTGGCCGGGGCCAAGCCCGCTTTCGGCGAGGTACTGTCGAACCTGACCGACGGGGCCGGGACGAACGGCCACGGCGCCAGGGATCGGATCGACCATGGCGCGGTGGTCATCGCCGCGATCACCAGCTGCACCAACACCTCGAACCCGAGCGTCATGATCGCGGCAGGCTTGCTGGCCAGGAAGGCCGCCGCGCGTGGACTCCGCCCGAAGCCGTGGGTCAAGACGAGTCTGGCGCCTGGCTCGCTCGTGGTCACCGAGTATCTCGAGGCGGCGGGTCTGATGGCCCCGCTGGCCGAGCTTGGCTTCGGGCTCGTGGGCTATGGCTGCACGACCTGCATCGGCAACAGCGGCCCGCTGCCTGAGGACGTCTCCGCGGAAGTGCGCGAGCGGAACCTGGTCGTGACCTCCGTGCTCAGCGGGAACCGCAACTTCGAGGGGCGGGTGCAGCAACAGGTCCGCGCCAACTACCTGGCGTCGCCTCCGCTGGTGGTGGCCTACGCGCTCGCGGGCTGGATGAGCACCGACCTGACCTCGGAACCGCTGGGGCAGGGAGCTGACGGCACCGACGTCTACCTGGCCGACCTCTGGCCGACGGCGGCCGAAGTGCAAGAGGCCATGGCCAGCGCCGTGCGGACGGACCAGTTCACCAGCAAATACGCCGGTGTCTTCGATGGGGACGAGCGCTGGCGGGGCCTGCCGGCGCCGACCGGACAGCGCTTCGCGTGGGACGACGAATCGACCTACGTGCGCAATCCTCCATTCTTCGAGGAGTTGTCACCCGAGCCCTCACCCCCGGGGGAGATCTCCGGCGCCCGTGTGCTGGCCCTGCTCGGCGACAGCGTGACCACCGACCACATCTCACCGGCCGGTGCCATTCCGGCCGACGGACCTGCCGGCCGGTATCTGGTGTCGTGCGGCGTGTCGCCGGGCGACTTCAACTCGTTCGGCAGCCGGCGTGGGAACCACGAGGTGATGATGCGGGGCACGTTCGCCAACATCCGCCTTCGCAACCAGCTCGCGCCAGGGACCGAAGGGGGATGGACCCGCTATCAACCGGATGGCGAGGAGATGAGCATCTACGACGCCGCGATGCGGTATCGCGACGCCGGAGTTGGTCTGTTGGTGCTGGCGGGGAAGGAGTACGGCTCCGGCTCGTCCCGCGACTGGGCGGCCAAGGGGACCATGCTGCTCGGGGTGCGCGCCGTGATCGCCGAGAGCTTCGAGCGGATTCATCGGAGCAATCTGGTGTTCATGGGCGTCCTGCCGCTCCAGTTCAAGGCGGGCGAGTCGGTCGGGTCTCTGGGCCTGACGGGTCAGGAGGCCTTCCGGGTGACGGGAATCGGCAGCGGGCTCGCTCCACGCGGTGAGGCGACGGTGGAAGCCGAGGCGTCGGACGGGACCCGGCGTACGTTCACCGTGGACGTGCGGATCGATACGCCCGACGAGCTGAGCTACTACCGCCACGGCGGCATTCTGCCGTATGTGCTCCGTCAGCTCGTCAACGGGAATGGCTGACGTCCGCTCGCGTCGGGGGACAGCCGTCCGTTCGGTTTCCGACGTCGGAGCGTCTCAAGAGGAGTCAGCATGAGGAGACCACGCGGTGCCCGCCCCGTTCTTGCCGGGGCCCTGACGATGGTGACGACGATGATGATGACGACAGCGGTCGCGGAAGCCCAGGATTCCCCTCCCGAGCAGATTGCCTGGGACCTGACCGAGATCTACCCCAGCTTCGACGCCTGGGACGCCGCCAAGGCGACGCTCGAGACGAGAGTGGCCGGACTGTCGTCCTACCGCGGCCGGCTCGGGGAGAGTGCTGCCGTGCTCCGGGAGGCGTACGACGAGATCTCGAACACCGAGAAGGAGCTGGCGCGGCTCTACGTGTTCGCCTTCCTGAAGGCGGACGAAGATCGTCGCGTCTCGGCCGACCAGGAACGTCGCGGGCTGGCCGCGGCGCTGCTGTCGGAGTTCAGCGAGGCGGTGTCCTGGGTGTCGCCGGAGCTGCTGCGGGTGGGGTCCGCCACCATCGAGCGGTTCCTTGGTGAGGACGAAGGGCTCGAGAAACACGCGTTCAACATTCGGAACACCCTGCGGCAGGAGCCGCACACCCTGTCCGACGAAGCCGAGCAGATCCTCGCCGCCACCGGTCCGGTCGTCCAGGGACCCGAGCGGATCTATGCGCTGCTGACCAGCTCGGACATCTCCTGGCCTACGGTGAGCCTGAGCTCGGGCGAGGAGGTCACCATCGATCAGGCGGCGTATTCGCTGCATCGCGCGTCCCGGAATCGGGACGACCGGAAGCGGGTGTTCGACGCCTTCTGGGGGACGTGGAAGTCCTACCAGAGCTCGATCGGGCAGACCCTCGACACGCACGTGAAGTCGCACGTGTTCCAGGCCAAGACCCGCAAGTACGAGAACGCGCTCGATGCGGCGCTGTCAGGGCCCAATATCCCGACCGCGGTCTATCGCAAGCTCATCGAGGCGACGCACCGGCACCTGCCGTCGCTCCATCGATACTTCCGTCTGCGGCAGCGGATGCTCGGGCTCGACGACCTGCACTACTACGACATCTCCCCGCCGCTGGTGGCCTCGGATCGGACCTTCGACATCGAGGAGTCGAAGGCGCTGACCCTGGCCTCGGCTGCGCCGCTCGGCGACCACTATCTGTCGCTCCTCGAACAGGGGTTTGACGGCAACTGGATGCATGTCTATCCCCAGGCTGGCAAGGCGCCTGGCGCCTACATGTATGGCAGCGTCTACGACGTGCACCCGTATCTGCTGCTGAATCACAACGGCCAGTTCAACGATGTCTCCACCTTCACCCATGAGTGGGGGCACGCGGTGCATACGTTGCTCTCGACCGAGAACAATCCGTACGAGACCTCGAGCTACGCGACCTTCACCGCCGAGATCGCCTCGACCACCAACGAGGTGCTGCTCCAGGAGCACATGCTCGGCCAGGACATCTCGGACGACGAGCGGCTGTTCTATCTCGGCACCGCGCTCGAGGCGGCTCGCGGGACGTTCTTCCGACAGACGATGTTCGCCGAGTTCGAGCTGCGGATTCACGAGCTGGTGGAGGCCGGTGAAGCGCTGTCGGGCGAGAGGATGACGTCGGTCTACGAGCAGCTGCTCCGCCAGTATCACGGCGCCGACGACGGGGTGATGACCATCGACCCGGCCTACGCGGTGGAGTGGGCGTTCATCCCGCACTTCTACCGGAACTTCTACGTGTTCCAGTACGCCACCTCGATCGCCGGCGGCACGATGTTCGCCGAGCGTTTCCTCAACGGCGACGAGCAGGCCCGCGACGACTATCTCGCGGTGCTGTCGGCCGGCGGCTCACGCTACGCCTACGAGCTGCTCCAGGAATACGGCATCGACCTGGCCACCGACGCCCCCTACGACGCCCTCATCTCCCGCATGGATCGAGTCATGGACCAGATTGAGGAGATCTTGGACCGGCAGGGGAATTAGCTGGTCCACGCGCTGCACGGCAAAGCCAACCGCTCGGCGCAGGGCTCGGCCAAGAAGGAGAGCGATGTGGCTGAAGCGTGTCAACTCGAGAGGAGCACACGGCTTGGCGCGCGACTGACGCGCGGGATTGCGGTCTGCCTGGCCTTGCTGGTCTGTGTTGGCCTGTTCAGCCGAGGAGTAGCCGGCGGCAGCAGCGAGACGGCCGGAGAGGGGACCACCCAACCTTCCGCCCAACTCCCCGAGCGGGACCCGAACGTCTGCCGCAGCGACCCGGCGATGGGCCCCGAGATGGTCGTCATCGAGGGCGGTCGTTTCCGGATGGGCTCGCTGGAGCGCTGACGAGTCACCGGTCAGCGCGGGCGCGGGACTATCCGCGATGGTCCTGGAGAGCGCGAGGAGGTTGTCGCCCTGGAACGGTCGTTGACCGGTGAGCATCTCGTGCAGCACGACTCCTAGCGACCAGATGTCCGTGCGGTGGTCGACGTCCTCACCGCGCGCCTGCTCCGGAGACATGTAGGCCACGGTGCCGAGCGCGGTGCCGGTTTCGGTGACCCCATCCGCCCCGGCCAGCTTGGCCAGCCGAAGTCGAGGATCTTCACGACACCGATCTTGGTCACGAACACGTTGGCCGGCTTGATGTCCCGATGCACGATGCCCGCGCCGTGTGCGTCAGCCAGGCCCGTTCCCACCTGCGTGGCAACGTCTGTCGCCTCGTCGAGCGCCAGTGGCCCGCGCGCGATCCGCTCCTGGAGCGTCTCCCCGTCGTAGTGGGCCATGACGAGGTAGAGCTCGCCGTCGGCGGTCTCGTCGATCTCGAAGATCGCGCAGATGTTGGGGTGGTCGAGGGCCGACGCTGCCTGCGCCTCTTGGAGAAACCGCTGCTTCGCGGTCTCGTCGCGGGTCAGATCCGGGGGCAGGAGCTTGATGGCCACCT
>MDTE01148988.1_pt1 | contig 10560 bp, 7 predicted proteins | sample 811231 | NCBI WGS metagenome assembly MDTE01 (sample SAMN05326651, study PRJNA326480) | marine metagenome | isolation source: seawater | place: Indian Ocean: Red Sea | collected 2010 | reverse complement strand
CCTCTCAACCAGTTGTTCCTTCGCGGACCTCGGTTCCGCGCCGAAGCGGAAGTAGTGCGCGATGTCGCACTCAGCGCCGCAGGAATCCTTCACCGCAAGGTCGGTGGTCCGAGTACGTTTCCTCCGTTACCTCAATCGGTACTCAACGACACATTCACACGCCCCAATTTCTGGGCGCCGGCCTCGGGCCCCGAGCGATATCGACGGGCACTCTACATTTTCCGCAAGCGCTCCATGCCCGACCCCGTACTGACAACATTCGACGCGCCAAATGCCGACTTCGCGTGTGCCCGCCGCGTTCGATCAAACACACCGCTTGCCGCACTGATCTCGCTCAACGAACCGATCTTCGTCGAAGCCGGGCGCGCTATGGCGCTGCGGATTCTTCGTGAAGGTGGTGCGAGCGACGAGGAACGCGCGGACTACGCCTTTCGGCTATGCACCGGACGCCACGCGCGTCCTGCGGAGCGTGCCGAAATCCTTGCACTCTTGAACGACCGTCGCGAGCGCCTCGCTGAGGGCTGGCTCTCGATCAACGAAATCGCCACTGGTGATCCGGCGAAAAAGCCAGAGATCCCACCAAACACGACGCCACAAGACGCGGCGGCGTGGACGATCGTCTCGCGAGTCATTCTCAATCTCGACGAAACGCTGAGCAAAAATTAAGGATCGACCGAAATGAATATGAACGATGAGCTGCGACTCGAGCGCGCACGTTACCTCAAACGTCGTTGGTTCCTCCGCGACTGCGGAGTCGGACTCGCAGGAATCGCTCTGCATTCACTTCTCAGTCGCGAGAACGTGACGGCTGCGGAAAGTTTGAAGAATCCGCTCGCCCCTCGAAAGCCTCACTTCGCTCCCAAGGCGAAGCGTGTCGTCTACCTGTTCAACGGCGGTGCGCCGAGTCATCTAGAACTCTTCGATCACAAGCCTGAGCTGACGAAGCGCGATGGAACAAATCCCCCTCCAGAACTGCTCAAGGGCTATCGCTCCGCGTTCATCAATCCGAACTCCGCGCTTCTGGGGCCCAAGTACGCTTTCCAGCGCCACGGCCAGTGCGGCATGGAACTCAGCGAGCTGCTTCCCTACACGTCGCAGATGGCCGACGACATCTGCCTGATTCGCTCGATGCACACGGAGGCAGTCAATCACGCTCCGGCTCAGATCATGATGAACACCGGAGCGCAGCAGTTCGGACGACCGAGCTTCGGCGCCTGGACTATGTACGGACTCGGGAGCGAAAGCGAGGACCTTCCGGGATACGTCGTCCTCAATAGTGCGCGCGGGACGAGCGGTGGCGCAAGCAACTACGGCTGCGGATTCCTGCCTACGTCATACGGCGGCATCCCGTTCCGCCCGACGGGCGATCCCGTGCTCTATCTGTCGAACCCAAAGGGATTCGACGACGACACGCAGCGCCAGTCGCTCGACAGCATACGTCGCCTCAACGAGCTTTCTCTGGCCGACACCGGTGATCCCGAGGTGGCTGCTCGCATTCAGAGCTACGAGACGGCCTACCGGCTACAGACGAGTGCTCCCGAGCTCATGAACCTGACACAGGAACCGCAAAGCGTACTCGACCTCTATGGGATCAAGAATCCCAACGAGTCGAGCTATGCGCGCAACTGCCTACTCGCCAGACGCTTGCTCGAACGCGGCGTCCGATTCGTTCACCTCTTCCATGAAGCTTGGGATCAGCACAACAACCTGACCAAGCGGATCAAGACGAACTGCGTCGCCACGGACCAAGGCACAGCAGCTCTCCTTCGTGACCTGAAGCAGCGCGGCCTTTTGGAGGACACTCTGGTCATCTGGGGCGGCGAGTTCGGGCGAACGCCCATGGTGCAAGGCGGGAACGACGGTCGCGATCACCACAACCGCTGCTACTCAGTATGGCTGGCGGGTGGTGGAGTCAAAGGCGGGCACGTTCACGGAGAGAGCGACGAGCTCGGCTTCAACGTCGCACACGACCCCGTTCACGTGCACGACCTCAACGCGACTCTGCTCCACTTGCTTGGCTTTGACCACACACGGTTGACCTACCGCTTCCAGGGACGCGACTTCCGGCTGACGGACGTGCACGGCCACGTGGTGCACGATTGTGTCGCGTAGCCCTTGGGGCGGAGGCGCCGGCGAGTTCAACGTTCGAACGACGAGACGAAGTCAAGGTAGGCCTCGGCGCGCTGCTCCCAGGAGTTAGCCTTCGCAAAGACAATGCGCTCCTCCTTGCCCTGAATTCCTTGCTCAACACGAGCCCGCACGTGCGCGGAGATTTCGTCAGGCGTCTCCCCGACGCTAACGTGCTCTCCGAAAAGCTCAACGTCCGCGACGGGCGTCGTCACCACCGACTTGCCGACAGACAAGTACTCATAAATCTTCAACGGGTTCGCCGAGCTGGCGATCCTTCCCAGCCGGAACGGTACCCAGGCGACGGAAAAAGTCGCGATGATGGACGGAACGAGATCGTAGGGTTGCTTGTCGAATACGTGGACGTTATCGAGCCCGTTGACTGACTCCATCCCAGGGCTGCCGTCATGTGGACCGACGAGAACGAATCGATAATCCGGATTCGCGTTGGCCACGCTGGCGATCAACCCCCAGTCTACCCACCGAAAGAGCGCGCCCACGAAGCCCACCACCGGTCGATCGCCTCGCGCAAGCTCCGCGATCTCCGCCGGTGCTTGGGTCGCTCGGGCGCGTGCTTCGAACCCCTCGGCGTCTACCGCATTCTGAATCAAGGTTGCCTTGAGCCCCTCACAGCGCTCTTCCAAATCCCGACCGAGTGGCGTCGCCGTCACGACCGCTTGCTCCGTATGTTGAAGCAGATCGTCTTCCCAACGATCGAACAGCGTCGTCAGCTCGCTGCGAGGAACGTTGACCGAGAGGTCGTCGACGCAGTCGTACACAACGTGGCGAAACGGCAGTTCGCCGAGCCAAGGGGCCCACACCGGAGACGAAACAAGCGCAATAGCGCTCTCCCAATCGACTCGCTTGTCGAGGTCACGCTTCAGACTCTTCGCACGCCCGGCAATCGACCGTTGAAGCCGCCCCTCACCGACGCGACTCCAAAAACGTGACGGGTACGTCGGCCACGGTCGAACGACGACACCGCTCGACCCGCGCCCAAGGAGTCGCTCGATCGCCGTGCGGTAGGAAGGCACTTGGACAAAAGTCGCCGGTTGCCCGCGACGCTGCCACGCCTCGACGAGCATACGCTGGCGGGAAATGAGCGGAAACTCCCACCCCACCGATGCCAGAAAGACCAGGTGGAACCGGTCAGCAGACGCGCCAGACTTGCCGTTGGTGGACTCCGACATGCAACGAAAGCTCGCTCCTACGCGGCGACCCGAATCTGGGCCGCGACTCATACGACCGTAGGCGAACGGGAAAGTCAAGCTGGCGCGAAAGTACTCGCCAGGTCACTCTCCGTTCGATTGACGTCACATCAAACCTCACCTACACTGGCGGGCTGTTTTCAATTGACGGGAGAAAGAGCGTGAGTCCGGACCGCAAGGAAACTAGAGTGTGCGTCGTTGGCCTCGGGTACACTGGGCTACCCACTGCGACGATCCTCGCCTCGAGTGGCTACACCGTGCACGGCGTCGACGTCAAACCGGACGTGATCGAACTGATCAACTCCGGTCATGCGCCGATGACCGAACCTGACCTGGACATGCTCCTCCAGGCGGCTCTCAGTACTGGGCGCTTCCGCGCCTACGCGGAGCCTAGTGAGGCCGAGGTGTACATCCTTTGTGTCCCCACGCCGTGCAATGCGGACCACAGCGCGGACCTGACCTTCGTCATGGACGCGACCCAATCGATCGCGCGATTCGTGAAACCGGGAGATATCGTCGTCCTTGAGTCGACAAGCCCACCTGGAACCACTGATCAAGTCGCGGAACTCCTCTACATGGAGTCAAACGTACCCGCCGGCAGCCTTCACGTCGCCCACGCGCCAGAGCGTGTCCTTCCCGGCCGCGTGTTGAGAGAAGTTGTCGAAAACGATCGCGTAATCGGCGGAGTCGACAAGTCGTCCACCGAGAAAACGATCGAATTCTACTCTACGTTTGTTTCTGGCGAGTTGCACGGCACCGATGCGAAGACAGCGGAGGTCGTGAAGCTGGTCGAGAACGCCAGCCGCGACGTAAACATCGCCTTTGCCAATGAGCTTTCAATGATAGCCGACGATCTCGGCCTCGATATCTGGGAGATCATCGAGATCGCGAACCGTCACCCGCGCGTCAACCTATTGCGGCCTGGCCCAGGCGTCGGCGGACACTGCATCGCAGTCGACCCGTGGTTCCTCGTATCGTCCGCTCCCGACCACAGCGAACTGATACGCACCGCACGCACCGTCAACGACGGCAAACCCGACTGGGTCGTTGAACGGATCAAGCGACGCGCCGAACGATTCCGATCGCCTCACATTGCTTGCTTCGGATTGGCCTACAAGGCAAACGTCAACGACTTCCGTGAGTCGCCGGCGCTCAAGATCGTCGACGGTGTCAGCGCCGCAAACATCGGTGAGGTCGCGGTCGTTGAGCCCCACCTGGACCGCCACGACACGTTCCATCTGGAAACCGTCGACAAAGCCGTCGAGTGGGCAGATATTTTGGTCTTCTTGGTGGCACACGACGAGTTCAAACGTATACCGCCGCAAGCGCTCGATGAAAAGAGCATCATCGATGCATGCGGGTTGTTTCGCTGAGAACTTGCTCGTAGCCCGAAAGCGTGCACTCTGCCGCTCGCTGCCACGTGAATTCGCTACGAATCCGTTCGCTGAGTGATTCCTTCGGACCATGCTCCAGCGCACGATCGACGGCTTGCCGAATCGACTCGACATTCGCCGGGTCGCAGTATTCCGCCTCGTCGCCGAAATAGTCACGCGTCCCGCCTCGTGACGTGATCACGCTCGCGCACCCGCAAAGTGCAGCCTCAAGCCCTGCGAGTCCGACCGTCTCATACCAGCTCACGCATGCATGCACGCGCGCGCGCTGAAAATACCGGCGTAGCTCTGCCGACGTCTGCCAGGGCACAAACTCCACCGATGCTCCCGCCTCGCTCCGGCAGCGTTCGTAGTATGCGGTCCCGTCCGGCGGTTGCGCGACCAAAGTCAACGGGACCGAGCTCCCGGTAAGCGCCCGGATCAACGCGAGCTGGTTCTTGCACGGATCGATTCTGCCGGCGTACAGAACTCCCTGGCGCCCCTCGGGCCACGGGCTCTGCGGAGGATAAAACGTCTCGGAGTCGACGCCGTTGGGAACGATGACGAAGGGACGTTGGATCCCGAAGTGCTCCTCGATCTGGCGGGCCTCAGCTGCGCTGTTCGGTAAGAGAAGTGACGTCGCGTTGAGAACCCTCGCCGCGGCTCGACGATAGGACCAAAGCGTCGGCCCCCGAGCTATAGAAGAAGACCGCCGCCACCCAAGCGCGGAGCGTGAGAACATGCGGAGGCTCTGATAGCCGTCGTGACCGAGCACTCGCGCGACACAGCGCTGGACGCCGACACGGCCACGACGATCGAACTCCGCACCCGTCCAATAAATCGGACTCAAAATCGCTTTTCCGCCGGCACCTACGATGCGTCGATAGTGAGCAACGTTTTCCCAAAGACGATCGAGGTGAAACAGGTGAAACAGGTCGAACCGTTCGAGTCGAGCTTCCGGAACGTCAACCGCAAATTCGACGGCTACACCGAGACGTTCCAGACAGCGCGCCGTGCTATGAATCTGCACAGTGTCACCGCCAGGGTGATCGTCAAGATCGGGACGTACTAACCAAAGAACGCGCATCGAGTCATCCGCACTGAGGGCTGGACATTAGCCTTCACTCACCTCACGCACCACCTCCGCAAATCGCTCGCCGGAACGCTCCCACGTAAACTCGCTGGCGCGCTGAGCACCCTTCATGACGAGTTCCGCGCGTAGGGAATCGTTCTGAACAATCTCACGCAGACCACGCGCGATATCGTCGACGCTCAGAGGATCGACGTAGAGGGCAGCCTCCCCGCACACCTCTGGAAGGCTCGCAACGCGTGAGGTCACGACAGCGCAACTCGATGCCATCGCCTCGATCGGTGGCAGTCCGAACCCTTCGTAAAGCGTAGGGTAGACGCAAGCAAGCGCGCCGCGGTAGAGCTGAGCAAGGCGCACGTCCGAGACGCTTCCCTCAAAACGGACGCCGGGAATGTCACGAGTGCTTTGCGCCAGAGCGGAGTCAGCAAACACTCGACTGCCGGCACCGACCACGACCAAATCGACGTCCGACGACAGTTGCGCGCGGTCGAACGCCGCGATCAATCGTCCGAGATTCTTCCGAGGGTCGATGGATGAGACCGCCAGCAAGTAGCCTCGATCGCCTTCCGCGCTCGATGAGCCGGCCGTTCCGTTCGAGTTCCTGAAGATATCCGCCGGCGCGGCAGGCACAACGGTCACGCGGTTTTCATCAACCACGAGATACTTGACGATCTCCCGCTTTGAGAACTCACTGTCCGTGACGATTGCGCTGCTACGACGCGCGACGCGAGGAATGAGAAAACGATAGAGGTAACGAAAGCGCCGCGAGAACCAGCGCGGCTCGTGAAAGAACGACATGTCGTGCAGTACGGTCACCTGGCGCGCTATACGCAGCGGAGCGGTATTGCAGAGGTTGACGAGCGTCACCGGCTGCTTCTTGAGAAGGGTCGGCAGGCTAATCTGCTCCCAAAGGTGCCCTCGCAGAAAACAGTACGTTTTCACCGGAAGCTCGCCCGACAACTGCGCGGCACGCTCCGGTGGGCAGGAGCCGGGCGTAAGAAGCGTCACGTCGGCGAGCCGCTTCGCGAGCTGAGAGCTCATCTCCAGCGCGTAGCGCTGCACCCCGGTGAGCGGTTGCGTGAGAAAGCGTCCGTTGATGACGATCTGTGCGCTCATACGGTCTCATTCTGCACCGATCGCCGTCCTCGCGTCTACCTTGCCGAAAAAACGTAGACTTCAACTCGACGCTCGTCGTCGCCCGGGCGTTGTGGAAACCGGGCCACACGTGCCGCGCCGCGGGAGGCGAGTCCCTTGCGGAGGTACGCGTTTCGCGCTACGTCCTTAGCGTTAAGAACCGCGAAGTGGCGGGATGACGCCCCAAATCGCCGGGGAAACGGCGTCCCAGTGTTGCGCTCATCGAGTCCGGCTCGATACGCACTGAAAAAATTCTCGACGTAGAGAGAATCGCCTTCCGACAAGCGCTCCGCAATCCACTCGACGGCCTGGTTCTGCCCATGTACGCCGTCATGCAGTTGACGTCGGAGAAGCGACGGCAACGAAACCACAAGGCCCAAAATTAGCCCGAAAGAGATCAGACAGCGGAGGCTCACCGCTCTCGCGAGGATCGTCTCCAGTCCGCAGGCGGAACGCACCTTTTCACCGACTCGAAACAGAGCATAAAATGACAGACAGCAAGCCGCCGGGGTGAGGACGAGAACGAACCTTGACGACAAGTACCCCGCTCGCAAGCTCACGGTTGACAGCACTGCGGCATAGACGCCGAAAGCCACACCGAGAAAAATCCCGCCCGGTCGTCGCCTGCCGGAACGCAGCGCAATCCACGCTCCGAGTGCAGCCAGAACCGCGAAGACGTACTGCAGCTCCTGAGCAAACTTTTCCACCACCCGCTTGAGCCCGGAAAGCAATCCTGGAGTGCTCGCTGCGAATGCCAGCGTCTGACTCCCTGAGGCGGACGCTGCGGTACCACCGAAAGTCCCGCCGAATTCTCCGAAGAACCCGAAGAAGACCCTCGTCGCTGGCTTGCCGCTCAGTTGCCCCCGAACAAGATAGAAGAGCACGAGTCCGATGAGGAAGCCGGCACTCAGCCATGCGATTCGCTTCACAACTTGGGGTACCGACCACTCGGGACGCTTTCTCTCAACGAAACCCACAATCGCAATCGCCGCACCCGCAGCGGCAGCGAACGTCAGGGCATCGACTCGTGTCCAATACGCCAACGAGCCGACAAAGCCACTCGCCAACAAGAGTCCGCGATGAGGACTCGCACGGGCCTCAGCTTCAAGTTCGCTAATAGCACGGACCAAAAGCAACGCAGCCAACAGCCAGAAGAACGCGTAGAGTGGATCGGAAAGGATATCGGACGTTTGCCACATCGGCCGTGGCAACAAAACAAACGCCACCGTGCCAGACCACGCGACAAGCGCTCCCCAAACGTGACGCGCCAGAAAATAGGCGACGACGGTCATCAGAAGCCCGCAACCGGCAGTCGTCACCTGCGCCAACCGAACTCGCGCCGCGCGCGAAGTAACGCCGTAGTTCTCACCAAGGGTCAACGTCGCGGAGAGAACAAACGGATAACCCGGGTGATCCACGGACCCTCGAATCACATCAATCCACGGTTTGTCGTGAAGCGAGCTCGCATAGGCGAAATAGCGCCCTCCGTCTCGGGATGGCGACACCGAAGTAGAGATGATAGCGGCTCGCGACAGAATATAGAGTGCGACGATGGATCCCAAAGCCCACCCGAGGTGGTTCGCCCTCATTGCGTTCAAAACCATCCGCGCTACCAATGCATGACGAAGCCACCGTCGACATTAATCGTCTGCCCGGTAACGACCCGAGCTCGCGGCGATGCAAGGAATACCGACATGGCCGCCAAGTCCTCCGGCTCCTGCCAAATGCCGAGCGGACAGACCTTACGAATCTTTTCACCTGCCCACTCTTCGTATGTCATCGCCGACGTGTCGTCCGGCTGAGTCTTCGTCCAAGCCTCCCACACCGAGCGATTGAGATCCGACTTGACCATCCCCGGGCAAAGACAATTTACGCGCACGCCGTACTCAGCGAGATCCTTCGCGGCACACTGCGCGAAGTTGATCACCCCGGCCTTCGACGCGCTGTAGGGAGGGTCGGTCTGCGAACCGATCTGCCCAGCAACCGACGAGTAGAAGAGAAAGCTACCACTACGCCACTCGATCATCTTCGGCGAGAACGCGTGCGCCACGTTTACGGTTCCGGTGATGTTGATCTGCAGAACTTTATCCCAGTCGCCGGGCTGAAGATTCCAAAACGGAAAACCGTACTTGTGCGAACCGATCGCGGCGGTACAGACGACGTGGTGGTAGGCTCCAAGGGACAATTCCACCTCGCCGGCGACTTCCTGCATGCGCGGATAGTCGGTAATGTCCGCCACAAGCCCCACGGTTTTCACGCCGTGCGTACTCGCAAGCTCCTCGGCCACGCCGCCGACGCTTTCGTCGCGATCGACGCAAGCGACCGATGCACCCTCCGCCGCGAACGCTTCCGCAACCACCCGTCCGATTCCCATAGCCCCACCGACGACGACGGCGACGCTTCCCTTCAGCTCGAGATCCACGGCGACGATCCTCCTTGCTAATCGCTCACGTCCATTCTGCGCCAACGATCTTCGTCGTGCAGCCCTTGATCTTCAACAGGCGACCTATCACAATCGAGGTCTCATTCCAAATTTCACCATCACTTATTGCGTTTCACGCGGTCCCGGAGGCCAAAGACATGTTCCGACTTGCCGTACTCGCCTGTTTTTGTCTAACGACACTCCCCTTGAGCGCGCAGAGCAGTGAATTCGGCGCATGGAAGTCGCTGTTCAACGGCCACGACACGTCCGGGTGGATGCTCGCGAAGCCGAGCGACCCCAAGCGCGCCAATCAGCGGACGAACTCCTGGAAGGCTGAGAACGGGACGCTGACGAACGGTGGGCCGGGGAAGAATGACCTCTGCACCGTCGATTCGTTCCGCGACTACGAGCTGGAACTGGAATACAAGATCCCACCGGGCGGCAACAGCGGCGTCTACCTGCGCGGCCAAATCGAGATCCAGGTGTTCGACAGCCACGGAAAGTCCGATGAACAGTTGCAAAAGGTTGACGCCGGAGCGATCTACGGCGGCGAGTTCGTCGCTCTACGAAGCACGCAGTACCCACCCGGGCAGTGGAACAAATACCGTGTGCTCCACGTCGGCAATCGCATCACGGCTTGGCACAACGACGTCCTGATCCAGGACAACGTCTACACCTCATCGCGGACCGGCGGTGCCATGGATGAGCATGGGGCCGGAAACAAACTCACGAGCACCCGTGAAGGTCCGGTTATGCTCCAAGGCGATCATGGCCATGTCTGGTACCGCAACCTCCGCATTCGACCGCTCTTCACGAGCGGTTCAGGCTGGAAACCAATCTGGAACGGCAAGGATCTCTCACAGTTCAACGCCCACAAGAAGGACATCAACGCGCTCTGGGAAGTCGAGAATAACGCGTTCACGAACACGAAGCACGGGAGCGAAGGCACGGATATTTGGACGAACGGTGAGTACGGCAACTTCCTCGTCTACTACTGCTACAAGAGCGACCCGAACGCCGACGGTGGCAACAGTGGGTTCTATCTGCGCAACCAGTGGGAGCTACAGATCTTCAGCACCGCTTCGCTCGTCGACTCCCACCGCGACGGCGCGCTCTACTCGATTCACCCCGTGCTCGCAACTGCGCGCCACGGCGTCAACCAGTGGAACCACATGTTCGTTAAGGTCGCGGGTCAAAAGATCTGGGCCT
>MDTE01008760.1_pt1 | contig 10561 bp, 6 predicted proteins | sample 811231 | NCBI WGS metagenome assembly MDTE01 (sample SAMN05326651, study PRJNA326480) | marine metagenome | isolation source: seawater | place: Indian Ocean: Red Sea | collected 2010 | reverse complement strand
TCCCAGCTCGCTATGATGGCTCCAGCTTCTACTCCATCTCCGTCTCCTTTTTTTAATACCGCTCCATAAGGCAATTTATATCTTTCTCTCTCCCTTCCAGTTTCATTATCGGAGACCGCTATTTCGCCTGATCGAGAAACGGCAACTAAGTCTCCATCGGTTTTAGTTATGGTTTTTAAATTATGCAGCTTTATTGCTCCAGCATGCTTAACCTGAACATTATCTATTGCAGTTGCCCTAGACGCTGCTCCTCCAATATGGAAAGTACGCATGGTCAGCTGAGTTCCAGGCTCTCCAATGGACTGAGCAGCTATAACTCCTACCGCCTCTCCAATATTTACCAGATGTCCCCGCCCTAGGTCTCTTCCGTAGCACATACTGCACAGGCCGTAACGCGTCTCGCACGTGATTGGACTTCTTACCTTGATCTCATCCACAGCAGATGCCTCGATAAGCTCGACTACCTTCTCATCTATCATCGTATTCCGTTCAACAACAAGATTTCCATCGTCGATGACATCCTCTGCCGTTACCCTACCTAATATCCTCGTGCCTAGAGCTTCTACAACATCTCCTCCCTCTATCACCGCAGACATCAGCATTCCGTCCTCTGTGCCGCAATCCACTTCTGTAATAACCAGATCTTGCGCAACATCAACTAGCCGACGTGTTAAGTATCCTGAATTCGCGGTTTTCAAAGCGGTATCCGCTAAGCCCTTTCTGGCACCATGAGTTGAGATAAAATATTGCATTACAGAAAGACCCTCACGGAAGTTTGCTGTGATCGGTGTTTCTATAATGCTTCCATCCGGCTTTGTCATGAGGCCACGCATGCCTGAAAGCTGCCTTATTTGGGCAGGAGATCCCCGCGCTCCGGAATCAGAGTACATCCAAACGCTGTTGAATGAAGTCTGCTCTTCATCATCTCCGTCTCGATTTTTAACCGTTTCTTTAGCCAAGGTCTCCATCATTGCAGAGCCAACCTTGTCATTTGCACGAGTCCAAATGTCGATGACCTTGTTATATTTTTCACCCTGGGTCACTAACCCCGATGAAAACTGACCTTCAATTTCCCGTATCTCCTCTTCCGCGCCTGCGATAATAGTTGCTTTATCTTGAGGTATCACGAAGTCTTCAACGCCAATTGATGCGCCAGAGAGAGTAGAATATTGATATCCCAGATACATGAGCTGATCGCAAAAAACTACCGTATCTTTAAGGCCTACCGACCTGTAGCAGAGGTTTATGAGTTTTGATATGTCCTTGTTTCCCATGGTTCTGTTTATCTGATCGAAATCAATACCTTTCGGCATAATCTGATAAATTAGACTTCTGCCAACGGTGGTATCGATCAACTCTCTAGTTCGCTTCCCAACTTCGGAGGAGCGAGATTGGATCCGTAGTTTGATCCGCGACTGAAGCCCTACTTTACCTGCCTCGTAAGCTCTTGATATTTCCTCTACGTCAGCAAATATCATTCCTTCGCCCAAATCGTTTACTCGCTCGCGGGTCATCCAGTAAACCCCTAGAACCACGTCTTGGGAAGGGACTATAATTGGCTGGCCATCAGCGGGCAACAAAACATTGTTAGTCGACATCATCAGAGCTCTGGCCTCTAACTGCGCTTCGATTGTCAAAGGGACGTGAACAGCCATCTGATCGCCATCGAAGTCAGCATTATAGGCCGTGCATACGAGTGGATGGAGTTGAATGGCTTTCCCTTCTATCAGCACTGGCTCAAAAGCTTGGATTCCCAACCTATGGAGCGTTGGGGCTCGATTTAAAAGTACGGGGTGCTCTCTTATTACCTCGGCTAAGATATCCCAGACTTCCGAAGTTTCTTTCTCTACCATTTTTTTTGCTGCTTTAATGGTTGTTGCTAAACCTCTCGATTCTAGCTTCCCAAATATAAACGGCTTGAAAAGTTCTAACGCCATTTTCTTGGGAAGACCGCACTGGTGGAGTCTCAAAGTCGGACCAACTACGATTACAGATCGCCCCGAATAGTCGACTCTCTTGCCGAGCAGATTTTGACGAAATCTCCCCTGTTTACCTTTAATCATATCGGCCAACGATTTTAAAGGTCTTTTATTTGTTCCAGTAATGGCCCTGCCCCTCCGTCCATTATCAAGAAGCGCATCAACCGCCTCCTGCAGCATTCTTTTTTCATTGCGCACGATTATGTCCGGAGCAGAGAGGTCCAACAGACGCTTTAACCTGTTATTCCTATTTATAACCCTACGGTACAAATCATTTAAATCCGAGGTTGCAAATCTGCCTCCCTCAAGCGGAACTAGCGGTCGTAGGTCGGGCGGCAACACAGGCAGAACCTTCAATATCATCCATTCCGGCTTGTTCCCAGATTTTTCGAATGCCTCTATTAGTTTTAGCCTTTTTGTATATTTCTTGATCTTTGTCTCAGAATTCGTGTTAGGCAAATCATCTCTAATAGATTGGATCTCTTCCTGAAGATCCATGTCTTCCATAAGAGCTTGAATTGCTTCGGCTCCCATTTTTGCGTCAAATTCATCTCCGAATTCTTCAAGAGCCTCGTAATATTGCTCATCTGACAGAAGTTGTCTCTTCTCTAACGTTGTCAAACCAGGGTCAATGACGACAAATGATTCAAAATATAAGACTCTCTCAATATCTCTTAGCGTCATGTCCATTAAAAGCCCAATCCTTGAAGGCAGAGACTTCAAAAACCAAATATGCGCAACTGGACTTGCTAATTCAATGTGGCCCATTCGCTCCCGACGCACCTTAGCCAAAGCCACTTCTACTCCGCACTTTTCGCAGATGACTCCCCTGTGTTTAAGTCTCTTGTATTTTCCGCAAAGACACTCGTAGTCTTTGTTCGGTCCGAAAATTTTTGCACAAAAAAGACCGTCCCTTTCAGGCTTGAAAGTTCGATAGTTTATAGTTTCGGGTTTTTTAACTTCTCCATAAGACCAGCTTCTAATCATGTCGGGGGAAGCCAACCCAATTCTGAGAGAATCAAATTCCTCTGAATGTCCCTGTGTCTTTAAAATATTCAGCAAATCTTTCAAAATTTTTCTCCAAACAAGAATTTCTTCGAGTCAATTTTCTATACGAATTTAGTTTCTCTGCTCGTTCTCAAGCTCAATATCTATACCTAAAGACCGGATTTCTTTAACAAGGACGTTAAATGATTCCGGCATCCCAGGTTCCATCTTGTGGTCGCCATCAACTATATTTTTGTACATTCGAGTTCTGCCGTGAACATCGTCAGATTTAACCGTCAGCATCTCCTGTAAGGTATAAGCAGCGCCATAGGCTTCCAAAGCCCAAACTTCCATTTCGCCAAACCTTTGACCTCCAAATTGAGCCTTTCCTCCCAGGGGTTGCTGGGTGACCAGACTATAGGAGCCAGTTGAGCGAGCATGCATTTTATCGTCAACCAAGTGATTAAGCTTCAACATATACATATAACCTACTGTTACAGGTCGATCGAACCTCTCACCAGAACAGCCGTCATACAAGACACATTGCCCATTGGAGGGTAGTCCCGCTATCTCTAGCATTTTCTTGATTTCGCTCTCATTGGCCCCATCAAAAACGTTTGTCGCCATCGGGACCCCCTCTCGAAGGTTTTCTGCCAATTCGATTATTTCAGTATCTCCAAAAGCATTAAAGTCCTCTTCTCGCCCACTTTGGTTGTAGATACTCTCTAGAAACTCACGGATCAGTACGACATCTTCTCGCTGATCTAGCATTTTTCCTATTTTTTTACCTAAACCATGTGCGGCCCAACCAAGATGTGTCTCTAAAATTTGCCCCACATTCATTCTTTTGGGGACCCCCAGAGGATTTAGAACTATGTCAACAGGCTCGCCATCATCGTCAAAAGGCATATCCTCAACAGGTTTTATCACAGATATCACCCCTTTATTGCCATGACGGCCAGCCATTTTATCTCCAGGCTGGATTCTTCTTTTAACTGCGAGGTAAACCTTAACAATTTTTAGGACCCCGGGTGCCAAGTCGTCGCCCGACTCGAGCTTTCTTTTGCTCTCCTCAAATCGTTCATCCAACTCCTTTCGGCGGTCCTGAAGCCTTTGATCCGCTATCTCAAGCAGTTCGTTAAGACTTTCAGTCTCCATTCTAACTTTCAGAAGATCGCTGAGATCAAAGTTAGATAAGTGCTCCTCATTCAATGTCTCGCCCTTCTTGAGACCAGGAGCAGTGATTACCTTCTTTCCTTGAAGCGAAACTGCGAGCCTTTCTCGCGTAGCAGTCTCCACAATTCTATATTCTTCTTCTATATTTTTTCTGATTTCAACTAAGGCCGCTTTCTCAATATCTAAGGCCCTGTTGTCTTTTTGTAAACCGTCACGAGTAAAGACCTGAACGTCTATCACCGTTCCTTTATAACTGCTTGGTACTCGCAAAGATGTGTCTTTTACATCAGATGCTTTCTCTCCGAAGATGGCTCTTAATAGTTTTTCTTCTGGAGTTAATTGCGTCTCTCCTTTGGGCGTAACTTTGCCTACGAGGATATCTCCAGGGTCCACTTCTGCACCTATGTATACTATGCCTGACTCATCGAGCTTAGAGAGTGCGCTTTCTCCTACATTAGGGATATCAGAGGTAATCTCCTCAGAACCCAATTTGGTGTCGCGCGCTACACAGGTAAGCTCCTGGATGTGAATAGTGGTAAACCTATCCTCTTTAACCACCTTTTCCGAAATCAATATTGAATCTTCGAAGTTGTAGCCATTCCAAGTCATAAACGCAATTCGTATATTTTGTCCAAGCGCTAGCTCGCCGATATCTACAGAAGGCCCATCAGCTAATACATCCTGTTTAGAAATCATATCTCCAGCTTTTACCAAAGGCTTTTGATTGATGCATGTGTTTTGATTAGAGCGCGTATATTTAGTTAGGTTGTATATATCTACTCCTGCCTCCCCACTCTCTGTCTCGTCGTCATTTACTCGGACGACGATTCGGCCGGCATCAACCGTTTCAACCATCCCACCGCGCAGAGCAACAACGCAGACGCCGGAATCCCTTGCAACGGTTCTCTCCATTCCTGTGCCAACTAAAGGTTTTTCCGCTTTTAAAGTTGGAACTGCCTGGCGTTGCATGTTCGAGCCCATTAAAGCTCGGTTTGCATCATCATGCTCCAAAAAAGGGATTAAAGAGGCGGCTACCGATACCACCTGCTGCGGAGACACGTCCATGAAGTTGACCGATTCTCTGGGCATTTTAGTAAACTCTCCCTGGAATCTGACATCAACAAGATCTTCTACTAAAACTCCTTTGCTATCTAATTGAGAGCTCGCCTGCGCAATTACATAATCGCTCTCTAATATTGCTGACAAATACTCTATCTCGTCAGTGACCCTACCATCTAAGACTCTCCTGTATGGACTCTCAAGGAAGCCGTAGGAATTTGTCCTGGCGTAGGTAGCCAAAGAATTAATAAGTCCAATATTTGGACCCTCAGGCGTCTCAATTGGGCATACTCTGCCGTAGTGGGTGGGATGAACGTCTCGCACCTCAAAACCTGCTCTCTCCCTGGTTAATCCTCCGGGCCCTAGTGCAGAAACTCGTCTCTTATGGGTAACCTCAGAGAGCGGATTATTTTGATCCATAAACTGAGATAGTTGAGCCGAACCGAAGTATTCTTTTACCGCGGCCGCGACCGGCTTAGCATTAATAAGATCCTGCGGTAGAAGTCCTTCTGATTCGGCTAACGATAGGCGCTCCCTAACTGCGCGCTCAACTCTAATTAACCCTAATCGAAACGCATTTTCCGCCATCTCACCTACTGATCTTACCCGGCGATTTCCCAAGTGATCTATATCATCTACGTTGTCTTTTCCATTTCGGATATTTATCAGGCATTTCATAACATCGACTATATCTTGGTTGGAGAGCACTGCCTCACCAAGCTCTTCATCACGCCCTAATCTTCTATTAAACTTCATCCGGCCGACAGGGGACAGGTCGTATCTTTCCGAGGAAAAGAAAAGATTAGTAAACAGATTTTCTGCTGCCTCCTTGGTTGGAGGCTCTCCTGGTCTCATCATTCTGTAAATTTCTACGAGAGCTTCTAATCGATTATTCGTAGAATCGACTTTTATAGTGTCAGAAATAAAAGATCCGCAATCCAAATCATTGGTATAGATGGTTTCGAAAGAAGTAATTCCGAGATCTGAGATCTTATCTAAGATCTCCTCGGTGATCTCGGTATTACATGCAACAACAATTTCTCCAGTTTCAGAATCCATCAGGTCCTTTGCCAAAACGTGGCCGCATACATAACCCGGAGGACAGTTGAGTCTCGTCAATCCTGCCTTTTCCATTTCTCGGATGTGTCTCGCAGTTATTCTGCTTCCCTCTTCGACTATAACAGCACCCTTCTTATCACAAATGTCGAATTGGGCAGTCTCTCCCCTTAATCTCGTTGCAATGAGTTCTAGGGTGTAAGCCTCGTCAGTGACCTCGAAACTATCTGTTTCGAAAAATGTTTCCAAGATTTCTTCTGCGGAAAACCCCAGAGCCCTGAGCAAAATGGTGGAGGGCAATTTCCTTCTTCTGTCTATTCTTGCGTATAAATTGTCTTTCGGATCGAACTCGAAATCTAGCCAAGAGCCTCGCATGGGAATGACCCTGGCGGAATATAGTAATTTGCCCGATGAATGGGTTTTCCCTTTATCATGATCAAAAAAGACCCCTGGAGATCTGTGCAACTGAGAGACGACTACCCTCTCGATTCCATTTATGACAAAGGTCCCATTGTCAGTCATCAAGGGTATTTCGCCCATATAGACTTCTTGCTCTTTAATGTCTTTTACATCCTTGTTGCCTGAGTCTTTATCGAATATTAAAAGCCGCACCGTGACCTTCAAAGGTACGGCATATGTCACACTTCTCAACTGACATTCTTTGACATTAAACTGAGGCTTCCCCAACCTATAGCTGACATACTCCAAAGAAGCATTACCAGAATAACTCGTGATAGGGAAAACTGATTGAAAAGCGGCATGGAGACCCTTCATCTCTCTATCTGATGGCTCAACCTTGTCCTGAACAAACTCTTTATAAGACTCCACCTGTATCGCCAAAAGGTAGGGTATAGACATAACCTGGGGGAGTTTTCCGAAGTCTTTTCGGATACGTTTCTTCTCTGTGTAAGAATAGGCCATCAATGCCTCCAGCTAAATAGAAAAATTTAATGTAAGTGCGAGGAACCAAACTGAATCGGCCCCTCAATTTAAAAGCAACCGTCTACTTCAGCTCTACAGACGCACCCGCTTCTTCCAGCTGTTTCTTCATATCCTCTGCATCATCTTTGGACACACCTTCTTTTAGGGACGAAGGAGCCTCATCGACTAATGCCTTGGCCTCTTTAAGACCAAGCCCAGTAAGGGAGCGAACCACTTTAATCGTGTTAACCTTCTTTTCTCCAGCGGAAGTAAGAACCACCTCGAACTCATCTTTTTCCTCAGCACCTCCCGCATCTTGGCTTCCAGCGCCAGCAACCGGAGCAGCTGCAACGGCGGCTGCAGCAGAAACCCCAAACTTCTCTTCCATCGCTTCAACTAGTTCCACGACGTCCATAACACTCATTTCTGCAACTGCGTTTAAAATATCCTCTTTCGAAACTGACATATATCTTTTCTCCTAAATTTGTTTTTAAGCCGCTTCCCTTTTTTGATCGCGCAAAGCAGCAAATACTCGAGTTACCTTTCCTGGAACATCGTTTAAAGTTCTGACCATCTTAGTTACAGGCGCATTCATGACTGACATTAGAAGAGCTAGCGCTTGATCCCTAGTGGGTAATTTAGCTAAAACATCTATTTGGTCAGCAGATAACAATTTGCCACCTACAGCTAAGGCCTTTATTTGGAAAGCTTCATTTTCTTTCGCAAATTCCTTGAAAATCCGCGCGCCTGCGCCGGGGTCTTCGATGGAAAAAGCAAGAATGTTTGGTCCTAACAAAGCATCCGACAAACAAGCGAAGTCAGTTCCCTCTAAAGCTCTTTTCGCAAGGGTGTTTCTTATGACCCTTACGTGAACCCCAGCCTCTCGCGCTTGCTTTCGCAAAGCCGTCATTTTTTCGACAGCAACGCCTCTATAATCCGCCATTACAGCCGAGAGAGCCTGTTCTGCGGTCTCATTGACTTCCTCTACGATCGCCTTTTTTTCTTTAAGTCCAATCGGCACAATTTTGCACTCCTTGTCCGTTAATGTAGCCGCGAAAAAAGATTCACTCTTCTAGCGACAGAAACACGGCAAAAGATCCAATATTTCGAATCGGGTTACCGTCTGCGCAGGTTTTTTAACCCCCAATGGGGCCCTGCGGTCTTTGACAAGCCCGAACAATAGTTCGGAGCCCCAAAGCTTTTAAATTCAAATATCGAGTGAAGACTGGTCTATTTGCAATCCTGCACCCATGGTTGTCGAGAGAACGATTTTCTTTAAGTATGTGCCCTTTGAAGAAGCGGGCTTTGATTTTTTCAAATCTGCTATCAGACCCTCTAAGTTTTGTTGCAAAGACTGCGCATCGAAACCTACCTTGCCAATACCTCCGTGAACAATCCCGTTTTTGTCCGTTCGATACATTACCTGTCCCGCTTTTGCATTTGATACTGCTTCTGAAACGTCTTGTGTTACAGTTCCTAGCCGAGGATTTGGCATCAGACCCCTTGGTCCGAGAATTTGTCCTAGCTGACCCACTAATCTCATTGAGTCTGGAGTAGCAATAACCAAATCGAAGTTTAGTTCTCCATTCTTTACAGCTTCGACTAAGTCTTCCATGCCTACAATATCCGCTCCAGCGTCTTTTGCTTGAGTCGCCTTATCTCCTTGAGCGAACACCGCTACTCTTACCGATTTCCCTGTACCATTCGGAAGAACAATTGCTCCTCGAACCACTTGGTCAGATTTTTTCGGATCGACCCCTAGATTTATGCTTATGTCATATGACTCTTTGAACTTTTCCGAGGAAAGCTCTTCTAAGATCTCAACCGCTTCAGGGATCGAATAGTGCTTACCCGGAACTACTTTATCTGCAAACGCTTTCGCTCTTCTGCTTAATTTTTTCATTATTTAACGCCTTCTGTCTCTATCCCTGCTGCTCTGGCGCTTCCCGCTATGGTCCTTACCGCCGCATCCATGTCTTTCGCAGTCAGGTCTGGCATTTTTGCTGAGGCTATCTCTTCTAGCTGCTTCCTGGTTACTGAACCAACCTTATTCACGTGAGGTTCAGCACTGCCTTTGCCAATGTTGGCAGCCTTCTTTAGAAGAATCGAGGCAGGAGGGGTTTTTTTAATAAATGTAAAACTCTTGTCGCTAAATACGGTTATCACGACTGGCACTGGCATACCGGGCTCTAGGGATTGCGTTTCCGCGTTGAATGCTTTACAGAATTCCATGATATTAACACCGTGTTGGCCAAGCGCCGGACCAACGGGAGGGCTTGGATTCGCCTGACCAGCAGGTACTTGAAGCTTAATGTATGAATCTATTGTCTTTGCCAATGGTCTCTCCTTGGGTATAACGCACAAACTTTATGTGCTTCCCTCTATTTCTATGAAAATATTCTGTTACTGTTTTTTAACCCTTTTCAACTTGGCCGAAATCTAGCTCTACGGGTGTAGACCTGCCGAAAATTGTCACTGCGACATGAAGACGATTTTTCTCATAATTAACCTCTTCCACCACTCCGTTAAAGTCGTTGAAAGGACCGTCAATAACTCTTACCAGCTCCCCGGGCTCGAACATAGTCTTCGGGGTAACATTTTGAGTTCCAACCTGAACTCTGCGTAGGATTGCCTCTGCCTCCGCGTCGCTAATTGGTGCAGGCTCATCCGCCTTGCCTCCAATGAACCCCATCACGCGTGGCGTTTCTTTTACCAAATGCCAAGAGTCATCATCTAAATTCATCTCGACAAGAACATAGCCCGGGAAAAATTTTCGCTCACTTCGACGCTTTTTTCCCGCACGCATCTCTACGACTTCTTCGGCAGGCACTAGAACTTCTCCAAACTTATCTTCTAAGCCCGAGAGAGAGATGCGTTCTTGCAAAGCCTTCATGACTTGTTTTTCGTACCCAGAATAGGCGTGTACAACATACCAGCGTTTTGACAATTTTTTTTCCTAACCTATGGTCCCTGAAAGACCCCAGCTTAAAAGAGCGTCTAGAATCCAAAGGATGAGTCCCACTAGGAGGACAATTCCTACTACCATTAACGTTGTCTGTCCCGTTTCCTGCGACGTGGGCCAAACAACCTTCCGAATCTCTAATCTAGCTTCTTTTACCAAGCTCCATGCAAGCCAGCCTTTCCTTGTCGTGAGGACAATCGCTACTATAATCACGGAGATCGCAATGCCCACTAGCATTCTATATAAGGGCTCGACTGCCGAGTAATAGACATTCCCGTATATTCCCATGCCGAGGACTAGGAAAGCCAAGATCCACTTCGCGATGTCGAAATTAAGTTTCTCTTCTGCTCTATTGTTCATCGTTTCCTTACCGGCGGATGCCTGGCAGGCCAGGAGGGAATCGAACCCCCAACCTGCGGTT
>MDTE01149804.1_pt1 | contig 10562 bp, 8 predicted proteins | sample 811231 | NCBI WGS metagenome assembly MDTE01 (sample SAMN05326651, study PRJNA326480) | marine metagenome | isolation source: seawater | place: Indian Ocean: Red Sea | collected 2010 | reverse complement strand
TTTACATCATCTTAGCTCCGACATTCTGCCAGTCGGCGATTCAGTATTTGACCGGATCATAGCAAAGAATGTGTTGGTCTATGTTGACGATCCACTTAAGAGCTTTCGCGAGTTTCGCCGCGTCCTAAAAACTGGAGGAAAGGTACATGCCATCGATAGCGACTTCGCTATGGTCGCAATCGATCCGGTTCCAGCAGCGGAATGGCGGGATCTGCTCGATGCCGCCGCCCACGCCTTCCGAACGCCAAATATTGGACGTAAACTTTTCGGCTTGGCGCGGACGGCCGGTTTTTCCGAAATCGATGTAAAAATTATAGCAATGCCCGACACCAAGGGGCGCCTATTAAACTTTGCAAAAAACATGGCAGGCTACGCACGTGCAGCGGCAACCATGGAAGATTTTGCAATCGAACGTATCTTGGATATCGCAACCTCCGCGCTCGAAGACGGAACTTATTTTGCGGTAAACCCTCAATTCGTCGTGACGGCCACGGCTTGACTGCTCGTACCCGCGGCGCTTTTTGTCTCACTTAGTCCCAGTATAATTCATAAGCTAACGCCGCTCGAAGGCCCAAACACAGTAACTAAACCTAACTAGTGCTGTGGCAGCGCGGACAACACTGGCCGATCAGAGAACTATTTTCTGTATGCTGAAATTAACAAAAACACTTTCAAACCGTTAACAAATAAACGATATCGATATCCGATCTACTATAAAAACGGTAACAATTTTACGTGATAGATATATCGAATGACGATCGATTTGCTTATGATATGGGAAACGGCGCAATAGCAGCCGATCTAACCCTCATCAGCGTAGACGCACGCGACAAATTGGCGACCCAATTTCTACCTATTACAAAGTCTCGCGCATAAACTACAGCGGAGCGATTATACAAGGGCGACGATTTCAAAATAGGCCCTTCGCATCAGAAAAGCCAAGGACAAGGACAAAAAACGCAGGAGCTACTGCCCATGTGCCGCCAAAATGATTATAGCCTCTTTGGCACAAAATCTCAGGAAATGTTTTCCGGGTAGTTCAGCTTGAATGAATTCCTTCTCGCCCATACTTGCGCTCGCATTCGTTAACCACCTCCAACAGCAAAAAAATTCTAATCATCGGAGTAAGAATTCCCGGCCAACCTTCACCCTTGGCACACCGTCATACTCGATTATATCTGCGGTTGCATAGGTTTCCGTCCATCTGTCCGGCAAGAAGTTTCCCGTTCCTATTACATCGACCGGTGCCATACCAATCGCAAAAGCGTTGCATTTTTCCGGACTGAAACCGCTGGAACAGAATATTTTGGCGTTTGCGAAACCTTCGTCGTCAAGTTTTTCACGTAGATACCATGTGGCGGCAACAGAAACGCCAGGTCCAATCAAGTGGTGCAGCTCAGACTCCGTCCTGTAGCCGCGGATCGCTTCCGGAACGTTTCGATCAAGAACGGCGTAAGAAGCTGCCGGGTCGAGACCCTCGCAGAATCGGCCACCCGGCGTATCTAGACGAAATGCGAGCCGTCCCTCCGACGCCATATCTGGAAATCGCTCACATACCGCGATCGCATCACTAACTTCTTTGCCGAAATAGTCGATTAGGACAGTAAGGTCTTCGCTGGGATGCGTCTCGTGGAACATCTCCGCCGCCCGTAAGGTAGAACCCGCGTAACCAATTAACGCGTGTGGCATCGTGCCGAATCCGCCTACTCTACCAAAATAATGCGCCGTCGCATCAGTCGCGTTGCCGACAAAACCGACGACGGAATCACCCTTCCGCCGCGCCCGTTCCGAGCCGACCGCGGCTCCATATGCCATCATTTCAGCCATCTCCGTGCCGGCACAGTGGCGCGCATCGATGGCCAAAAATGCTACCTTCGGAAGGTCCATGCACATCGTGTAGGCATTCCATGCGGCTACACAGGCCGGACCAATTTTCTGTAACAAAAAAGTCTCTAGATCGACCAGGTGTACAAAAGGGCCGCTCACATACATGAGTGGTTCACCTGCACCTACCCAACGACCTTCATCATGGGTCAGTTCAATATCGAAATCGACACCCCGGGCCGACGCTACCTCATTGAGCCAGGCTATCGCCAGCTTCGGTGCAGAAACCACTGGACGACGCATAAACACGGCGTAAGTGGCCGATGTATCTCCAAATTTTTCAACTGCCCGTTTGGTTCGATTGAAATAGACATCGGCCCAACGACTGATCTCATCTAAATCTACCGTCATACGCGCCTCCGCGACGACATGATGACAATCTTAGGACGCCAACGCTGCGGAGTGCACTCCATTTGCCGGCATACCACGGCGCAGCCTTTTGAGCGAATCTGCCAGAAGAAAGGCGAGTTCTAGTGCCTGGCTTGCGTTGAGACGTGGGTCACAATGGGTATGATAACGCTGCGAAAGCGAATCGTCGCTAATCGCCTGGGCACCTCCAAGACATTCGGTCACGTCCTGGCCTGTCATCTCGAAATGAACACCGCCCGCGTAAGTTCCCTCCGCCTGATGTACATCAAAGACGCGTCGTACTTCCTCAAGGATCTGATCAAAGGGACGGGTCTTATAACCACTCGGCGACTTGATCGTGTTGCCATGCATCGGGTCGCAGGACCAAACGACCTTACGCCCCTCGCGCTCAACCGCACGTATCAGACGAGGTAGATGTTTTTCCACATTCTGATGCCCCATCCGAGAGATCAATGTGAGACGGCCCGGCTCGTTTTCATAATTCAACACGTCGATTAGACGAAGTAGTTCGTCCGGGTCGCTGGTCGGTCCGCATTTAATTCCAATTGGGTTTTTCACACCCCGCAGGAACTCCACATGCGCTCCATCGGGCTGACGCGTTCGATCACCTATCCAGAGCATGTGAGCGGAACAATCGTACCATTCACCAGTCAGGCTATCCTCGCGCGTCAATGCTTCTTCGTACCATAAGAGTAAGGCTTCGTGACTAGTATAAAATTCAGTCTCGCGCACTTGCGGCACCACTTCCGCAGTAATGCCGCAGGCTTCCATAAATTCTAGCGCCTCTCCAATGCGGGTGGCGAGTTCCTCGTATTCAGCACCTTGCGGACTGTCACAGACGAAATCAAGCGTCCAGCGGTGCACCTGATTAAGATCCGCGAACCCACCTTGTGCGAACGCGCGCAACAGATTTAGTGTCGCAGAAGCTTGGTTGTAAGCCTGTACCATTCGGCCTGGTTCCGGCTCACGTGCAGCAGGTAGAAACTCAATATTATTTACGATATCGCCGCGGTAACTAGGCAATTCCAAATCACCTTGTTTTTCTGTCGGTTCTGAGCGTGGCTTAGCGAACTGGCCGGCCATTCGGCCGACCTTCACGACAGGGCACGACGCCGCAAAGGTGAGTACCACCGCCATCTGCAACAACACTTTAAAGGTATCTCGGATATTATTAGCGCTAAACTCAGCGAAACTTTCTGCACAATCACCACCTTGCAGCAAAAAAGCCTTCCCCTCGGCTACTCGCCCAAGGTTTTCCTTAAGCTTCCGAGCCTCACCGGCAAAAACCAGTGGCGGTTGTGCCCGGAGCGCCCCTTCCGCCGCATCCAACTTTACCTGATCCAGATATTCTGGCACCTGCAGAATCGGCAGGCCACGCCAAGAATCTGGCGCCCAATCCCTTGTCATAGTATTCCCCATTCAATTCGTTTTAGTGGTTCCGATACTGCCGATTCACGTATTTTTAAGCCCAAAGCCATTGAATTTCCAGAACGAATTTAATTCATCCCTTGTCCCTGCGATCGAGTCGTGTTTCGTTTGTTACAGATCAAAGGAGAAAGTGTCATGTCCGACGACAAGTTGCGTAATTTGATCGAAGCTGCGAACCGCATAGTAATCTTTACTGGCGCTGGCATCAGCACAGAGTCTGGCATTCCTGATTTCCGTAGCCCTGGCGGCATCTGGGACCAATTCAAGCCAGTTTATTTTCAAGATTTCATGGATTCCGCAGAAATGCGCAGAGAAACCTGGCGGCGGAAGATTGAAACCGACAAAACGATAAAGAAAGCAGAACCGAATCGCGGCCACCGAGCAGTCGAGAAGCTAGTACGCGAAGGTAAGGTCGCCGCCGTCATTACCCAAAACATCGACGGCCTTCATCAAGCATCGGGCGTCCCAGAAGAAAAAGTGATCGAATTACATGGCAACTCAACTTACGCCAGTTGCCTCGATTGTGGCGAACGTCATGAAATGGAAGAGATCCTAACTCCGTTCGAGCGAGACGAAACACTTCCGAAATGCAAGAATTGCGGTAGTCCCTACGTCAAGACGGCTACTATTTCCTTTGGGCAACAAATGCCGGAAGATGCCATGCGATCGGCCGAGATCGAAACCCTCGCCTGTGATTTGATGATTGCCATCGGCTCCTCTCTTGTCGTCTATCCAGCAGCCGGCTTTCCGGTCATGGCTAAACGGAACGGTGCAAAATACGCTATTTTAAACCGCGATGAGACGGAGCATGACGGTTATGCTGATCTCGTCATAAACGACGAGATCGGCTACGTCTTGGGTAACGCAGTCAACGTTAACTAGACCGCCGCGGTTGCACAATTCTTGTCAATCTGCGCCCGCTGGCTGGCAGCTTACGCGCGCCCATGCAGTGATTGAAGGCTACTTATCGTGGATCAGACGTGGGCACTTGAACCCGGCTTATTGTTAGACTAACGCCGACTGAGCCGGCTCCAGCTCGGTCGCCAATGATCGACGTCCAACTTTATGGACAAAACCATTGCGAAGGGCATAGACAACTAAATTGCAGCCCAAAATTGCGCCGAGAGCCGGGTCTAGTACGTTGAGGCCGCCTGCATACGCACCAAAGGCCGGCAGGATCAAACGGCGTCCATCAGTTACGAAGCAGCGGGAAGACATCGTCCTGCCTCGCGAGCGAATGCGTGCCTTCGGATGGTAGTGGCCTGACACCTCACCATAGACGACACCATCAGCCGCTTCATGGCGAAATTTTACAGGCCCCAACTCGAAAATTCCTTCGATAGAACCGCCAAGTCCAACAGGCAGAGACGGATCATGATTGCCAGCTACCCAAACCCATTCGCGTTCGCAAGTAAGGTCGGATAGTTTCTTGAGATCCGTCGTTGCCATGCGGGCGCCCGCGCAAATGTCGTGGAAACTATCGCCGAGACAAACGACTGTTTTAGGGCTGTAGTTGGCCAGCAAGGTTTCCAACCGCTGCAAGGTGGTGCGACTGTCATAGGGTGGAAGGAAGGTGCCAGACGCTCCGTAAGCGGAGCCTTTCTCCAAATGCAAATCGGCCACCACTAACAAGCTCTGATCCAGCCATATCAAAGCACCTTCGGCATCCGCTATAAGTTGCGTGCCGCAGAAATCGAATGCCGCAATTGGATTCATTTAATTGCCTCCGCGATCAGCTGCTCGGCCGCCTCTCCAAGCAATAAGTCGTCGACGGAACCGTTAATTCGCTCCTTACCAACCTCCAGTAGGATAGGAACCGCGAGCGGCGACGCCCTGTCGAGACGACAATGCCGAATTCGTCCTTTAATCCGTCGCAGCATATCTCCGAGACGGCGAATATCAGTTAACCCACGCGCCGCGTCTTGTCGGGTCGCTCGCAACAGAATGTGATTCGGTTCATGCCGGCGGAGGGTGTCATAGATCAAATCGGAACTAAACGTGACCTGTCGTCCGGTCTTCCGTTTGCCAGGATAGTTCCGTTCAATCAGGCCGGCTATGACCGCGATATTACGGAATGTGCGTTTCAGCATCGATGATTCATCCATCCATGCCTCTAAATCGTCACCGAGCATATCCTCGTCAAACAACGTGTCGAGATTGGTCACCTCGGCCAGGCCCCAAACTGCAATCACGTAATCAGTCGCGACAAAACCCATCGGCGCATAACCCATACGCTCCATTCGACGCGTCAACAACATACCGAGCGTTTGATGCGCGTTACGTCCTTCAAAACAATAAGCGACGAGATATTCCCGTTCTCGCCGCCGAAAGGTTTCAATCAGTAATTCATCCTCACCTGGAAGGCCAGATCGGTAGCGCTGCAATTGAAGCCATTCCTGCACCTGTGCGGGCAAATCCCGCCAACGGTTCGGGTCGGACAAGATCGTGCGCACCCTGTCTGCCAGATGGGTGGTCAGCGGCAGTCGGCCGCCAATGTATGCCGGCACCTTAGGCTCTGCATTCAGGGCAGAACTAGCAATCAAAACTTGTTCGCGAATTGTCTCAAAGCGTAGTATCCGACCTGCAAAAACAAAGGTATCCCCGGGTTCAAGACCCATGGCGAAATACTCTTCAACCTCACCAAGGACACGCCCTCCTCGCATGCGTACTTTCAACGTTTCCGCTTCAACAATGGTACCGATGTTCATACGCAAACGTCGTGCAATGCCGCTGGAACGCAGGCGATAAGTTCCATCTTCCTGCAGATGCAGCCGCCGCCACCGTTCATAAGTTCGCAACGCGTAACCGCCGTGATCTACGAAAGCGAGTACGTCGTCAAAGTCCTTACGCAAAAGCCCTGCATAGGGTGCCGCCGCTGTCACCTCATGATAGAGCAGGTCCGGATTAAATGGGCCAGAGCAAGCAACGATCATTATGTGCTGTGCTAATACGTCGAGCCCGCCCTCACCTGGCGGGTCGCCGTCGAGCGAGCTTTCGGTCACCGCTTCCAGAGCGGCCCGACATTCCAGCACCTCAAATTTATTTCCTGGAACGAGAATCGCTCGGCTCGGCCTATCAAGACGATGCGCAGACCGGCCCACGCGTTGGATCAAGCGACTTACGCCTTTTGGCGCGCCCATCTGAACCACTAAGTCCACATCCGCCCAATCAATACCAAGATCGAGCGATGAGGTGGCCACCACCGCGCGGAGTTGGCCCGCCGCCATTGCAGCCTCAACCTTGCGCCTGTTTTCGCGCGATAAACTGCCGTGATGCAACGCTATGGAAAGGTTTTGCTCATTGAGGCGCCATAATTCCTGAAAAACTACCTCCGACAGACCGCGTGTATTCACGAAGACAATGGTGTTTTGAGCTTTTTTAATTTCATTGTAGACCTCGGGTAGAGCATGGACGCCCGAATGGCCAGACCACGGCATCTCCGCCTTAGTCATGAGGATTGAAACATCTGCCTCGGCACCGTCCTCCCCCGAAATTATTCTGACGGCTTCGGGCGCGACGCCAGGTGCGAGCCAAACGGACAGCGCCTTTGGCCAAGCGACAGTCGCAGAAAGGCCGACTCGACGGCAACACGGAGCTAACGACTTTAGTCTTGCAAGGCAAAGTGCCAATTGATCGCCCCGTTTATTGCCCGCCATGGCGTGAATTTCGTCGACCACGATAGTACGGAGATTGCTAAAATATCGTGGTGCGTCACTATAGCTAAGCAGCAATGCTAGTGATTCTGGGGTTGTCAGAAGCATTTCCGGCGGATCGAACCGCTGACGCTGACGCTTGTGCTGTGGGGTGTCTCCTGTGCGTGTTTCCACACGTATCGGCAAATTCATTTCCGAAATCGGTACCGTGAGGTTACGTTCGACATCTACCACAAGTGCCTTTAACGGAGAGACGTAAAGCGTATGCAGTCCATCCGACGGATTTTGCGCGATATCGATCATAGATGGAAGAAATCCAGCCAATGTCTTCCCACCACCAGTTGGCGCAATTAACAAGGTATCGACCCCGTCGCGCGCCGCCTCCAACATTTCCAATTGATGGCGATGTGGCATCCAGTCACGATCTTCGAACCAATCTCTCAAGATTTCCGGTAACAAATTACCGTTGGGCAACCTCTTTGTTTCGACCGACGCAACATTCATATCCGCCACTCACGTCACTCCTCTAATGGAAGGGATCCTGCGTTGCCCAGAAATTGAAACTCACCTTTGTGGAAACGACACTTGCCTTTATATAGCTTGCTAAACCACAATATGAACAAATTAGGAACAAACAAGATGCCGCCGCCTGAATCCTGGCTTAATGTGACGCCAAAAGGGCTTTATTGCGTTCCAGGCGATTTCTTCATCGACCCGAATTCTGCGGTTGAGCGCGCTGTTATCACGCATGGGCACGCCGATCATGCGCGACCGGGCCACTCAAAAGTCCTCGCTACGGCAGAAACAATCGAGATAAACGACTTGCGTATGGGCAAACGCGCAGCGCGGAGCCGACAAGCTTTGCAATACGGCGAAATGGTCGCCATTGGTGGTGTCAACCTTCGGCTCGCTCCTGCGGGACACATCCTCGGCAGTGCGCAGATTGTATTGGAACACAAAGGATCGCGCGTCGTCGTCTCCGGCGATTACAAGCGCCGAACAGACCCGACCTGCACTGGGTTCGAGGTCGTTGCTTGCGACGTCTTTATCACCGAGGCGACCTTCGCCCTGCCCGTGTTCCAACACCCGCCCGACAAGATAGAGATCGACAAATTGCTCGCATCCGTCCAGCGCAATCCGGACCGCGCCCACGTCGTTGGCGTTTACGCCCTTGGTAAAGCGCAACGGGTTATGGCTCTACTTCGGCAGACGGGATACGAAAAGCCATTTTACGTGCACAGAGCCCTACAGCCAATTTGCGAACTTTATGTTCGGTTCGGCAGCACTCTCGGCGAATTGAGGGTAGTCACGCCGGAGAACAAAAAATCACTCGCGGGTGAAATCATCCTAGCACCACCCGGTGCCACGAGAGACCGTTGGACGCGTGGTATGCCGAACCCTCTCATCGCCTTTGCCTCCGGCTGGATGCGTATTCGCCAACGCGCACGCCAACGTGGGGTGGAATTGCCGCTTATCCTGTCCGACCACGCCGATTGGAGCGAACTAACGGCGACGATAGAAGAAGTCGACGCTGGCGTAATTTGGATCACTCATGGCCGCGAAGATGCATTGGCGCATTATGCCGAAAGTCAGGGAATTCGAGCCCGCTCCCTTTCCATGCTTGGCTACGAGGAGGAAAATGAGTGAAGGCCTTCGCTGATCTCCTTGAAAATCTCCTCCATACGCCTCAGCGCAATGGAAAGCTTCGGCTTTTGACCGATTATTTTGACAGAACACCGGACCCAGACAGAGGCTGGGCGCTCGGAATCTTGACTGACACCGTCGACCTGCCTGGAACGAAGGCGGCAATGGTCCGGAATCTGATCGAAAGGCGGGTCGACCCCGTCCTCTTTCGGCTCTCCTACGACTATGTCGGTGACCTCGCCGAAACGGTCTCATTGATCTGGCCGGTTGATGCCAAAATTTGTCAAAACCTGAGCATTTCAAATATCATATCAACTCTACAACAAATTAATCGTAAAGATATCCCGATACTGGTCGCCTCCTGGCTAGATCAAATTCCAACATCGCAACGGTACGCACTGCTGAAGCTCCTGATGGGAGGGCTGCGGGTCGGCGTTTCGACGAGGCTAGCGAAATTGGCTCTTGCAAAATTTGGTAAAAAACCCGTCGAAGAAATAGAAGAAATGTGGTTCGCCTTGAAACCACCATATAAGGCTCTCTTTCTGTGGCTAGAGGATACGGGGCCGAAACCCCAAATAAATGACCCCTTGGCGTTTCGGCCGCTGATGCTGGCCAATCCGATAGAACCTAACGCTTTAAATACTCTGAAAACTGAAAATTTTGTCGCGGAATGGAAGTGGGATGGGATCCGAGTACTATTTGCGGCCCGATACGGCGATGCGCGTCTCTATTCTCGCTCTGGCGACGACATCAGCCGGGCGTTCCCGGATATTCTTGGAATTGAGGGTGTGGACGGGGTTCTCGACGGTGAATTGCTGGTAATACGTGACGACAAGGTGGCACCATTCTCAGATTTACAACGACGTCTCGGTCGCAAGAGTGCGAATGCCGCACTACTGCGCGATTTTCCTGCACATCTGCGCGTCTACGATATGTTGTTTTCGGGCAAAGAAGACCTTCGATCGCTTACTCTCGACGCACGTCGCGATCGCCTTGAGCGCTGGTATTCAGCGGCCCGGCCAATAGGGATAGACTTATCGGATCGCGTCCCATTCGACAATTGGGCTCACCTCACTCGCCTACGCGACAGCGCGCGTGAATCCGGGATCGAGGGGGTCATGCTGAAACGGCGGGATAGCCCTTATCTTTCTGGGCGACCGAAAGGCCCGTGGTTTAAATGGAAACGCGATCCGTTCCTCGCCGACTGCGTCTTAATGTACGCTCAGCGTGGTCACGGTAAACGATCGTCCTACTATTCCGACTACACGTTCGGCTGCTGGCGAACCGCAGCCGAAGGCGGCGATGAACTGGTGCCCGTCGGCAAAGCTTATTCTGGCTTCACAAACGTTGAGCTAGTGGAGATCGACCGCTGGGTTCGCAACCACGCCTCCGACCGCTTTGGCCCAGTGCGCGCGGTCGAACCCGGTCTGGTCTTTGAGATCGCTTTCGATTCTATTCACCCCTCAGCCCGCCACAAGTCCGGCCTGGCCATGCGTTTCCCGCGCGTCCACCGCATCCGGTGGGATAAACCGGCAGAAGAGGCCGACCGCGTCGAGACATTGGAAGAGTTAATTGCATTATAGA
>MDTE01072364.1_pt1 | contig 10562 bp, 7 predicted proteins | sample 811231 | NCBI WGS metagenome assembly MDTE01 (sample SAMN05326651, study PRJNA326480) | marine metagenome | isolation source: seawater | place: Indian Ocean: Red Sea | collected 2010 | reverse complement strand
TACCAGAAATCCATTGGGGTTTTCTATTTTAGGATATTCTTTATACTGCGTACCGTAAATCGTATTATTACTTGTGATATGTAAATAGACAGCATCATTATTTTGCTCACAATTTTTGGGAATAAAAGAGAAAGTAGAATCGCGTGAACTGCCTATCACGTTTGTTTTCCCAATTTTATTACATTCGGCAATTGCTTTGGTGGACCAAGACCCTGTTTCTATATAATCTGCTGTTCCATCTTTCGGTAGCAAATTCAAGGGAATCATTGAAAATTGCGTAGATGCACCGCCCTGTAGCCAAAGAACATGATAGTTTTCCGGTACATCCAATAAGGAACGAAGATTTTGGGCGGTTTCTCCAAATAATGAAATAATGGGCGCAGACCGGTGGCTCATTTCCAGAATGCTCATTCCGGTATTTTTATAATTAAGAGATGCTTCTGATGCTGCTTCTAAAACGGGTTCAGGTAAACAGGTAGGTCCAGCAGAGAAATTGTAGGTTTTCATTCGGGGTTATTTTGGAAATAATGAAAAAATTATTAAAAGAAATTACTGTTTTAATATAACCTTGCGAAAGTTAATGAAGAGAAATAATTCCAATTCTTGGGGAACAAATTGGATGTGTGCCGTTATTCAAAAATTTTTGCAAGGTTTTTCGTCAAAGGATTACCATCCATATTTCATAAAAAACCCCGCCACAATTATTAGATAAACCATGACGGGGTTTTTTGGGATTTGTTTAAAAGGTAATTAAGGTCGTTCGATTCTATACGGAATAGACCAAACAGACGTATTGTAACCACCATCATCCACAAAAAGTGTTGCTAAATCCACCGTTTCAAAAAAGGAACGGAAACCGCGATGGCGGTGACCAAAGCCCGGTCCGTGGGCTCGCCAACCACCGGAATGAATATTGTCATTCATCATTTCATCCAGGAACAATCCTTTATCATTTAAATGTCGGCGGCCACGCATATCATATCTGCGACCATAATTCTTGAAAACCCATTCCCCCACTTCTGTACTATCAAGAGTCAATTCCGGTCCTGTATTTGCCACCACAACTTTTACCAAGTAAGGGACAAATGCTGTAAAGGTTGGTAACGATTCACGGTCAATAAATAAATCGACAATGTTCTCCGCTACATAATTATGAAGCAGATTACCTTGCTCCAAATCATCGGTTAATTCATAGATGGATAAGCCGGTAATGGCAACTTTATCCCCTGCGCCGCCAACTAAGGGTGTCAGTGCGTTCACACGCCAGACATAACCGTCGGGATTATTGGCATTTTCAAATTGGACAAATCGAACCTTTCGTACAAATGTGGATGAAAATTCCTTGGAAAAACTGATGGAATCAATTTGACTATGATCGGTCGTATCGAACGCTTTTACATATAATGTGCCGCTTACGGCATAGGTCACCAGTCCAACGGCCGTATCGCCATTTACGTCAAATTCCACCGTTCTATTGCGATCCGTGATGCGGCGCCCAAACCGGATTCTGTAGCCTTCGCCAAAAGATAATGTATCACTGAATGTCCGAGCCAAACTGCCCGTTTCAAGTCCAACGTCAAAATCCAGATCTGCATCCCCGTTTGTATCAAATCCGTCTAACCCCATCAATTCATCCGCATCCATTAAAGCCAGCAGTGTGGTTTCAAGATTCGGTTCACGGTTGTCTGTACAACTCACAACGACGAACAAAGTTGAAATTGTAAGTAAAATAATTTTTTTCATTAGAATTGCTCCTTAATTAAAATCCGCGGCGACGTTTGTTGCCCCACTTTTTCTTTTTACCATGATGCCCTTTTTTCCCCCGGTGTCTTTCTTTGAGTTCTCCGCGAATATCACGCATCATTTTTTGTTTAAACATACCCAAATTGGCCAATTGCCTGGGTGACAAAATATCATCCATACCTAAAAGAAAAGCCGATTCAAGATCCACGTGTTTTTTCCGCAATTCAGTTATTTTTGCCACCGTGGCTCTCACTTCCGTTTCAGAGAGATCTTCGTCCTTTTTCAATTTTTGTTTCATCTCCTTGCCAAGAGCACGTTCCATTTTTTTCACTTCTTCCAATTCTTCCCGATGTTTCCGGAATCTGGGAAAGAATTTCTCAGCTTGATCTGGTGTGAGTTCCAAATCTTCCGTGAGCCGCCAAACCATCATCATTTCCATTCGTTCGTGGCGGTCAACGTCTCTATCATGAAAATCCCGTTCAAGATGATGCTCTGAATCCTGGGCCAATAAACCGGCAGTCATAAGGATTATTAAGTATCGTTTCATAAGGTTATCTCCTCTTCTATTTCTATTTCATTGAATAAATCAACGGTGTCCCAAAGATCACCTTCGTCCATTAAAAAGTAGGCAAGATCTTCTGAATAGGTTTCATCAAACTGCAGGGAATCGCTATTCACATTCCAAAAATCAGTTTCGAAGTAATCTTCTGTTTCATTCGCATAAAATGTATTTGCTTGGGGCGATACTGCTATGTCTGATGTGGATAAAAACACAACAATTACAAGCAGCATAAAACCGGTTACAGCAGTCCGTTTGTTATGATAAGATTGTTCGATTCGCCCGTGTAAATTTGATATAAATTCATCGGGATTTGGTTCAGGAGAGGAATCCGAATTTTGATTCATTAATTTTTGTTCGAAATCATTCATCATTTAACCATCCTTTTAGTGTATTGACTGCATGGTGAAAATTTACTTTTGCTGTCCCCACCGACATACCTGTGATCTCTGAAATATCTTTGTAAGGTAAATTTTGGGCAATACGCATCATGACCACCGCTCGCTGTTTTTTAGGCAATTTTGCAATGGCATCCCATAATTCTTTTCTCGTCCATTCATATTCCAATTCTGTGTCCCTTTCCCCCCGATCAGGTGCTTGGTCCATGTGAAGAAAATTTTTCCATTTATTCCGCGTAAGATATGAATTGGCTGTATTAACATTGATGCGGTACAGATAGGTTGTAAATGCGGACTCAAACCTGAAATTTTTAAGATGTTTATGGAGTTTAAAGAAAACATCTTGCGCCAAATCTTCCGAAGCCATTTGATCCCGGGTGATATTGTAGAAAAACCCAATAGTGTTGGATAAATGCCGTCGGACAATTTCATCGAATGCGGATAAATTTCCTTTTTGGTATTTTCGTATGAGTTCATGGTCATTTTGCATATCATTTCGCCCTATAGGACGCTCATCGGTACCGGAGGTTAAAAAACTTTTTTTGATTTCACCATTGCCATTTTATCGGTTATAAAAACTTTCTTATCTTTCCTCCGTTTTATTATTAATTAATCTTTCTTTATGGCAGACATCAACAAAGAACCCGTCCCTAATCCTGAACAATCTGCTGCTATTTATCATCCACCGGGGCCCTTAATGATTTTGGCCGGTGCCGGAACAGGAAAAACATTTACCCTTCTTTATCGCATACGGCACCTCATTTCATCCCGGCAAATAAAACCCGAGCATGTCCTTTTGCTGACTTTTACCGAAAAGGCCACTGCAGAAGCGCAAGAAACAATTCATGAAATTCTCGGTGGACAAACAGAATCAATTTTTGTAGGCACGTTCCACAGTTTTTGCCATACTATCCTTCGCCGGTACGGACCGGACGACCGAATGAATGATGTGCTTTGGCAGGAAAGTGATGTACTCTATTACCTCATCAAACATTTTGATGAAATGGATTTTATCCAATCAAGAGTATTTGCTGATAATCCTGTTAAGGCCATTCGCGAATCATTTATTCCCTTTTTTAATCGGGTCAGTGATGAATTGCTCTCTCCTGCTGAATTAGAATCCAAACTGAATGATATAGAAAATTCTCAGGATTGGTTTGAACAAAATTTTCCCGGCATACATGATAAAAGTACCAATTTTGATGATGTTAGAAATCAACTCCATGACCTGGTGAAAGGATATTCATTTTTCCAATCTGCCAAAGCGGAACAAAATGCCCTGGATTTCGGTGATATGATCTTGGGCTGTTACGAATTACTGAAGAACGATGCTTCTGTTTTAAACCAAATTCGGGATGAATACAGACACATTTTTATCGATGAATATCAAGATAACAATTTTGCCTTGAATAAAATAGTGAATCTTATCGCTGAAAAGAGTCCCAGCATTACCGTGGTTGGGGATGAGGACCAATGCATTTATTCTTTTCGCGGTGCCAATTATTACAATATTGCCGATTTCAGGAACCGGTATGAAGCCCACCCCAATTATGCGGAAATTCCGTTGGTGGAAAACAGGCGTTCTACCCAGGAAATTCTTGATCTTGCCAATGCTACCATTTGTCTCAATCCGGACCGGACACTCAAAGTCCTGAAATGCTTACCGGAGAACGCCCAATCCGGGCCAAAACCAATATGGATTCAAGCCAATAAGCAGGAGACACTGGATGTATTGCCGAATTTGATTCATTCTTTAATCAATGATTGTCAAGCACTTTATGGCGATATTGCTGTTATTTGTCGAGGTTGGAGCAATGTAATAGAGGCAGCCAATGCCATGCAAAAGTCCGCTATTCCTGTGGATATCCACATTGAGAAATTCTTTGATGTTCCCATTGTGAAAGATGTGTTAGCCTGGGGTCACTTCATATGCAAAGATGATTATTCAGACATCGCTCTATTCCGGATATTGAGAGGACAGTTGGGGGAATCATGGGCGCAAGCATTCTACAGACAAATGAACAAAAAGTCTGTAGAAGATAAACTGGAACAATTGAATAAAATAAAAAATGAATCTGAAGAAATTACTCAATTGTTACATTCCATAGATTCCATCCAACAAGCATTGGATAAAAAATTGAAAGCGGATGAAATGGTCTGGCAAATTCTGACTGTTTTAAAGCAATCCTCTTTAGTCAAAACTATTCGAAATAATTATAGATATGCTCAACGGCTCAACCTAGCTAATGTTGGCGAAATTCTGAATCTTGCAGAACAGTTTGTAAATAAAGACACTAATGCCACTTTGATGGATTGGTTGGCATTTATGGAAGTGATGGCCCTGGCTTCCAATCAAAACGCTGCCCAGCCCGAACTCGAAACCGGAAACATGGCTGTTCAAGTCATGACCATTCATCAAAGTAAGGGACTGCAGTTTCCGGTGGTATTTATGCCATTTTTATACAGCGGAAGTTTTCCTTCCAGAGTGATGAAACACGCAACCATTGACCGCCTGCCCACTTCTTGGATGGCGTGGGAACAAGACGCAGACACAGATTTTCGAGAATTGCACAATCGGGAAGAACGGCGTGTTTTTTATGTGGGCATCACCCGAGCAGAAAGAATTTTATATTTATTCGGTCCAACTTCCAGGCAATCCCTTTTTACACAAGAATTAGAAAATATTGAACCAAACCCCATGGAGATAGAGACCATGAATGCACACACAAATAAAACCGTATCCTTAAGTGAAAAGCGACAACAATTATTGGCAGAACTCAACCGAGAGATCGCTGCGAATCAATTGGAAAATGCTCGAAAAATCTTGGATGAAATGACTCAAGATCATGTACAGGATACAGACAAAACCGAACCGGTTTCTGAATCAACATCCACCCTCCACTTGTCTTCAACCAAGATTGATACATACAATTCCTGTCCTTTGAAATACCGACTCAAATATATTGATAAAGTGCCGGAGAAAAAAACACGGGCCACGGGAGAATTCGGTTCCATCATGCATAGTATTTTGGAAGAATTCCATGGGCTGGATCCTGATAATCAAACGGAACAAATGTTGTTGGATCTTCTGGAAAAATATTGGCAGGAAGAATCCTTTGAATACCGGCAACGGGGTGACGAGTTCAAAAAACAAGGTGAAGAACTGTTATCTAACTATTTCCAATTTGTACAAAATAATCCCCCAAATGTTCTGGAATGTGAAGCGCCTTTTTCTTATTTCATGGATGAAATCAATGTCAAGATTTCCGGTAAAATTGACCGTATTGACAATACCGGGGACACCTTGGGAATTATAGATTACAAGACAAGCAGGAAAAAAGAAAAAGCAAAAAATAATATCCAAATGGCGCTTTATACTGAAGCATTGCTGAATGACGCAGTGAATGGTGTAAACGGGAAGCCCGGTGAGGCATCCTTGCACTTTTTACGATTCGGAGATGATCCCCTATCATCCCACAAATTTTCGGAGGATGAATTGAATGTTTACCGGGAAAAGATTAGTGATGTAGCAGATGGCATTCGGTCCGGGGCATTTGAGACAAAAAAGGGAGATTTTACCTGTCAGTATTGTGATTATAAGGAATTTCTCTGCCCGGCGTGGGAGGAATGATGGTGAGCTGGTGGTTGATTGACTTTCCTTATGAGCACCCTCAATCAGAATGATTGAGGGACATTTCCTAGTTTTTTGATGATTAGCAACAAAAAAGGGCCGCAAATGCGGACCCTTTTTCCACAACACGACAATTAAAGGAGATATCTTATTTATAGATTAAAAATAGATCAAACTTAAATCATTAAACAATCTCAAAGATAATTCTCCTTGAATTTTAAGCACTAACCACCAAGCCCCAAAAAAGACAATTCCTATATAAATCATATCAAATAAAAATTCTTGTTGGCTTTGGGATTGGTTATTACAAATATTTCTTTTTTCTTTGATTAAGAAACCTGAACCTGTCCCTTCTTTTGACTGGACATACCCTACAATTGGTGTATAATAATTGTAAATCTGTTTGAGATTTGAATCCTGTTATTGAACAGTGGGATCAAACAGAGTAACCAGTACAAATGGTAATAACTTTTTTAATTTAATTTCACCAAATAATTTCATAAAGTTTCAAATACTCAATATAAATTATTGAATAGTGATATTATCTTCCCTTTCTTCATTGGTTTTAAGTGGGTGATATTTTTTATTATTACTTAAATTTTAACAATTTATCAAACCCCACCTGAGTTGAACTCTCCTCCTCGCTTGGAATCGTTAAATTCGCAAGGTAGTATCCTTTTTTCGACCCACTTTCAACGTGAACTACTGCATCCATAAATCCTTCTCTTTCAACAAATATCGAATCTGAGTAAGCCGTTGGGAACCCAACAATATGTAACTCACCGACAACACTGGCAACTGTAAAGGGTGTCAACGACTCACCTAGATAAAACCGGTATTCATCATCTTCTTCCGGTGTAAAAGGATCAAAGTAAATAATAACCTCTCTCCCTTTTGTTTTACTTTGATCTGCAATAAATGAGGATAATGTTTCCTCGGCATCATTTAATATTAGCGAATCCAAATCTGAATAAATATTTACATAATGTTTCCCGGGGAACCGTTCTTCAGTCATTGCAAAACTATTTCTGACATAATTCCCTAATGGTAAATCCAAGATAGTAACTTGAGTATTATCTGATGACAAAGTTGATTTAAAAGGAGATGAATCCACATATAATTCTCCACTTTTTCGATGAGCACTCATAATTAATTCATCACCATCTTCACTAATGGCAAAGAGTTCTACACCTACGCCGTTCCAAATATTTGAGATTGTTATATTTCCTAACATTTTTGGTGGAGGCGGAATTGGACAACCATGCTTTGACAAATCTTCACTTGCTACACCGGGTTGGTCTGGACACGCATCATCCTCATCCGGAATACCATCACCGTCCGTATCTTTTGGGGGTGGCGTATAAGGGAGGGACATGTGTATTTCATTTAAATCACCCGGTAAAACCGTAAAATTGGTTTCGAATGGTTCCTCATTATTTTTTAAAAATCCCTTAAACCGATAATCTCCCGCTAAGAACATACTGTTCCCATCAAGTCCCGAAACTAATTTTAGATCTGTAGGCGCAAACCCTTTTAATATTTCTCCATGGGTTGTTTCGAAATTCAATGGCATTGAAACCGTTTGAAAAGGAACATAATCCTCATCGCTAGTTGATTTTATTTCAGTCCCTACCACTGATTTTAACGGCCTGATTGAAATATCATTCCAGCGAATTTTATTTCGGCTAGTTGAGTCAACTCTAACGTAAGCAGAACCCAAAAAAGGAACTACAATATTTTGGATGACTGGTGCAACTAATGAATTGATTGTTGCTCTTAAATTTGCGAGAGAATTGAATGGCAGATTAAATGATTCTGCACTAACTATTTTTTGGGTTGAAACATCAATGAGCTTTAGGTCTATCTCATATTGGGTAGCAACCGTATTGATCTCTCCAATAAAAATAAAATCAGTCCTTTTTGGATAATCATAGGATTTGACCAACTTGATAAAATTATCGGTCTTGATTCGATTCTGTATGGATTCACCCGCGATATTAACATGTGTATTTTTTGCAACTGCAGATGTAACCATTGCAGAAACAAGCTTTGGGTCTAATGGTTTCCCTACAATTACGTCATCGCCACCAGGTGTAAAATCACTTGGTTTAAAAAGTGGAAATCTCAGTTTCTTATTTTGACTTTCATCTTGCACACCACCATGTAATACAATGGATGTAGTATCATAACTCACAAAATGGTAAATGTAGATCATGGGTGGATCGGATACGGTGAAAGTTTTTGCAAATAGAACTGATAGAAATGTTATGATTGTTAAAAGTGTGTGATGCATGGATAAACTCCTTTAATTCAGATTAGAAAATTCGCTGACATCTAAAATATCACCTGTACTGATATCAATCACTCTTATTCCAAGCGCAACCTTTTTAAAATCAGGATGTCCAGGCGATAATTTTTCGTATGGAATTAAATTGTTGTAAACAATGAGAGTTTCGACGCCGAATTCTTTCAGTTGATTCCATTCATCCAAATACAATGGGTTCAGATTAAATATTTTCCCATTGTACATCCATGGACGCTTCAGATAAAGTGTCTTTAATTTTTCATAGATTGCAACATCCTCTTCCACCAAAGCTGAAACCATCCCTTCTTCAATAGCTAGATTCATTTCATTAAATGTTGGTTGCATATTGAAATAGGCTTCAGATTCAACTGCTTGTTTGTCTCCATCCAGAATCATGATTTTTTTCCCGCGAAGATTCCCGAAATCAATATTGGATTTAAATTGTTCTGCTACAATATTGTGATTTTGAATAATCCCTTGATCGGTTTTGCCATCAAATACATAAGCTTTTGAAAAGATTACCTTTCCATTGGCGTTTGTGTCAATTATTTTCATGTATAACCCGTTATCTTTCATATAGCGATACATAAACAAAAAACTGCAGTCTGTCTCAGCAATAAATTCAGACCAATTTTCATACAGAATCGGATTCGTATTAAAAACAATGTTTTTATAAACAGGCGCATACTTCAATTTGAAACCACCTGTCTTTTCCATGATTACTGGTTCGGCATCCTTATATTTTTCGTTGTGGATTAATCCGGTTATAATACCGTTCTCAATCGCCATAACTTTTTTGGATGGTGCATTTTTATAGGCACCGGTTATGTTCAGAATATCGGTATTTAGCAACCCAATTGTCGTTCCTTTTGAAAATATAGATGACGGAAAATCAGCAACAGACTTCACTATATTGTATGCATCATCAAAAGCTGAAACATCATTTTTGACCATTGTATTATTACTTTCACCAACTTGAATCAAACCTGATGATAAAACTTTCATACTTTTAATATCAATCAATCTCAAATACACAATAACTGATAGGTTTATCTCAGAAAAATCCATAATCTGATACGTCAAAAGAATGGGGGCTTTAAAATCTCTTCTAATCATATCCAAATCTTTTAAATTAATCCCATGCATGTAAAATGCATCCTGGGGAGATGTGCCTATATATTCAGAAGGATTCCTCGGATTCACATGATCCAGTTTTTCTGCAACTGTCAATCCCTTGTCAAGAAGCCCATCTATAAACCCAGTTTCCAATGCCATATCCCATTTATCTAGCCCCATGTAACCACTGCCCAGGGGGAAATCATCAATTCGGGCTAAGTAGACTCTGGATTTATCTTTGCCCTTAGGCAGATGACCCAAGAATTCTCCAAAATCAGTATGCAATGTTATTTTTTTTCCAAGAGCATGGATATCTATAAATTGCTGAGCAGGTGCGTTGGATGTTGTTTGGGCTGGCTGCTGGGTATTGCTTGATCGTTGAGGCACTATCTGCGATGGTTGAGCAGCAGCCTGCACCTGATTCATAACATCTGTAACAGCAGGGTTTTGACATCCTTGTGATATAATTAAAAGGGGAATAACTAGTAGAGAGAATTGCTGGTATCTGCAGGTTGTCATTAGACACTCCTTTATCTTTGATTAAAAAGAATATTCTAGTGCAGATTCAGTTATTTATGGTATGTGGTACCGGTCGATTATACCAATCTTTCTTTTTTTTGTCAATGTAAATAAGATTATAACTTCACCTATTATCCACATGTAAAAAATAATATATGAAGGATTGATGTGATTATAAAAGTCTGGTTTGCCCGGCTTGGGAAGATGATTGATTAGATGAAATTATTTCTTCAAAATTTGGAATTCAAGGCGGCCGGTGAAATTATCACCAAGAAAAGATATTTTTTTCGG
>MDTE01072042.1_pt1 | contig 10563 bp, 9 predicted proteins | sample 811231 | NCBI WGS metagenome assembly MDTE01 (sample SAMN05326651, study PRJNA326480) | marine metagenome | isolation source: seawater | place: Indian Ocean: Red Sea | collected 2010 | reverse complement strand
GTCTTAAATGTAAAATTTTTATGGGTGCTAAAGATATTAAAAGACAAAAACCAAATTGTGATGCAATCAAAAAAAATGGAGCTGAAATTATTCCTGTATATTCTGGCAGCCAAACTCTAGTAGATGCTGTAAGCGAATGTATGAGATATTGGGTTTCAAACTGTGATAATACACATATGTGTGTAGGTTCAACAGTTGGTCCAAATATATTTGTAAAAATCTGTGGATGGAGTACTGCTCAAATTTCTAGAGAACTTAAAATACAAATTAAAAAGGAATTTAGGGAAATACCAAAAAAAATAAAATTGATTAATTGTGTGGGTGGAGGAAGTTCTGCTTACGGATTTTGGAGTGAATTTATTGATTATGATAAAAAACAAATAGAATTAATTGGTGTTGAAGCTGGAGGACCAAAAAATTCTACACTCCATGCTGCGCCATTAAGTAGAGGTGCAAAAATTGGAATTTTACACGGTGCGGCCTCATATGTATGTCAAAATAATGAAGGGCAAATTAAAGAAACAGAGTCTATTAGCGCAGGATTAGATTACCCCGGGGTAAGTCCAATTCACTGCTTTTTAAAAGATACCAAGAGAGCTAGGTACACTTATGCAACAGATGAGGAGGCCTTAAATGCTTATAAAATGGTAACAAAATATGAAAACTTAAACCCAAGTTTAGAACCAAGTCACGCATTTGCTGAGGCAATAAAAATTGCTCCAAAATTAAATAAAGATAACATTATTATAGTTAACTCATGTGGAGATGCAAAAAAAGATAGAGATATACTAAAAACTAAATTAGGAAAAATTAGATGAAAAATTCACTAATCAGTCAAACTTTTAAACAAGTAAAAAAAGAAAATAGGCCAGCTCTTTTGACTTACACTGTTGCTGGTGACAGTTCTAAAAAAAAATCATTTGAAATTTTAAAATCAATTTCAAATTATGCTGATATCTGTGAATTGGGATTTGCTCATAACACTCCTATAGCTGATGGAGGTCAGATACAAACAAGTTCTTATAGAGCTTTAAAAAATGGAATTAAACTAATTGATGTTTTTTCAATTGCGAAACAATTCAAAAAAATAAAAAAAAATAAACCAATTATATTAATGGGGTATTATAATATTATTTTTCAATACAATGAAAATAAATTCATAGAAAAGTGTAAAAAATCAAAAATTGATGGACTAATTGTTGTAGATCTACCTTATCCTGAAAATAAATCATTTGCATCTAAATGCAAAAAAAGGGGGATTAATTTTGTTCAACTTATATCACCAACCACTTCTCAGAAAAGATTAAAACAAATTATAAAAGACTCGCATGATATGGTTTATTATATTTCGATGTTATCAACAACTGGTGGAAAATTGAAAGTATCACCAAAAGAAATTTTAAAAAGATACAAAAAAATTAAAATTATAAATGAGTCAAAAAATATAGTAATAGGATTTGGCATCACAGAAAAAACAATCAAATCACTCAAAAAAGCAGATGGATTAGTGGTTGGTAGTGCAATCTGTAAAGAAATAACATCTTCAATTAAAAAAAGACAAAATGTTGTCATAAATGTTACTAATATGGTTAGAAGATTAAGAAATAAAATAAGATGAATTGGATAACGAAAATAATTAAAGCTGGCGAAAAAATTAAAAGTGCTATTCACAGAAGGGCATCTAAAGACGAAATTGCTCAAAGTGATTGGACAAGTTGTTGTAAGGGTCCAATTTTAAAAAAAGATTTAGAAAAAAATTTATGGGTTTGTCCAGACTGTAATAAACATCACAGGATTAAACCAAAACAGAGATTTGATATTTTATTTGGAGAAAATAATTATGAAGTTTTCAAAACCCCAATCCCTCAGGATGATCCATTAAATTGGACGGACTCTAAACCCTACAAAGATAGATTGAGAAATGCCAGAAAAAAAACTGGCTTAGATTGTGGTATGATGGTTGCTTCTGGTTTTATAAATAATATCAAAGTTACAGCTGTCGCTTCAGATTTTGATTTTTTAGGTGCATCAATGGCAGCAGCCGAAGGTGAAGCTTTTCTTTATGGAATTGAATATGCTTGTCAAAATCAAACACCATTTATTTGCATTAGTGCTGGAGGAGGTATGAGAATGATGGAAAGCTTAATATCTCTCTCACAAATGACTAGAACTACACTAGCAATTAATGAATTGAAAAAAAATAATTTACCATATTTTGTTCTGATAACTGATCCTACCGCGGGAGGTATCACGGCATCATATGCCATGCTAGGTGATATTCATATTTCTGAACCAGGTGCATTAATTGCATTTGCCGGCAAGCGCGTAATTCAAGGGACAGTAAAAGAAGAGTTGCCAGATAATTTTCAAACTAGCGAATATGTTCAAAAAACAGGTTTTGTGGACTTAATAGTTGAAAGAAAAGATTTAGTAAAAAAAATTGGAACCTTATTATCGATATTGTTAAAAAAAAATTCTGTTATAACTTCTGAAAAAAATGAGACTTCAGAAGACAATAAAACGTTTACAAAAGCTGCATCCTAAAGAGATAGACTTAAGTTTAGGCAGAATAAAAAAACTGTGTCATAAACTTGGAAATCCACAAGATAAAATTAAAGCTATTACAGTTGTGGGCACTAATGGAAAAAACTCTACAATTCAAGCAGCATTTTCAATTTTAAAGGAAGCAAATTTTAAATGTAATGTTTACACCAGTCCACATATTCAAAAAATTAATGAAAGATTTATATTTAATAATAACGAAATAAATGATGAAGAATTAGCAGATTTGTTTGAGGAAGTAGAAATAATCAATAACAATAATCCAATTACTTTTTTTGAAATTTTAACTGCCTGCTACTTTTACAAAGCTGCTCAATATCCAAAAAATATTAATTTTTTAGAAAGTGGATTATTTTTTAGGTTTGATGCTACAAATATACTTAAAAATAACCTTGCTAGTATAATTACTCCAATCGGTAAAGATCATTTGGATTGGCTTCCTAAAAATAATCAAACAATTGAGAAAATTGTGTTTGAAAAAACATCTACACTGTTAGATTCAAATATAATTATTTCTAAACAAGATAATAAACAGACTATGGATTTCATAAAAAAAAATATTAGTACAAATTTATCTAAGAAAATTATTTTTAATGAGGACTTTAGTTATTCATTCAAAGAAAATAATTTTTTTTACTATGAGGACAGATTTGGAGGTTTAAAACTTCCGATTCCCAATATTCTTGGTAAGTTTCAACTAGAAAATATTTCAACTGCGATAGCAACTTTAAAAACTTTAAGATTCGAGATTAAAGATGAACATATTATAAATGGCATCAAAAAGATAAATAACTTGGCAAGACTTCAGGAGATAAAGTCTGGAAAATTAAAAAATCTTGTAAAAAATAATAAATTATTTGTAGATGGATCTCATAATCCTTTGGGAGCTAAAGTCTTAAATGAATATTTGAAAAGTTTAAATTGTAACAAACATTTGATACTTGGAATGATGGCTAATAAAAATCATAATGAATTTTTAGATAATTTTGATAATATTTCATCATTAACAACCATTGATATCCCTAATCAGCCTAATTCAATTAAAGGACAAAAGTTAAAAGACAAGCTAAGTACTTACATGAATGTTCAATATAAGAATAATATATTCGATGCAATTAAGTCTATCTCTGTAAATGAAAATGACATTATAATTATAACAGGATCACTATATTTGGCAGGAGAGGTTTTAAATTTAAATTAAATATTTTTTTCTAAAAATTCCCTCATATGACTTTCAGGTACACCACCAACTTTTCTATCCACCTCTATACCCTTTTTATAAATTATAACTGTTGGAACACCTCTTATTCCTGCTGCACTTCCGGTATTAATTCCACCATCTTCAATGTCTGCATAATAAAAACCTGCCTTATCTTTATATTCGTCAGATAATTTATCCATTACAGGCTTTAAGGCTTTACAAGGACCACACCATTCAGCTGAAAACTGAATAACTGAAATTTCTTCATTTTTAATTTTATTTTCAAAATCTTCATCTTTAAAATTATTTATCATAGAAGCTCTGATATAATTGATTCATGATAATTTTCAATGCACAAAAAAATATTTTTTTGATTTGTTATATTAAGCATTTGAATACTTTTGCTCAAGATTCATTACGTAATCATTGATTCCATCTAAAAATTTTAGTTTCTCATCTACTGTTTTAAAAGAGAACATTTTATCTTCATTTTCTCTTATTTCGTCACATTCAGAATAAAAAGCAGATACTGTCCACCACTTTTCTTTATTTGTACTTAAAATTCTTGAAGCAATTCTTCTTTTTATTTTCTTATATATTTCTTTCGGTAAAACCTCTGGAGCCTCATTAAAAATTAAACTATGGCCAAAAGTAATTAATCTATCGTCTTGAAATTTATCTAGTAATGTAAATTTTTCTTTCCAAGAAGCTTCGTGAAACTTAGGAAATAAAGCCTCATCTTTTGAAGAAATAAAGCCACCAGAGTAAATAGACTCCTCTGGCTCTATATCTTCTTGTGAAGACATTTCTATTTTCTCTTCTGCTGCTTCTTTTAAAATATTACAAATATCTTGAGAAAATTTTTCATTTTTTTTCATAAGTTCAGCTCTTTTATAAAGCAAATTACTTCCAATTTTTTTGTAAGGATTGACTTTTAATCCCAAGCTTTTATCTAAGATTATTGGTGCTTTATTAGATTTAATTGTTTTATAAAAACGAGGTGATTTTTTCATTTCTTTTTTTAAGTCCTGAAAATTAAGTTTTTGGAGTTCCTCAATATTTGCAGATAAATTTACCACCTGTCCCCATTTATAAACTGGGTGCATCCAAGAGTTTGGATGAAGTGGTGCAACTAGAAATAGGTAATTTTTACCAAAAAAATTTTCATTAATAGTAAACATTTTTTCTTGTTTAATTAAATTTTCAACAACAATTTTGCTTTTTGTTTTTAAATATTCATGCCACAAATCAGGTTGCTTTTCCTTTAATAATGTTAAAACTTTTACTGTTAACTCTGTATCAAATAATGCAGAATGAGCATCCTTTGAGTCAAAACCATTCAATCTTGCAAGAGACTCTAACTTCATCGATTTGTTTCCCTTATTATTAAGCTCAGTTTTTAAGACATTCTCATCTACCGCGAAAGCTGCTTTAATCATATTAAGTGCATCATGTCTTGAATTACCTTCGGTATTTATCAAATATGGTTTTCTAAGCGACTTGAAAAATTCTCGTCTTAAAATTTCATCATCAAATCCCATAGAGCTAAAACCTATAAATGTTGCTGGAGACCATTCTCTAAATTTTTTTTCTACACGTGCTATCATTTCATAATGACTTTGATTACCCTTGGTAATCAAATCTACATTTGACTTGTTTATACACAATGCTGTTGCGGACGGAACTCTATCTTGAGGCATCCTACATCTAGCCGAAAATCTATCTTTCTCTTTGAAATTTTCATCTAAAAGTATTGCTCCAATCTCAATCATTGTTGCCCAATCTAGTTGGGCAGAGTCTGTTTCAATATCCCAAATTACGTAATTCAATTTTTCAACCTCTGTGAGTAAAATTGTTCCACTTTTTGCATAAAACGGTCTTGATAATTTCTAAATTTTTCACCATCTATTATAAATCTTTGAAAAATATTATCTTTAGTACATAAAAGAATAACACCTTGTGAAATTTTAGTCCCATATACTATATTGTGAGCCATGGCATAAGCTGCACATTGTAAATAATAATCATCTATCCACTCATCTTTTTTGGGCTTATTGCTATTTTTAAAGTCTATTAAGCTCTCTTTATTTTCATAAATACCAATACAGTCAGCTGCACCTGCATATTTCCCTGGGTAATATAAAGTCGCTTCACAACCCCAGATTTCATTTAATTTATTTCTCAAACCGCTTTCAATAATTTGATCGGCCATCATCTTTTCTGTTGTGTTGTCACCAAGTAGATCGAGGTTTAATTTTCCTGATAAAAATTTTTCCAAATAATCATGCATTGAACTTCCTCTATTAGTTGCCTCCCGTGAGATAATTTCTGCATTTTTGTATCCAACTCTTTTTTTCCATTCATCTAGTTTTGCCTTTTTTTCTTCAGACTCGGTAGCTTTTAAAATTGTTGTAACAGATGGAAGATTTTCTTGATTAACTTTATAATGCCTTGAGCCTTGAAATATTGATCTGGTAGATTTTGGATAATTGTATTTATTATTCCAATGCATAAAGTTTCTTATAATCGGTATTTCTGAAAAAAAAAATTAATTTTTAAATTGTTTATTTCTTTCAACAAATTTTTCTACATTTTCTGTTTGAATAGCTTTCTCAACCTGCTCGGGATCTTTAATATTTTCTAAAGTTCTAGTAATTGATCTTGCATCAGTACCGAACCTGTCTACCACATTCATTGCTTCCTCTAACTTTTTTCTAAGGGTAATTATATTGTCAAAATGTTTACTAAATCTAGTGGTAATAGTTTTTAAATGATTATAAATTTCTGTAGCTCCTTTTTGCACTTTTAACGATTGAAAACCCATATGTAATGATTGCAAATAAGCTGAAAGTGTATTTGGGCCACAAATTACAATCTTATATTTTTTCATTAATTCTTGAATTAGTAATTCTTTGGTGCTCGGATCTTGATATTCGCTTAGTTCTTTGTAGAGACTTTCAGTTGGAGCATAAACTATTGCAAAATCAGTTGTTTTAGGAGGAACAACATATTTTTCCATCACGCTTTTTGCCTTTGCTTTAAATGCATTTGCTAATTTTGTTTTTGCATCTGAGACTCCCTTTTTGTCATCTGCATCATAAGCATCTGTAATTGCTTTAAATTTTTCTATTGGAAAATGAGAATCAACTGGCACCAAAACATTTCCTTGTAATTTAATTGCAAATTCCACATTCTCACTAGTATCTTCCTTCATCTTAACATTTGTCATAAATTGAGATGCTGGCAATAAATCTTTGATCAAAGCGTCCAAAGAATACTCTGCTAAAGTTCCATATTTTTTCACTCCTGCTAAAATTTTAGTAATTCCTTCTTGACTTTGATTAAGTAATTTTACTTGTTCATTGAAATTTCCTACCTTTTCATCAACTTTGGTTAGGGCTTCAGTCATATCCTTGGTTACCCCAGTCGATAAAGAATTAAATGAATTAGACATAGAATTGAAAGATGAATTAATTGTAGAATTTAGGTTGTCTCTCAATTTCAAAATTTCAGCATTCAAATTTGCTATTTCATCATTGTCTTTATCAACCTCTTTCGTTTTAGATTTAATGTTCAAATACAAAATAGATAATATCGCTCCAAACATAAGAATTAGAATTATTAATAAAATTGTATCCATGATTCGTAACTTATATTATAAGGGATTTTTTATGGAATTTTATCTTATTTTAAAAATTATATTAGGATTGAGTATTTTGGTTGCCACCCATGCAATTATTAGAAATTTAGATATTATAAGAATTATTCTCATATACTTTAAAGATAAATTATTTAGAAAGTAATTTTATTAAGTTATTTAGTCCTTTTTTTTTACTATTTTTTTTTGAAATAAAAATACAAGCTTGAGATTTCAAAATTTCACCATCTTTAAGAACACGCAGGTTGTTTGCTTTGAGAGTCTCACCAGTTGACGTTATATCTGTAATTAACTCAGCAGAACCAGTAAAAGGATAGGCCTCTGTAGCGCCTAAGCTATCAACTAACTTAAATTGAGTAACACCTTTTGAGAACAAAAATTCTCTTGTTAAATTTGGATACTTGGTTGCAACTCTTAGTTTTTTTTTCTTTTTTTCCTTAAATTCAAATGCAATCTCCTCAAGGTCTGCTATTGTTTGAACATCAATCCAAGGATCTGGAATAGCTACTACTAAATAAGCTTTTCCAAAATTTAGTTTTTTTATTACTTTGATTTTATTTTGAATTGTTATTTCACTTTCTTTTAATAAATCAAATCCAGAAAAACCAATATCTAAAGAACCATCTCCTAATCTTTCAATAATTTCTCTTGCATGTAAGTATAAAATTTTAACATTAGGTTTTTTTTTAATTGATCCTATCAAATCTCTTTCTCCTCGTTCAGAAATAAGCTTTAATTTTTTTTTACTAAAAATCTTTAAAACGTTTTTTTTTAATCTTCCCTTACTAGGTATGCCTATATTTAATAAATCTTTCATAATCAATAAATTAGATTAAGTGCTGCTCCTACAGCAGGTGTCTGCTTTTTTGCGCCAAGATCAGAAATCAATTTGTCATAACGTCCACCATTACAACAATTTATAACTTTTGATTTTAATTTAATATCTATCTTAAATACCATTCCAGTGTAGTATTCTAAATCTCTACCAAAGGCTGTTGAAAAAACCGCATTGAGTTTGGATATCTTGTTTTTTGAGATAGGAAAATATTTTTGATCAACGAAAAGATTAATTTTATATTTTTTAAAAAATTTATTCAATTCAATTGCTGCTCTATTAATTGGACATTTTATTTTTAAAAATTCTCTAATAATTTTTGATATATTTCTTCCCTTGCTTGTCTTTCTTGGATCCTTAATCTTTTTTTCAAATCTCTCCAAAATTTCTTTAAATGACCTACTTGCAACGATAAATGATTGATCGTTGTCTAACATTTTGAGATAACGTTTTTTATCTACTTCAACAATTGTTGGATCTACATCAGAATTTGTTTCTAACCTTTTAAGCAAATCATTAAAATAATCTTCTCTCCAAAAATGTCTTGAGAGTCTTAACTTCCATCTTTTTGGTATATCTAATTTAGAAATTAAAAGGTTAAAAATTTCTATATTGCCAACAGTAATAGTACCTGATGAATACTTAAAACTTTTAAGTGATTTTAAAGAAGTGTTTATTATTTCTTTATCATCCTTTTTTTCATCTTTAGATCCTATAATCTCAAAACCAACTTGATCTCTAATTATAGAGTCTTTTTTGTTTTGAGATTTTCTAAAGGCTTGGCCGCTATAAAATATTTTTTCTTTACCTTTTAAATTTTTTTCCAAATATCTAAGACAGGAAGCAATAGTTAGATCAGGTCTTAAACATAATTCATTCCCTGCTTGATCTAAGAATGAAAAAACAAATTTCCTAAAACTCTCACCAGATCTTTGAACAATATGGTTTGTTTCGATTACATAGGGTAATTCAATATATTTAAAGCCTTTAGATTTTACTGATCTTAGGATTTTATCAGATAAATTTTTTGATTTCATCGATTAAATTTTCTTTTTTAATTGTTATTTGATTATTTCCTCCTTTTACCCCAAGCAAATTTTTTAATGTTATTTTGTTATCTTGAAATTCGTTCTCACCGCAAATTACTGCAACAGGACACCTTCTTTTATTTGCGTAAGTTAATTGTTTGCCAAGATTTTTTTTGCTATCTAAAAATATTTCAGAATTAATATCATTTTTCCTCAACGTTTCTAAAATTTCATAATAATTTTTTAAGTATTTTTCATCCATCACACAAACAATAATTGGTTTTTGTTCCTCAATTTCTATTTGATCTAATTGCGCCATTGCGAATAATAATCTGTCAATACCAATACTCACACCAGTACCTGGAATATCAACACCTTTAAATCTAGAAATTAGCTTATTATATTGACCCCCTGAGCAGATACTTCCTATATCGACCTCTTTTCCTTTTGTATTTTTAGCTTTAAAATTTAAATTAGTTTCTACACAAAACCCATCATAATATGAAAGACCTCTGACTATTGTAAAATTAGTTTTTACTTGATCAAAATAATTTCCAAAACTTAAAATTTCAAATAAATCTTCGAGCTCTTTAATTCCATCTTGCGTTAAAGGATTTTTAAATTTTTGTTTTAATTGTTTTAAATCTTTAATCTTTAAAAAATCTAAAACTTGAAAAACTTGATCATTAGTTAGATTTGCTCCCTTTATGATTGCACCACTTTTATCTTTTCTCTCTGTTCTTAATAAATCTTCAACCCCCTTAATTCCAAACCCAGATTTATCTAGTTTATCTATTGCCCTCATAACTTTGATTTGTTTTTCTTCAGGAATATTTAAATCGTTAATTATTCCTTGTATAATTTTTCTATTACTTACATTAATGATAAACTGATTCTTTTTAAGACCACAATCTATTAATGTGCTCGTTATTAAATTGCATAATTCAGCATTAGCTTGTGCTGGATTTACATTTCCTACAATATCACAATCTGCCTGAGTAAATTCTCTATATCGAGCGTTACCAGGTTTTTCATTTCTAAATACATTTTGAATTGCGTAACGCTTATATACTGACGGGATCTCTTGGCTGTTTTGAGCAACAAATCTGGCTAATGGACTAGATAAATCGTATCTTAAAGTAATATTTTTTTCACCATCTTTAAATGAAAATACATCAGACATAGGATTACTATCATCCTCTGCAAGAAAGGATCCAATATTTTCACTTATTTCAAATGATGGAGTTTCTAATGGGTCAAACCCATATTTTATAAAATT
>MDTE01063183.1_pt1 | contig 10563 bp, 10 predicted proteins | sample 811231 | NCBI WGS metagenome assembly MDTE01 (sample SAMN05326651, study PRJNA326480) | marine metagenome | isolation source: seawater | place: Indian Ocean: Red Sea | collected 2010 | reverse complement strand
TGAAATATGAATGAACTTCCCCACATCCATATCTGAGGCATATTCAGCCAATTTTGCAGGAACTTCACTATGTAGTATTTTGAATTTTTGATTACTAGTCTCGTTTAGAATACCAACACAATTAACTACTGCGTTTGAACCCTTTAGGACTTCTTTCAAAGGTTTGCTATTCAGAAAATTTCCTTTTATAAGATTGATTTGTCCTATATGGCCTAGTGTCTTAAGAAATAGACTTTCATGAGGATTGCGGGTAATGACATTGACCATCCATCCTTGACGAGACAAACGCTGGACTATGTACCTACCCAAGAAACCCGAACCACCAAAAACAGTAACTTTTGGTGAATTTTTTGAGAAATCGTCCATTATAATATCTGTACTATTTTTAACAATTTTTGTTTATATAAAATTTACGTTTTCTGTGTATGGATTCTTCGACGACTAACGTATACTTTTTCATTTGTAAAACTGCAAATCTAAAAAACAAAACAATTTTTTAAATCGGGGAAATGAAATGAAATATTTCTTGCATGAAAATGACCTTCCAGAATCTGTTAACATTGGCCAGTCTGTAGCTATCGATACAGAAACTACCGGTTTGAACTTAACAAGAGATCGTCTGTGCTTGATTCAAATTTGCTCAGGAAATAAAGAAGTTCACTTAGTAAAGATAACCAATAAGAAATCCCCTGCGCCAAACATTGTTAGCATTCTCAATAATAGAAACATATTAAAGATTTTCCATTTTGGTCGGTTCGACATAGCTGTCCTTTTTAAGCAATTTGACTGCAATATTTCTCCAGTCTATTGTACAAAAATCGCATCAAAGCTAGCTAGAACTTCCTCTGACCAGCATAGCCTGAAACATTTGGTCAAAGAATTTCTTTCTGTCGAACTCCATAAATTTGAACAAACTTCTGACTGGGGAAAAAGTGAATTGACCGAATCCCAATTAAAATATGCCGCCAGTGACGTCTTGTATCTACATCAAATCAAAGAAAATCTCGATACATTGTTAATTAGAGAAGATCGAATGAAAATCGCAAAAAACTTGTTTTATTTCTTGCCTCAGCTGGCCTTTTTAGATTTGCAAGGTTGGGATCTCACAGAGATTTTTTCTCACTAAAATTCATGGCCAATAGTGTTGACCAATTCTATAAATGTAAAACATATAAAGATTTTCGAACTGAAAGAAACACTAAACATTTTGAAAAGAATTTAAATAGCGTGAACTTCAGGATGTTTTTTTGGGCCAGTTACTTTAAAAGAATCCTTATTGATCTGGAAGTCTGTCTATGAAATATAAGTCAAGCATTCGTAGTTGGCTGTATATTAGTTTTAGTCTTAACAAATAAACTAGAAAAACTGTAACGGGGTAAAAATCTCTTACACAAATATAATAAAGTTTGCAAAAATCCTCTTAGGATTAGTCGCCCTAGCTTTGATGTTCATGATATTTTTGATATCCTCAGAGGATGATTTTGGGGATCCCGTTAAGGTTGAAACAAAAGATCTGGATTTTAGTTCCGGCTTCCAAATCGATGAAGCTCAATTAAGTGGTTTAGATTTGAAAGGCAATCGTTTCAATTTCAAGGCAAAAAAAATCAACCCAATCAATGGTTTTGTGCCAATTATTTCAGGTGAAAACATTTTAGGCACAATTATATTCACATCTGAAATGCTAATCAAAATCCAAGCAGAAAGAGTCACTTTTAATACACAGAAAAATTTGATTAATCTTAAAGGTAAACTACAGCTTGAAAATGAAACATTTAAACTAGTAGGCTCTGCCATTACTGTTGATCTTAAAAAAGCCCTTATCCATAGTAATGAAAAAACAACTATTCTATTGAAAAATAGTGAAATAGAGGCTGGAAAAATTCAGGTTTTCAAGGTAGACCCAAATAAGTCGCATCTAAAATTTATATTGGAAGACGGTGTGCGATTCAAATATTCTCTCTAATTCGATGGAAGTATTTGTTATTTAATTTTTTAATGTTATTGTTCGGATAATGATTTTAAAAGCTTTAAATAAAAAATCTCTCCTTTTTTTCTTTCTTTTTTCTACCTTTTTGGGCAAATATTCTGTTGAAGCAAGCGATCTAACAACCGACAAAGTTGAAAAAGCGGTGACAATAAGTTCAAAAAATGCCGTTTTTGATCAAAAATCAGGATTAATCATTTTGCAGGATAACGTCCATTTGATTTTTAGTGATTTTATATTTAGTTCAGATCAAATGACTGTGATATTTGAGAAAATAGGTAGTGATCCGCCAAGCGAACTTTCTCAAATTAAAAAAATATCTGCTAAAGGGAATGTACTTATTCAACGTGAAGAGCAAACAATAACAAGCAACCTTGCCAATTTTTTTCCTAAAGAAAATAAAATAAATATGATAGGGAATGTTAAAATTGTGACCGGGGATAGGGCTGGAATAACTTCTGAAGAGTTGGAAATCGATCTTAACTCAGGAACGTCGAACTTTACAGGCAATGTATCATCCAAAATTTTAATGGGCATCGAAAATTGACAGAATTTTACTCAATTAGCGGTTTAGGAAAAAAAATACTAGACGATGAACAACAAGGTTTGGTCATTCAGGATTTGAGGAAAAGTTACCGCAAGAGACCCATATTGAGAGATGTGAGCTTAACCCTGAAAAGAGGCGAAGTGATAGCGTTATTGGGACCAAATGGTACCGGAAAAACAACATGCTTCTATACGATAGCGGGATTAACGCCTCCTGATTCAGGTAAGGTAATCATTGACGAAAAAGACGTTACTAACTTTCCAATGTATCGTAGAGCACAATTAGGTTTAGGTTATCTACCTCAAGAGTCTAGCATTTTTAGGGGTTTAACTGTTGAACAGAATATCCTAGCAGTTTTGGAAATAAGTTTGTCTAACAAACAAGAAAGAAGGCGAAAGCTTGATCTTCTTTTAGGTGAATTCTCCATAACCCACTTAAGACAAGCGCCAGCACTGACGTTATCCGGTGGGGAAAGGAGGAGAGTAGAAATCGCTCGCTGCCTGGCTAGTCAACCAAAATATATATTACTTGACGAACCATTTGCAGGGGTTGATCCAATAGCTGTAGGGGAAATTAGAAAATTAGTTTCACAATTGAAAGAGCGCGGGGTTGGGGTATTGATAACGGATCACAACGTTAGAGAAACTCTGGAAATTGTGGATCGAGCCTATATCCTACATGAAGGCTCTGTAATAATGAAAGGAACACCTGAACAGGTAGTAAATAATAGGAGTGTGAGAAAAGTTTATCTTGGAGATCAGTTTCGCTTTTAAAAAATATTAATGAAAATAATCGAGTAGAAATAATTTAAGAATAAATGAGGCAAATAATGAACATACATGTGAATGGAAAACAGCTAAAAATTGGAAAATCCTTAATTTCATATGCTGAGAACCAGTTGAAACAAATTAGTAATAAATACCTGCTTAGGCCGGTGAACGCCAACATAACTTTCACTAAAGAGAAATATGAATACAAATGCGAAGCTTCTTTGCATCTTTCTAGTGGATTAACCGCTCATTGCACCGGAACTGCAGGTCAGATTTATGAATGTTATCAAAAAACACTCATGAGATTAGAAAAAATACTCAGACGTCACAAGCGTAAGATAAAAAACCATCATTCTAGTAAACCACATATTTAACTATACAAATTTTCAGCATACTGGAAAAAAACCCCCAAATATTAGGCTTTACATTATCGATATATGTGTTAGGAGTCGGTCTCTGAGGTTTTTCAGGTTTGGGGAAATTAAAGGTTCATTTTTTAAGATGGTTCTGTCAGATATTTTGGTGCCTGAAGCGGTGCTGCCGTGCATACGGACTGCGAGCAAGAAGAGGCTTTTACAGGAGCTATCTGTAAACATAGCTAGCGTTTATAATCTGGACCAACTAGCAGTTTGGTCTGCTTTGCAAGAACGTGAAAGCCTTGGTCCCACTGGAATGGGTCATGGTGTAGCGATACCCCATGCTCGAATAAATTCAATAGAATCGATACTAGGATTGTTTGCTAGATTATCAAAACCTGTTGATTTCGGCGCCATGGATAGTCAGAGCGTTGATCTGATTTTCGTCTTAATTGCTCCTTACGAATCTGGAGCAAGTCATTTGAAGGCTCTAGCCAAAGTTTCAAGGTTACTTCGAAATAGATCGACTTGTGAAAAGCTACGCTCTACAGAAGATAAATCTGCTCTTTTTTCCATACTCACTACAGAAACAGAAATTCAGGCAGCTTAAAAATTTTATTAACATTTTAATTATTACTTTTGAGAATGTTTTCAATAATACTGACATCACTCGGATTGTTTAATTCCCAGAAGTCTTTCCCCTTGAGAGAAGAAACAACACATTTCACTGAAACACCATTCTCTATAAATCTTAGTTGTTCGAGGCCTTCTTGAATCTCAAGATGGCTAGGTGGTAATTGTAGGTAAGTCTTCAATGCAGCCGCTCGATACGCATAAACCCCGATATGATGGTAAACTAGTTTTTGTTTTTCCTCCATCTTATTTTCATTAGTATAAGGTATTACTTCTTTTGAGAAATATAACGCTCTGCCTTTTGTATCGAAAACTACAGTTGTTGCTCCCACTCTACCTGATTTTCTGTCCCTTAGTAGATTTGTCAAACCTACTTGGTCACATTTGAAAACAGGTGTTGCCACTTGGTACTCGCTGTTTTCAAGTTCGTTAACTAATTCTTGAATCACCCAAGATGGTGTGAGTGGAGCATCACCTTGTAAATTTACGACAATGTCATATTCAACCTTTTGTAAGGTTAGAGCTTCGGCTACTCTTTCAGAACCATTCCTTAATTTGTCAGACGTGAGATAAACTTCAGCTCCAAAATTCTCACAAAACTCTTTTATTCTAATATCATCGGTCGCTATTATTTTCTTTTCTATGGTTTTTATTTCCTGCGCTAGTTTCCAAGTTCTTTCTATTAGTGATGTTTCTTTTCCATCTGCCCCTCTTATAGGCACAAGGGGTTTTCCAGGAAATCTGGATGATTCGTATCTTGCTGGAATAACTAAAAGATTTCTCATACTCAAAAGCCTTACACTATCTTTAAGAATTTTCCTAATTCCTGAAAAGCCGTCTCGAAAAAGTTATTAAATGGAGTTTTTTATGAAAACTTTAATTAAAAAACCCCGATATCCTTGCAGTGTGAAATAGAACTCCCATATATCAAGAGATCTTTTAAAGAATGTGTTGAAATTTGCGTAAGAGTATAATGGGAAGGAAAAGAAATGTCCAAAGTTATTGGCATAGATTTAGGTACTACTAACTCATGTGTAGCTATCATGGATGGAAAAGATGCAAAAGTGGTTGAAAATTCTGAAGGAGCCAGAACCACTCCATCAATAGTTGGATTTACTGATGACGAAAGGCTTGTTGGCCAAGCAGCAAAAAGGCAAGCTGTAACAAACCCCGAAAATACCCTTTTTGCTGTAAAACGATTAATCGGCAGAAGAATTGATGATCCTATGGTCAAAAAAGATAAGGACATGGTACCTTATTCAATTGTTGACGAGGGAAACGGAGATGCATGGGTTAAAGTAAACAAACAAAAATATTCTCCTAGTCAGATTTCAGCTTTCATTTTGCAGAAAATGAAAGAAACTGCCGAAGGCTACATCGGAGATCCTGTTACACAAGCAGTGATAACGGTTCCTGCATATTTTAACGACGCCCAAAGACAAGCTACTAAAGATGCCGGGAAAATCGCTGGGTTGGAAGTGCTAAGAATCATAAATGAACCTACCGCTGCCGCTTTGGCCTATGGATTGGATAAAGAAGGAGGAAAAACTATTGCGGTTTTTGATCTTGGTGGTGGAACTTTCGATATCTCAATTCTAGAAATCGATGATGGTCTTTTTGAAGTTAAGTCTACCAATGGCGATACTTTTTTGGGTGGCGAAGATTTTGACATGCGTATCGTGGACTATTTAGCTGGTGAATTTAAAAAAGAAAGTGGTGTGGATCTTAAATCTGATAAGATGGCTCTTCAAAGACTAAAAGAAGCTGCAGAAAAAGCTAAGATTGAACTTTCTTCTCAATCGCAAACAGAAATAAACCAACCATTTATATCAATGGATCCGAAGACCAGCCAACCTTTGCACTTAGTCATAAAGCTCACCCGAGCCAAGCTTGAAAGCTTGGTTTCGGACTTAATTAGTAAATCCTTAAAACCATGCCAAGCAGCCCTAAAGGATGCGGGTTTGTCGAAGACCGAGATTGATGAAGTGGTATTGGTGGGAGGCATGACACGCATGCCAAAAGTAATAGAAGAAGTTACAAAATTCTTTGGCAAAGAACCCCACAAAGGAGTAAACCCAGATGAGGTGGTTGCTATGGGTGCTGCTATTCAGGCAGGGGTGCTTCAAGGTGATGTGAAAGATGTAGTGCTTTTAGATGTCACTCCCTTGTCTTTAGGCATTGAAACACTTGGTGGAGTATTTACTCGTTTAATTGAGAGGAATACAACAATACCTACAAAGAAAAGCCAAGTTTTTTCAACTGCAGAAGACAACCAAAGTGCTGTAACTATTAGAGTTTTTCAGGGGGAAAGAGAAATAGCAACAGATAACAAAGTCTTGGGCCAATTTAATCTGGAAGAAATTCCCCCTGCTCCTAGAGGTGTTCCGCAAATTGAAGTGACGTTCGATATAGATGCTAATGGTATTGTTTCTGTTTCCGCCAAAGATAAAGGTACAGGAAAAGAACAGAAGATAACAATTCAAGCATCTGGAGGATTATCTGATGAAGATATTGAAAAAATGGTTAAAGAAGCAGAAGAAAATGCTGAAGCTGATAAAGAAAAGAAAGAGCTTATAGAAGCTAGAAATCAAGCTGAAAGTTTAATTCACAGCACCGAAAAATCGCTTGAAGAACATTCTGAAAAAATTGATCCTTCTACTGTAGAAGCTATTGAATTATCTATTAAGGCTTTAAAGGAAACTTTAGAGAATGACGAGGAAAATGCCGATAATATTCGTTCTCGAGCCCAAGACTTAACTGAGGCTGCCATGAAATTAGGTGAAGCTATCTACAAGGCAGAAGCTGAATCAACCCAAACCAATGAAGAAAATGCGGATTCTTCCCCGCAACCTGATTCTGAAGATATAGTTGATGCAGATTTTGAAGATTTAAACAAGACTGATAAATGATTATGTGTTAAACCCCATTTTGTCTCTGTTTTGCTAGTTTGCTAGTATGAAGTCCGAAGGATGCACCCATGTCCAAAAGTGATTATTACGAAATTTTAGGCTGCTCAAAATCCGCATCCGAAGCTGAACTTAAGAAGGCTTTCAGGACAAAAGCTAAAGAGCTTCATCCAGACAGAAATTCTGGAAACGCTTCTGCTACAGAAAGATTCAAACAAGTTAACGAAGCTTATGAAGTCCTTCGTGACCCTAATAAGCGGGCTGCTTACGATCGTTACGGTCATGCTGCTTTTGATGGAAATTTGGGTGGAGGATTTAATTCTGGTCAAGCAGGAAATGGGGATTTTGCCTCCGCATTTTCAGATGTTTTCGAAGATCTCTTTGGTGACTTTATGGGAAATTCCGGAGGTCGTTCTAATACTTCGCAAAGGGCCAATCGGGGTGCCGATCTAAGATACAATATGCGGGTAAACCTTGAAGAGGCCTATTCAGGAAAAAAAACAACCATAGATATACCTACTTCCGTTTCCTGTGATACGTGTAATGGTACAGGAGCTCAGAGTGGCGCTAGCCCTACATCTTGCCCAACATGCTCAGGAGTAGGGAAGGTACGCGCCCAACAAGGTTTTTTTACAGTAGAAAGAACCTGTCCAACATGTTCAGGGCGTGGTCAAATCATTAAGAACCCCTGCCGCCTTTGCAATGGGCAAGGTAGGGTTGAAAAATCACGGAAACTTAGTGTGACTATTCCGGCTGGTGTTGAAACTGGTACAAGAATTCGTTTAACCGGAGAAGGGGAGGCTGGTATAAGGGGAGGGCACTCTGGAGATTTATATATATTTATTGAGGTACAAAAACATTCATTATTTGAAAGAGACGGCCAAGATCTTTATTGCCGCATACCCATTGCTATGACCACTGCAACTTTAGGTGGGGACTTGGAAGCCCCGACACTTGATGGAGGGAAGACCAGGGTAAAAATCCCAGAGGGTGCCCAAAATAACAAACAGCTCAGACTCAGAGGAAAGGGTATGCCAGCAATACGAGGCGGTTCTAAAGGAGACCTTTATATAGAAATACTGGTTGAAACTCCGGTAAATTTAAATGCAGAGCAAATTGATTTGCTAAGGCAATTTGAAAAATCATGTGAAAACAATAGTCCTGCCAACCGAGATTTTTTCGGTAGAGTTAAAAAGTTTTGGAGTGCTAATAGTTAGAGATTATTATGGAAAATATAGAAGAAGATAAAGATGATGATTCTTTGCTTCATGAGGAATTAGACGAAGCAAAAGAAAACGATGAAATCGAAATCTTAGAAGATTTGGTTTCTGAGGATTCAGATGATGAAATACTTTCAGATCTGGAAACAATAACTTTGGAAAGAGATGAACTCAAAGATAAATTAATGCGTTCCTTGGCAGAAAATGAAAACATTCGCAAACGTTCTGAGAAGGAAAAAAGGGAAGCGGAATCTTATGGTATCACTAAGATGTCAAGAGATATCTTGTCTGTTTATGATAACCTTCAAAGAGCTTTGGATCTTGCTGATGACATTTTGGATGAAAAATCTATACCTATGATAGAGGGACTTGAGCTTACAAAAAAAGATCTCCTTGAAACGTTTAAGAGAAACAAGATTGAAAAAATTGAACCTTTGGTAGGAGAAAAATTTGATCCCAAATTGCATCAGGCCATGTTTGAAGGACCATCCGACACAATAGAAAAGGGTACCGTTATGCAGGTCTTGTCCATTGGTTTTTCTATTAGTGACCGGCTTTTGAGAGCTGCGCATGTTGCTGTCTCATCAGGTAAAACAGAAAAGAAACCCGATTCAACGCTTGAAGAAAAATGAAATGTTTCAAGTCCCAACGTCATACTACCGTCTTTGATTAAGACTTGAATTCTCGTTGGATTTTGTAGAGTAAATGTAAGGCCTCTTTAGGGGAAATGTCATCTAGATTTAAGGACTGTAGCAAAGTTTCCATTCCAGACTGTTTTACATCTCTTGGGTTTTGCTTTTCTTCTATCTGAGCTGCTAGGCTCATCCTGTCATTTCGAGTCACTTTAAATTCAGAATTCTTTTCTAACCCTTTTAGTATCTCTGATGCTCTGTGAGTAACAATATTGGGGATACCGGCGAGCTTCGCTACCTTAATCCCAAAAGAATGGTTTGAAAAACCCTCAACAATCTTATGAAGAAAGATTAACTCCCCTTCGTATTCTTTTATCTTAACTGTTAGGTTGGAAAGGGAAGGTAATTTTTCATCTAAAACTGTTAACTCATGATAATGGGTCGCGAATAATGTTCGACAATTATTGTGATTGTGAAGATGTTCAAGGGTTGCCCAAGCTATAGACAAACCATCAAAGGTAGACGTACCCCTCCCTATCTCATCTAGTATCACAAATGAACTTTCACTTGCCTGGTTAAGAATGGTGGCAGTCTCTAACATCTCCACCATAAATGTTGAATGGCCTTGAGACAAGTCATCAGAAGCTCCTATACGAGAAAAAACCCTATCAGCTATTCCTATTTTAGCTTTTTTGGCTGGGACAAAACTTCCTAATTGAGCCATTATAATTATCAATGCATTTTGTCTCAAAAATGTTGATTTTCCAGCCATATTTGGCCCCGTAATTACATTGATTAAATTTTTTCTGTTTAACTTGCAGTCATTAGGTACAAAATAGCTATCGCCTTTTTCTTTGACATGTTTTTCGACTATTGGGTGACGCCCCTCAGTGATTTCTAGTACTTTTTCATTGCAAACATCCGGTTTAACCCATTTTTCTTCCCTTGCAATAACACCAAGACTAGAGAAAAAGTCCAATTCAGAAAGAGATGTCACTGCATTTTTTATTTCCACCCTTAAATCTAAAAAGGCTTGCTGTAATTCTTTGTAGATCCGCTGTTCTATTTCTTCTATTTTTGAGTGAGCAGTATTAATTTTCGTTTCTAGAGAAATCAATTGATTAGTGGTAAATCGAACCGTGTTAGCCGTTGTCTGACGATGAATGAAACCTTGATTAACTTCAGTTCCTCGCAAAAAATCAGCATTTTTAGATGTTAATTCTATGAAATAACCTAGGACATTATTCTGCTTGATTTTAAGACTTGAAATACTTGTGCTTGAAATAAGTTCTTCTTCTAATTTCTTAATTATGGAAGCAGTTTCATTGAGTAAAGTTCTTAGATTATCTAAATCTGAATCATACCCTGAATTAATGTAACTTACCTTTTCAACGATCCCTACTGGAGCTTCAGACAGAGCTTCGTTTAGAAGCACCAGAAGATCATCAAAATTAAAAATGCCATCAATTACCGAATATAGCTTTCTAGGTAGAGGAGCCTTTTTATTTCTTAGTG
>MDTE01043194.1_pt1 | contig 10563 bp, 8 predicted proteins | sample 811231 | NCBI WGS metagenome assembly MDTE01 (sample SAMN05326651, study PRJNA326480) | marine metagenome | isolation source: seawater | place: Indian Ocean: Red Sea | collected 2010 | reverse complement strand
TGTTTGTGACATATACAATATTTGATCACCAACCACTTGACCAGCAGCTGCGTTGACCAATTTCATCATATTACTCATAAATAAATTCTCCTATGGTGATGCTGGTGCTTTTATATCTTGTCCGACAGTAAACCCATAGATATTACCACCACTACCTGTAGCACCACTTTTCATAAAAACAAATTGATCTATAGCACCATTAGTTGATGAAAGAGTTGGTTTTTGTCCATTAGGCCAATGAACATTTGTGGGATAAACTACTGAATAATTTGATGATCCTTGTATAATAGTTATTGTCCATAAAAAAGTTTCTGTTGTTGAAGTAGGAACATTAGTAAATATAATGTCAGAATTTTGAGTAAGTGTTATAGTAAAACTGTTAGCATTTGATAAATTCAAACTAAAATCATTTGTTCCAGATGTATAAGAAACAGATTGATGAACATCAACTAAAGGTTGATTTATACTTATAGTTGCACTAGATCCTTCTCCTTGCGTATGAGATACACTAATACCAGTACCAGCAGTAACATTTGACATATAATTACCAGTAGTATGAGTTCCTAATGTTATTGAATCATTTGCTGGTGAATATGCTATGGATGCAGTAGATCCCTCTCCTTGCGTATGTGTTATAGTAAGTCCACTAGAGCCAGGAGCAGGGATAATATCTAACACATAGTTACCAGTGGTATGTGTTCCTAATGTTATTGAATTATTTACAATTTGATCTGCACCGACAGAATCATTTGCAAGTTTATCAATAGTTACACAATCATTTGCAAGATCGGCAGTTACAATTGTTCCATCTGCTATTTTAGCAGAAGTAACTGCACTATCTAATATTTTAATTGTTGTCACAGCATCAGTTGCAAGTTCATTTACTGTAACTGCATTGTTAGCTATATCATCTGCAACTACAATATCCTGTGCAATCTTTGATGATATAACTGCATTATCAGCAATACCACTTGTATTAATTTTTGAAATAGGCATTTACTAAGTCCTCTCCATTACTCCTAAAAATGCATCTATAGCAGTTCCAGTTCCAGCTTGTACTTTTAATATATCTCCTGCTTCTAATACATATTTTTGTCCACCCAATACTTCTAGTGTAGTATTTGCTGGAATACTTACATTTTCTAAAAGTTGAATAGTAGCACCAGTTCCAGCTGCAGTTATTTGTACTATTACTGTAACAGCAGAAGTTGTTTTGTTTGCAAGTGCAAGACCAAGAATTATACCAGCATTACCAGAACCACTTGGTGCAGTATATAATGAATCGTAAGAACCATTACTTACATTTGATTTCATTGCATTTTTAAATGTGTTTGCCATTTTATTTTCCTATTTTATCCTAACGCAATTGCCAGAGCCGCAGCTTCATCATCTGGATCAAAGTTTAATTTAGCTCTAGTAACTGATCCATCTGCAACTGTATTTATTACATTTGTCATAGCAACATCAAGTTGCAATACTTGAATATTATTCGTTCCAGCTGGTGGAGCACTTGTAAATGTAATAGTAGAACCACTTACTGTATATGCATATGAAGATCCATATCTTTGATATACATTATTAACAAAAACCATAAATCTACTTGCAGATGGAGTTCCTATCGGAGTTTTAGTTAAAGTAAACGCAGTTGTTGATCCATTACCATTAAACTCATCTATGTGTGGTGTTATTTCTGGTTGTGTTAATAATTGTTTACCCATATAAACAATAAAAATTCTATGACTATTTCCAGGCGCAGATGTAAAAGTAATACTTGATACACCACCAGCTGAACCAACTGAGTAACCTACATCTGGCTCTAATATAACTCCATTTACACTTACTAATAGAGAAGCTGCAGAATTTACAACATGATCTAAACTATATTGTGTTGTAGTTCCATTACCAGTAAAAAACTGTTTTTCAAATGCACCATAGGAAGGTTGTGATCCGATATATGACATTAAATTCTACCTCACTATAATTGATATCTTACTAATATTACTGCACTATTAGCTGGTGCAGAAGTAAAGGTTAATACATTACCGCTAATTGCATAATCCGTAGTTGGTCGCATCAAACTACCATTAACAAAAACAAAAGCACTATTTGTTGGAATACCAAAATTAGATAACGTAAAAGTAGTATCACTTCCATCTCCAGTAAAAGTATCTAACTGAAAATCTGTTGATCTGCGAACAATTGAACGAACTGCAAGATGTTTAATTTCTATCTCTGCATTATTATCTGGAGCTCCAGTAAATGTTAATGTATTTCCAGAAAGAGTAAAGTTCGTTGTAACTTTTTGTAAGATACCATCAACAAATACTAAAATTGAATTTACATTTGGTGGTGTTTCTGAAAGAGTATATGCAGTTGTTGAACCATCTCCTGTAAATACATCTGTAGTAAAAGATGTTAAGTTAGGTGCAAGTTCATTTGAACCTACAGAACCAGTTGGTGGCTTCATTGAAAATCCACCTATTCCTCTATGAATAACATAAATTGATGCAGTAACAGGAACACTACCTTGAAAATTTAATATTTTTGGTTCACTAGATGCATTTGTTCTAATAACATATGCAACATCTGGTTGTTGAATAACATTATCCAAAACAACCATAAGATTTTCTGGATTAGCGCCAGGAACTTCATTAGATAGTTCATATGAATTTGCATGACCATTTATCGTAGAAAGATTTGATCCATTAAAATCTTCTTTTATAAAGTTTGGTGAAACTCTATTTACAAATGGAACTCCAATGTAAGAACTATCTGACATTATGAAACGCCCTCTAGAACTGATGCAACTACATCTACTGTATTGGCTGTCGCATAAACTTGTATTTTATCATCTGCGTTTAAGACTATCTTTTGTCCAGAAACAACTTTTAATGTTGATCCTACTGGTACTGGTGCGCCTTTTATAACATGATATGAAGTTGATGCTGAATTATCTCTTATAAGAACTGTAACATTAACTGCACTATTACCTGTATTTGCAATATCAAGTTCTACTAAGATAGAATTAACACCACTACCACTTACAGATGAAGTATACACATCAGTAGGAGATCCACTATTAATACTTACGTTTGTTGCAAAAGCGTTTTTAAAATTATTTGCCATAGTCTTTCGTTCCTTTTATCCTATTTATATTCACTAATCAAGTGCAACCGCCATTGCAATTGCAAATCCTTGATCTGCAACACCAGCACCACTTATGTTTCCATTTACTGTTAAATCACCACTTATTGTTACATTATTAGGAAGTCCTATTGTTAAAGTATCAGTTGCAGAAACAGTTGCTTCTATTTCATTTGCAGTTCCATTTATTGTCAAGGTATTACCAGCTTGAAGTGCTTGTGTGTTTGACCCATCTGAAAGAGTAATTCCAGAATTTAGTTGTGTTAATGCCTCAATAATATCTGTAGGATTATTACCACCTACATTTGGAAGATTACCAATATCACCTACATCAGTTGCAAGTTGATTAAATTCTACTCTCCACTCTTCAAAGGTAAACGAGGCTGGTGCGTTACGATCTGCCATTATTCTCTATCCACTAGTTTTAATATGAGAGATTTGATTTCATGCATTTCACTTTTTAATGTATTAATTTCTCTTACTGCATCTCTCAGTTGATCTTTTTCCATTTTCTTTTTCTTCATAGTTTCCATGTATGTATGATATGATGAACGACTTGTATTAATGATTGCACCACTAGATGTTTCTCTTACAAGTTCTCCATATCCTTCTACTTTAATTTTATCCATTTTACAATGCCAATGCTAATACTCTTAGGTTTTTAATTCTTGGTACGAAAACACTATTAGATGATTTCATTTCTATCTTAATAGCTGCAGATGAAAAAGAATTTAAATCATTGATAGTAAATTCTCTTTCTTTAAATAAGTTTGGATTGTCATCAGAAGAATCTAAATTATCTATTGTTGCAAGTCTATAAGGTATTTTGTCAAAATCTCTTGTATCACCTTCTTCAACAATCTTATAGTAAACATTTATTGTTGATGAACTTGGTTTGTTTGCATCAAATAATACTTTTAGTGCAGTTGCTGGATTATCTAAACTAAATCTTTTTGTCATATAGTTAGATGCATTTGATGTTCCAGTTGGTGCAATACCATCAAGATATCTTTCATGTTGAGTAATAGTAGTAGATGTATTAGAAGAATCTGCCGCAGTAGCAGGAGAAACATTAAATGAAGAACCATCATCTGCAACACTGGTAACAGTAAAGGTATTGCCATCATTATTACCACCAGATATGGTTATTTCTTTACCTATGTCCAAAGTTTTAATTTCATCTCTAATAGTACCAGATGAACCAACAGATATTGTACCAGTAGCATCCATAGTAATAGCAGTTGATGCACTTAGAGCTCTATCATCTAAATCAGTATCATTAAATGTTGACCTAGTATAATTAGAAATCTTATTAGATGTTAAACATAGTGATATTCTTTCACTATCTAATACAGGAGTTAAAAATGAACTAGTAGATTTCATTGAAGCAACAACATTTGCAGAAGTTCCAGCAACAAGACTTGAGTTTCCAGTTCTACCGCCACTTAAACTATTATTTTGATTGACCTCTGAAGCAACTATTTCTCTTGATGGTGGATAATAACTTCTATTTTCTGGTATAGATCTAGGACTTTGTTTTGTATAAGATGTATTCATACCTGTCCATTGATATCCAATAGTTGTGCCAGGAACTTTAATTTCTGATACTGCAAGTTGTACAATATCAGCTGCAAGGTTTCTTGTTGCAACAACGCCATTACCACCACTAAATACAGATTTCAAAGCAGGTTTTCCGCCTGGTATATTAGTTGCAGCTGCATCATCAGTAATAGCAATAATATAACTATCATTATCTGCACTACTAATTGTATGAGTTCCATTTAGTGCATCTGATGTAATACCTTGAGTTGTTGATTCTGCACCATAAAAACCATTTGCAACATTTGAAATTGTAACTTTATCATTTGCTTTCATTCCATGATTTTGATGAAAAACTCTAACTTTTGTATCTAAATCATCATTAGTTCCAGTTCCTGTGTTAGTCTGAAATGGATTAAATTTTAAAGTATCAGCAGGAACTGTAGTATTTACAAATGATGGAGTTCCAGTACCACTTATATCAAAATCAGCACGATATAAAGTAAACTTAACATCACGAGTCTGGTGTGGTGTCCATGTCTGACCATTTTGTGATAAGAATAATGTTCCTGTTAATGGGTTTGCAGATATTAATCTACTATCAGTTAAATTTGTTCCACCAACTTCAGAGAAAAATACTCTTGTTCCAGGCTCATCAACCTTGATTAAGATTGCATAATTTATATCGTCCTTTAGATATACAGGTGATGGAAAAGTAAATCGAGTTGCAGATGAAGCATCATCAGATACATTGATATCATCAATCTCTAATGTTACTTCTGACATTACTTTATTAGATGGAAATCCATCTATTGTATCAGTTATCTGTACTGTTACTGGTCTTGTACCTTTTACACTAAAAAACAAATCTACACTAGTAACAAATGCACCTTCTTGTCCTACATTTAAAAATGTTTGTGCGAGAGGATCATGTCTTTGTGGTGGATCTGGTGGTGGTGGGGGTGGATCAGCAACAAATGCAGATGCGATTGGTCTAGTACTTGTTTGAACTGCACCATATACAGTTCTATTAACTGTTTGTGTTTCTTCTTTATAATCTCTTTGAAAGTGAGCCTTTCTTATGTTAAGAATAGTCTGTTCTCTTTCTTCTGCAATACCAGTTGCATTATATTCTCTTTCACCTTTAGTAGACCATAATCCAAATTCTGTACTATTATTAATATTATCAATTAATCTTAATAATCTTTCACCAGTTCTAAATCTTACTTCTTCTGTATTTGGAATATAAAAGACACCAACAAACTGACCATTTGCATTTGTAATCATATCACTAGAATTTGTTTTCATTGTTGGAGCAGATGTTGTAACTGTACTTCCATTAATAGAAGATACAACCATTGTAATATTTACTTTACCATTAGAAATTTTTGCAATCGTTCCATTTACAGTTTCGCCCACTGCAAATCCATTTAAAACATTTGTTACAAAAACATCTCTTGCAGTTGATGTTCCAGGCCCTTGAGTTGCAATATGAGCAGATGCTTGGAGTCGTTGTAAAGTTCCAGTTTGAGCACCAGAAGATGTAAGAGAATTTGATCCATCATCTAATCTACCACCACCTATCGCACCAATGGTAACTATTTTAGTTGATGAGTCTACAGCAGTTACAACATAGTTATTATTTCTTGATACAGTAAAATTTAATTCTGTAGTTCCAGTTAAACTGCTTAACTGGATATGATGACCAGGCTTTATTTCATCAACACTTGCAACTGTAACTTGTGCAGAAGTTGTATCTGATCCACCAGTTCCTGTGAAAGAAACATTAGTAACAGCTGTTGCAGTATGAGTTGAATTTCTAATAATGTCACCAAAACCAAAAGCTTGTACTGCATCAGTAGCACCATCCCAAATTCTACCAGAATCAGATGCAGCTGAAGCACCAGGCGTTTCTAATTGATTTGGACTTAATTCTATTGGCCCATTATCAGTTAAAGTTTGTTGAGTTATTGTAAGATTAAAAATATCTGCTTGTCTAATAAAAGATGTTACATTTTCGTTATCAAAGAAACCATATAACTTTGCATTAGGTTTCATATTTTGAATAGAAATACTTACTGGTCTAGAACGAATAAAAGGTATCATAGAAATACCTACAATTCTGTCACCCATATTATGAGTTTCAACTGTAGATTGTAAAGTTGTTTCTATACCAGAACGAACTTGTCCTACAGTTTGAGAAAATACTTCTCTACTTTGACTTGTTTCTGTAGTTGTTGTAACTGTACCACCAGACACCCTTGTTGATGCTGTTGATTGAGTACTACCCAAACTTTGAGTTCCAGCAGATACTGGAGAACCATACCAATTATCTTGCCAACTTTCCCATACAACACCAGTAACACCTGTTTCATCTGCAATTTCTTTAATCGCATCAAAGTTATTGTCATCATTCACAACAATATCAGGCCTTCTTGTTACATCATTCCAATCATCAGAATATGGTACAAGAACAACCTTACCATTGAATGGTGCAACTTTATACGGATTTATATCAAAACTATCAGATGCATATGGATTTTCTACATGAGTTGTTTCTGTATATGGTAATGTTATAATACCATCATCATGTACTCTATAGTTTGCAGATGTTCTAGATGAATTACTAGAAACAGATTCTATCAATCCCACATTATCACTGAATGCCATAGGACGAAGCTCTCTTTTCTTCATGTCTATAGAATTTTTATAATCTGGATTTATAAAATCACCTATTACATGACCAGAAAAGTTATCTACAATAAATCCATTTTTTAATCTATCGTTACCATCTGAATCTTTAACTGCAAGATCCGCTGTTTCTTTTTCTAAAAGATTAAGAGATGTATAATATTCTAGATTAGAAATTCTTTTATCTAGTCTACCTATATCTCTCATAGTATATCTACGATTGTCTAATTTTTTATGTCTTACTTCTTTTAAATTTACAACATAAGGTTCATATGCAACTTCAAATAAAACCATACCATTTTCTGGTTCTTGTGGTTTTTCTGGATTTAATGAAGGTACACCTTGTAATACATCAAAACTTCCTAATCTATCTACGAAAATTAAATCTTTTCTTCCTAAGAAATAAGAAAAGTCTGCTTCTGCATTTGTTCCAAATTTAGGTATTTCTGATAAAATAGCATTAGTGCCAGTAAAATTTGCACCAGTATCATCTATTCTTGGTCTAAAATCTAAACAATCTCTTAATTCAAATTTTCTTCCATTACCTTGTGTGGAAGTATAACTTGGTATATCTTCATAATTTAAAGCATAAGAGTCTACAGAAAAATAATCACCACCACCACTAGAACTATGAGTAAAATAATTAAAGGTAATACGTAATCTTCCAGTTGGAACTGGTTGACCTGGCTTAAGATTTATTCTTGCAAGATCATAAAATGCATCTCTCTGTCCACCATCAAAAGTATATCTACTTGTAATATCTGGATCTGATGCTGTTGCATTAGCAGTAAAATCTGCAGCCATCTTTATAGACACTAACTGATAACCATCTGCCTTACCCAACTTTATTTCTGTATTTTGTGATTCTGCTTGTGTAGATGTATTTTTAATTTCACCACTAACTAAAGTTTTAGTTTTTTCTTGACCTTTTGCACCAGACACTTTTACAGCTGCAATTAATTTATAGGCAGTATTATTACCACTAGTAGTAATAACAGCAGTTCTATTTGAATTGCTAAGAGTTATACTAGATGAGGTAAGTATAACTTGATTACCACCATTAGTGCCATTTCCAACTACAAGATTATAATTTCCAATATCACTTGTACTTTGAAATTCTTCATTTGGATCTAAGTCAAATGTTACAGCTCCAGTACCACTGGATGTAGCACTGAGTGTTTTTGTTATTGTATATGTTGTTCCCAATGAGTTGTCTGGATTTGATACTGTATCTCCACGAATTTTTCTAACTCTACGATAATTAGTAGGAAATACTAAAAGTTTTTGATCTGGTCTAATTAATTTCGCAGAAAACTTTTGTATTTTAACAGCAGTTGCTACAGTTGAAAGTGCATTAGAAGTTAATGTTAATACAGTATTACTACTAACAGCATTTACCATACCCATAAAACTACCATCTAAATATACTGCATCTCCAGCTTTAAGTTCTGTTAAAAATGATGAACCAGCAGAACCAGTAATTTGTGTAGTGCTATTTGATGAAGTAGCTGCACCAGATAATGTAACTAAATCTGGAACTATATCAGCAATAAAATCTGGTAAATTATTAGAACCAGCGTTACCAGCCCACTGTGTATTAGTATACGTTGAGGAATTGGGAGTACCAGAATCATATCTAATATGTTTTACATCAGAAAAACTTATACCATCATTTAATTTAACATCAAAAAGACCAAGTTTAAATTGTGCATTTGTATAACCAGAAGAATGTAAATCGTAAAATCTTACTCTTGCAGTTCCTACTTTAGATCCATAACTTGCATAACCAGATGGATTCCTTAACCCATCATATAAATCAACTTCTCCAAATTGACTAATGTTTGGAAGTCCTTTGATTGTGCTAACAATAACATGATTACCCACTGGTGTTTGTATTGTTTTATCTTCTACTCTATCAAATGTTCTTGGTTTATCAGTTTTAATAAACTGTGTTGACATGGTTTCTATCTCATAACCATCAACATAAGCTTTGCCTGGTTCTACTGCAAATACAATTTTATCAGCATCTCCACCATCAGATGCAGAATAGATACCTCTATTTGTTCCACTCTTTAAATGTTCACGTACCTCTGCTAAAAATGGTCTGACTTCGTAGTTACCACTTTCATCAAATGTTCTTCTTGCAAGTGTGTGTTGTAGTTCAGCATAATCTGCATTTTTCTTATAAGATTGTACTTTACCATTACTTATTCTTCCAAGTTCAACAAAGTCAGAATCATCAGTTGCACTTAACGATTTCTTTGTTAGCGTTACTGCGATTTTAAATCTATGAGCGCCTGGTGCATTTACATTAGATGATCCAGTTGCATTATCTAATAAACTGATATCTTCCTCTGGTGTTGTAAAAGTTTCTGATACAACAAATCCAACACGATATGATGGTGTATTAGTATACTTATCTAAAAGAATAACTTGTTCTGTATTAGAAACAAAATGACCATTAATAAAATAAACACCAGCATGAACTAGTACAGCAGAACCAGTACCAACTGGGGTATCAGTTGATTGTATAGTTGCATTTAATTCAGTTGTTTGATTTTCACTTAAACTTGGATTTACAGTTGTAGTATTATTTGCATTTGTTGATGTAACAACTTCTCCAGATGCAAATTTAAGTGTTGCATTATCTGTTCCACTATCTTCATATTTGATATAAAGAGTTATAGGATCAGCAGATGTGGTTGATGTTGAACTTGTAGCTGCAACTGTACCAATAACCTTTGCCTTTACACCACTTGTTGCACCTACAATTATTTTATCTAAAAAACTTGTTCTGTATGTTTCAACTTCTAATGTATTATATGCAGAGTTAACTTTAATATAATCATACTGCATATCAAAGTTAAGATCGCCTGGAATAACCATAGAACCATTTTGGAAAATATGTTCTCCAAACTTAGTAATTTGATTTTGTAGTATTGTCTGTAGTTGTGTTAATTCACGAGCTTGTACTGAATAAGCAGGACGAAACATAACTCTGTGAAAATTCTTTGATGAGTCGTAATCATCATAGTAGGGTTTTACATTAAAGTTTGTAGCCATTAAATCAAATTCCTAATTTAAAATTCTATAACTATTTTTATATCTTCTGTTTGGTCTGATGCTCTGGAGATTGGTCTACGATTTTCTACATAGATAATATTTCCACTATCATGTTCTAGTTCTGGT
>MDTE01204014.1_pt1 | contig 10564 bp, 13 predicted proteins | sample 811231 | NCBI WGS metagenome assembly MDTE01 (sample SAMN05326651, study PRJNA326480) | marine metagenome | isolation source: seawater | place: Indian Ocean: Red Sea | collected 2010 | reverse complement strand
TTGAAACCCTTAGGTAAAGAGGCCTGTAATTTGTTTTCTTTATTCATCTTTTCATCCTGAAAAGCTATGTGTCGTTGGTACACGGGGACAGATTCGAACTGTCGACCTTCGGTTCCACAAACCGCTGCTCTAACCAACTGAGCTACCCGTGCTTCCTTTTGTTGTTTTATACTAAATGTGGAAAAAGTTAAATTTATAAAATAATTAAATTGCTAGCGTTCAGCCAGCATGAAAATGATGATGTCTGTGAGTAATTGTTAATCTTATAATTTTTTTAATCATTGGTGGTTAAATAACACTTTAAGTTTAAAATGCAATAGAGAATTGCATAGGAATAACTGTGCATATTTTGCCAATTACTCCTATACAAATATTTAATTGATATAAATTTTTAAGAAATTTTCTTTAAATTTACTGCGCTAGGACCTTTGTCTCCGTCCTGAATTTCAAATTCTATCGCGTCGTTTTCGTTTAAATAACGTAATCCAGCTTCTCTAACTGCAGATGCATGGACAAAGCAGTCCTTTTCTCCATCTTCACGTTCAATGAAGCCATAACCTTTTTTACCGTTAAACCACTTTACTTTGCCTTTTAATGTACTCATACTTTTTTTTACTCTTTCTTTATTGTTAATTTACACTCTAAACTGTTTTAAGTTACTTAAACTAATTTAGAAAAGGTTGAGTATAAGAAATTAAAAGATTAAGCAAGCTTATAATTTAAACCTATGGTGAAATAATTAATATTAATTCACCAATATATAGTGGTGGCTTCGGCGGGACTCGAACCAGCGACACAAGCCTTTTCAGGGCTCTGCTCTACCAACTGAGCTACGAAGCCATCAATTAAGATCTAAAAATGATTCTACCTTTAGATAAGTCATATGGAGAAACTTCAAGCTTAACTCTATCACCTTGAAGAACACGTATACGATTTTTTCTTAGTTTGCCAGCAGTGTGGGCGGTTACGTTATGTCCGTTATCAAGTTTTACCCTAAACATAGCGTTTGGAAGTAGATCTGTTACCACTCCTTCAAACTCTAACGTGTCTTGTTTTCCCAAATTTATCTTCTCCTCATTCTAGATTTTATTGAATTTGAATGTCCTTTAAGACCTTCAAAATCTCCGAGATGTATCGCAAATTCTCCAATTTTTGCAATACCTTTTTTTGAAAGAGTTATATAGCTTATTTTTTTCATAAACTCATTAACATTTAAACCAGATGCAAATTTCGCACTTCCTAATGTTGGTAGGGTATGATTACTGCCAGCATTATAATCTGTGGCTGCCATCGGAGAGTAATTACCAATACAAATTGATCCTGCATTATAAATTGCCCCTATGTATTTTTTATATTTAGAAATATTTAATTCTAAATGTTCTGGAGCAATTTCATTTATGACCTCAATGATTTGTTTATCATTTTCACACAAAATAATTAACCCATGTTTTTTTAAACTTTTTGATGCAATTTTTTTCCTAGGTAAATTTTTTAAATTAAAAATAATATTTTTTTGTACTTTGTTTACAATTTGTTTATCTTTGGTAACCAGTATACTTTGGCTTTCAAATCCATGCTCTGATTGACCAACCATAGAAGTTCCGATTTCATTAATATTAGTTTTTTTATCTGCAAGAATTAATATTTCACTTGGACCCGCGTTCATACTTTCAATACCTACAGTTCCAGAAATTAATTGTTTAGCTCTTGCGACATAATCTGATCCTGGACCAACTATTTTATCTACTCTATTTATATAAGCTAAATGGCCAATAGCTTGAGCTCCCCCACAACTTATTATCTCAGATACATTACATTTTTTTGCAGCATACATAACAGCAGAATTAAGTTTCCCGTATATTTTTGGATTTGCAACTACAATTTTTTTTACCTTTGAGATTTTGGCAGGTATTGCACACATCAAGAGAGTTGATGGTAAATTTGAAGGCACATAAATTCCAACTGATTTAATCGGAACATTTTTGTATTCAATTTTATTATTATATTTATCTAAGTATTTAATATCTTTAGTTTTTTGCAAAGAATGGAATTTAAATATTCTAGAATAAGCAAAGTCAATTGCTTTTTTAATTTTCGGATCTAGGTTTTTTATTGTTTCATTTATTTGTTTTTTAGAAATTTTAATTTTATTATTTTTGCTAAATTTTCTCTCATATTTTAAAACTGCTTTAAGCCTATTTTTTTTGATGTCGCTAAGTATCTTTGGAACTAAAGATGTATCTATTGTTTTTCCTGATCTTCTTATTTCTAAAAAATTTATGAGTTTTTTTCTGTAATTTTTACTTTTGCAATTAAGTATTTTTATCATTTATATATTTTTGATCCTCCAAAGTAGCTTCTATTGCCTCTGTAGTCAGAGTTATTAATCTATTTTCAGAAAAAAGAAAGACAATTTCAAAGTTATGTCCTTTCTTAAAAATATTAATTCCGATAAGTTCTAGTACTAATTTAGAATCTACCTGATTAATATTTTTTGATTTTGTTGATTGTACAAATTCAAATTTAACAATACTATTAATTTTCTTTTCACTATTCTCATTTTCTTTATCTATTCTTAACAATGATATTAAAAAAATTTTATTGGATGATAAATATTTAATATCAGAGACCCTAATTTTTGCATCTGCACAGAATGCAGAAATAGCTTGAAGATCCTCAGGTGTCTGAGCAATTATTTTTTTTAGGTATTTTTTATCCATTAGGATATTCTTTTAATATTAACACCAATTTTTTTTAATTTATTTTCAATGTTTTCATATCCTCTATCTAGATGATAAATTCTATTAATAATTGATTTACCTTTTGCGACAGTTGCTGCTAGAACAAGTGCAACTGATGCTCTTAAATCACTAGACATCAATTCTGCTCCTGTAAATTCTGCATTTCCTTCTATTGTAGCCTTATTATTTTTAATAAAGATTTTGGCGCCTAGCCTTCTTAGTTCTGCAACATGCATAAATCTATTTTCAAAAATATTTTCTGTAATTGAACTTCTTCCATTTGCTAAGCATGATAAAACCATAAACTGTGCTTGTAAGTCTGTAGCAAAATTTGGATACTCTTTCGTAACTATATTTTTGGTACTTTTTATTTTTTGTGGTCCTTTTATAGAAATTTTATTTTCAAATAATTTAATCTTAGCACCAGCTCTTTTTAATAAGTTTAATTCTGTTTGAATTATTTTTGGATTAAAGTTTTTAATTAATAAATTGCCTTTAGCAATAGTTGCAGCTACACAGAATGTTCCTACTTCTATTCGATCAGGCATGACCGTATATTCAGTTTTTTTAAGAGAATTTACTCCAATTATTTGGCAAGTTCTTTTGCCAATCCATTTAATATTTGCACCAGCAGATTTTAAAAAATTTGTAAGATCTTTAATTTCAGGTTCAATTGCACAGTTTTTAAGAATTGTTTTTCCTCTAGCCAGGCAAGAGGCAATTATTAAATTTTCTGTTGCTCCAACACTTATTTTTGAAAACTTTATTTCGCCTCCTTTAAGTTTTCCTTTTGAGTTTGCATACACATAACCTTTTTTAATTTTATAATTCATTCCAAGTTTTTTTAAGGCGCTTAAATGATAATTTACTGGTCTTGCTCCAATAAGACATCCTCCAGGTAATGATGTTACTGATTTATGATATTTAGAAACTAGTGGTCCTAGAACTAAAATTCCTGCTCTCATTGTTTTCATTAAAGAATAACTTGCAAATGTTTTTTGTTTTTTTTCTTTTGTAATTGTCACTGTTTTTCTATCTTTGGATAATTTAATCTTTGAGCCTAATGAAATCAGCAAATTCAACATTGTATTAATGTCTCTTACTCTTGGTAAATTTTTAATTGTAACAGTTTTATCAAAAAGAAGTGTTGATGCTAAAATAGGTAATGCAGCATTTTTACTTCCTGAAATTATAACTTGCCCCTTGACATTACAAGGTCCTTTAATAACGAACTTATCCATCTTATTTGATTTTTGCTACCTGAATAGTTGTCTGACCCTGGTACTTTCCTTTTTTAGATTTATATGTTGTTTCTGGCTTAGTTTCAGATTTAAAAAATAAAAATTGTGCTATTCCTTCATTTGAATAAATTTTTGCAGGATTGGGTGTAGTATTAGAAAGTTCTATAACAATATTCCCCTCAAATTCGTTTTCAATTGGAGTTACATTACAAATAATACCAGTTCTGGCATAAGTGCTTTTACCTACACATATACAAAGTACGTCCTTGGGTATTCTAAAATATTCTACAGTCTTAGCTAACACAAAAGAATTTGGAGGTATTATGCAATGAGGACCCTTTCTTTCAATGAAGTTGTCATCTGAAAAATTTTTAGGATCTACTAAAGAACTATTTACATTGGTAAAAATTCTGTATTCATCAGATATTCTTACATCATAACCCATACTACTTAATCCGTAGGAAATTTTACCTTGTGATACTTGATGATCTAAAAATGGGTCTATCATATTATGTTCCTTGCACATTTTTTTTATCCAAGTATCAGGCTGAATAGACATAATTATTTATTATTTTTTTTTTGTTTTTTTTGAAAGATTTTTCTTTTTCTTAAATTTTTGCGTAAAGCTAATTCAAGCTTATTTTGTTTATCCTTCTTACTACTCATAAATTTTATTTTTTGTCAGGATTTGTGAGGTGATCTAAAGTGATCACTTGATCTAATGGGATTGTCTTATCATCATCTTGTTTTGGTGCTCCATGTTTCGCTTGCTTCTTTGCTCTCTTTTCAGCAAGTTTTTTCTCTCTTTTAGCTTGCTTTTCCATAGCCTTAGCACCTCTTGTTGATTTATAATCGTAGTGGATTCCCATATCATTTCCTTAAGTAAGATATAACCCATTTTTCAAAAAAATTAAGGCAATAATTTGAAAAAATTAATTTTATACACTAATTTAAAATATCTAAGCTCCTATAGTTAAATGGTATAACACATCCATGGTAAGGATGAGTTTCCAGTTCAATTCTGGGTGGGAGCACCATCTTTTTTGAAAAATATTTTCCTCATAAATATTCCAATTAAAATCAAAATTATAATTGCTATAATTGGAAGATAAATATCAGGAGTAAGGATTAGATCAAAGAAAGTTGGAGAGTCTGTATTGTTCTCTAAAAAATTACTTATACCTGCTCCTAAGGAAACACCAACAAATAGTTGTGGTGCCATACCAATAAAAGATCCAAAGAAAAAATTTCTAACTTTTATATTAAATAATGTAGGTAGAATATTTGAAATAAAAAAAGGTATTCCTCCAACAAAGCGGTAAATCAAAAAAAAAATAAACTCATTTTTTTTAAATTTTTCAGTTAAGTTACTAAATTTTTTTGAAAATTTTTTTTCAACAAAATCTTTTAAAAAATAATTAGCAAAAATATATAAAAGAGTTGAACCACAAGATAAACCAAGCACCACTAAAGCTGTGCCTAACCATTTACCAAAAACAAAACCACCAACTAAAAATACAGGGGAACCAAAACCTAGCAGCAAACACCATATAATAGTACATAAAAAAAATATTAAACTTGATAGTAAGATATTATTATTTTTTACTGCTTCCAAAGAGTCCCTATTAGCTTTAATAAGCTCATAGCTTGTAAAATCCTGAATAGAAAATTTACTAAAAAAAAACCATAAAAAAACAAAAACAATCAAAAGGTAAGCTGATCCTAAAAAAATTTTAATTTTTTTTTCTTTTTCCATAGTTTTTAACTTATTAAATATTGCTGTACTTATATATATATATTTGTATAACTACCGAAATTTAACAATAATTTAACTAACAATGAAACGAACATATCAACCAAGCAAGAAAGTAAGAAAAAGAAGACACGGATTTAGGTCTAAAATGAAAACTAAAGGTGGTAGAAAACTACTGAAACGAAGAAGATCAAAGGGAAGAAAAAAAATTACTGTTTCATGAGAAGAAAAATAGTCAGCCTATCAAAAAATGAAGACTTTAAATCTTTACTAGCTGGAAAAAAAGTTGCTAACAAATATTCAACGATATTTTATAAAAAACTTTCAAATAAAGATTTTAATAAATTAAATATAAGTTTTGTCGCAAAGAAAAAAATTGGAAATGCAGTGACTAGAAATAAAATTAAAAGGCGACTGAGAAATATTATGAATGAAGCATATAAAAAAATTAAAATAAAAATGTATTATTCATATCTTGTGATAGCAAGACAAAGTATTTTAAATGATCCATACGAAAATATAAAGAAGACTTTTTTTAATGAATTTACAAAAATAAAATAATGAAATTTGTTAACTACCCATTTATAATTCTTATAAAAATTTATAAACTTTTATTAAGTCCTTTTTTCTATGGCTCATGTAAGTTTGAACCATCTTGCAGTTCTTATTGTTTAGAATGTTTTGAGAAATATAATTTTTTAAAAGCTACTTATAAATCAATAACTAGAATTTTAAGATGTAATCCTTGGTTCGGTCATAGTGGGCACGATCCAGTAGAAAATTTAAAGGAAAATAAATAATGGACTCAAAAAACGTAATTGCAGCAATTTCATTAAGTGCTGCTGTAATTATCCTATACGGACTATTTTTTGCTCCTCCTGCACCGGATCCAAATAAAATTGTTAGTGAAAAAAATAATACCTCAAAATCTTTAGAAAACGATGCACCATCTTTAGATCAAACACAAGAAGCACAAACGATATCCAGAGATGAAGCTATTAATAATGAAGATCGAATTTTATTTGAAAATAAGACTGTAATGGGTTCAATATCTTTAACTGGTGCTATTATTGATGATCTAACGTTTAAAAAGTATACAGAGACATTAAATGGTGATGATAATGTAGTCTTATTAAATCCAAGAGAGTCTAAAAATGGATATTATGTTGAAACTGGTTGGGCAACAACAAATAAAAATATCGACCTTCCTAACTCAAAGTCAATTTGGAAACTTGAAAGTGGAAACAAATTAACACCTAATTCACCAATTAAATTATCTTGGACCAATGAGCAAAATATAAAATTTGAGAAAGAAATTAATTTAGATGATCAGTACTTATTTTCAGTTAATCAAAGCATAACTAATAATTCTGAAAAAACTTATAATTTTTACCCCTATGGCCAAATCATTAGAAATGTGGCGCCAGAAGTTACAAACTTTTATATTTTACATGAGGGATTATTAGGTGTTTTTGACGATAATTTAGTGGAAAAAGATTATGACGACATTGAAGAAAAAAAATTTTCAATAAACGCAAATAAAGGCTGGCTTGGTATTACTGATAAATATTGGATTACAAGTTTAGTTCCTGATGTTGATAAAAAATTTAGAACAGATTTCGATTATAAGAATAAATATAGAGCAAATTTTATAGAAACTGAATCAACAGAAATTGGTGCAAATGAGACAAAATCAAACGAAATAAAAGTAATAATTGCAGCAAAAGAAGTTAGCATTATTGACGGATATGCTGAAAGTTTAAACATAAGCAAATATGATTTAGCAATTGATTGGGGATGGTTTTATTTTATCGTAAAACCACTCTTTTTTGTAATTGATTATTTTTTTAAACTTTCTGGAAATTTTGGTATTGCAATTATTTTAATAACAATCTGTATAAGAATATTATTCTTTCCACTTGCTAATTACTCTTTTAGATCAATGGCAAAAATGAAAGTGCTGCAGCCTGAGATGGCAAGACTTAAGGAGTTACATAAAGAAGATAAGATGAAATTACAGCAAGAAATGATGTCTTTATATAAAAAAGAGAAGGTAAATCCAGTAAGTGGCTGTCTACCTATTTTTATACAAATACCTTTTTTCTTTGCTATTTATAAGATGTTATTTGTAACGATTGAAATGAGACACCAACCTTTCTTTGGTTGGATAAAAGATTTATCTGAAAGAGATCCTACATCTATATTTAATATTTTTGGATTAATTCCATGGGATCCACCATCGTTTTTAATAATCGGTGCTTGGCCTGTGCTAATGGGTATCACAATGTGGGTGCAACAAAAACTAAATCCAACACCACCTGATCCAATACAGCAAAAAATATTTATGTTCTTTCCATTATTCCTTACTGTAATTCTAGCTCCTTTTCCCTCAGGACTTGTGATTTACTGGACAATAAATAACGTACTTACTATGGCACAACAATACGTTATTATGAAAAGAACAACTGTTAAAACAGTTTAGAAAATGCAATTAGAAAAAATTTTACCTACCAATGGTCCATCTATTAAAGAGGTTAAAAAATATATAGATAAATATTCAAATGATATTATCGTAATTAAATGTGGAGGATCTGTTCTTGTAGATAAACATTTATTCAATAATTTTATTGAGGATATAACTGTAATTAATAAATTGGGTCTTTCTGCTGTGGTAATACATGGTGGAGGAAAAAATATTAAAAAAAAACTAGATCAGCAAAAAATAGAAACTAGATTCATCGATGGATTAAGAGTTACTGATGAAAAAACTATAAAAGTTGTCGAAGAAGCTTTATTAGAATTAAACTTAAAAATTCTAAATAATATTAACAGTCACCAAGGAAGTGCTCACTCCATCACTCCTCAAAAAAATAATATAATTAAAGTAAGATCTGAAAAAGAAGAACTTGGATATGTTGGATCTCCAATATCAATTGATAAAAAAGAAATTATAAATTCAATTAATGATAAAAAAATTCCAATAATTGTTCCTATGGGTTTAGGAAAAGATGAAAAATTATACAATATTAACGCTGATGTAGCAGCAGGATCTATTGCAAAAGAATTAAAAGCAAGAAGATTGTTGCTAATGACTGATGTTGAGGGAGTTTTAGACCAAGATAATAAACTTATTACTGAACTAAATTCTGATTTTGCGAAAAAAATGCTTGAAAAAAAAATAATATCAGGAGGCATGATTCCCAAAATTCATACATGCTTAGATGCTGTTAATAATGGAGTTACAGGTGTCGTGATAGTTGATGGTAGGAAATCACACTCAATTCTTTTTGAGATTTTTTCTGATAAAGGTGCAGGAACATTAATAAGAAAATGAAAAATTTAGATCATATTGAAAATATATTATTTGATTGCGATGGAGTACTTTATAAAGATTTAGATGCAGTATTTGGTCAAGTTAGTAAAAGAATGACAAAATACATCTCTAATAAATTAAAAATTGATTTAGAAGAAGCAAAAGATCTGCAAACAAAATATTTTCACAAATATAATACAAGCTTAAATGGTCTTATGATACATCACGACATACCACCAAAAGAGTTTTTGGATTATGTACATGATATCGATTTGTCATTTTTGAGTAAAGATTTAGAATTAAGAAAAGAATTAGAGAATATGGATTATAAAAAATTTGTTTTTACAAATGGAAGTAAAGAACATGTTAAAAATATAACAGCTGCTCTTGGTATTTTTGACTTATTCAATGGTATTTTTGATATAGTAGATGCTGAATATAACCCTAAACCTGAGGCAAGGGCATTTGATCTTATGATTGATAAATTTAAAATTGACCCAAAGAAAACTCTGTATATTGAAGATATTGCAAAAAATCTATCTATTGGTAAAGAAAGAGGGGCAACCACGGTTTGGTTAATTAATAATGAGTATTGGGGTAAAAAGGAATCTGATAAAGATTATATTGATCACAAAATTGAAAATCTTTCTTTATTTTTAAAAGAAATAAGGTTATTAAAAAAATTATAAATTATGAGTAATGAAAATATAATAAATGAAGCTTGGGAAAAAAGAGATCAGGTAAATCAAGATTCTGATCAAAGTCTAAAGGATACTATTAATCAAATTATAGAAGATTTAGATAAAGGCAAAGCAAGAGTTGCTGAAAAGATAAGTGGAGAATGGGTGACTCACCAGCATATTAAAAAAGCTATAATGTTAAGTTTTAGAATTTATCCTATGCAAAATCTTAATGGTCCCTACAGTAGCTGGTATGACAAGGCACATTTGTTGAAAGGGAAAACAGCTGGATGGTCAAAAGAAGATCATGAAAAAGCTGGTTTTAGAATGGTACCTAATTCCCCTGTCAGAAAAGGTTCTTTTGTAGGAAAGAATGCAGTATTGATGCCATGTTATGTAAACATTGGGGCTTATATTGATGAAGGTACAATGATCGATACATTTGCAAGAGCTGGTAGTTGCTGCCAGATTGGAAAAAATTGTCATATATCTGCCGGCTCTGGAGTTGGTGGAGTCTTAGAACCTGCGCAGGCTTTACCAACGATTATTGAAGATAACGTTTTCCTTGGAGCAATGTCAGAAGTAGTAGAAGGTGTTATTGTTGGAGAAGGTTCGGTTCTAAGTATGGGAATGTATATCGGACAATCTACAAAAATAGTTAATAGAAAAACTGGAGAGATTACATATGGAAAAATTCCACCTTATTCAGTAGTTGTTCCTGGTTCATTGCCTGACAAAAGTAATTCTTCAGGTCCATCTTTATATTGTGCAGTAATAATTAAGCAAGTAGATGAAAAAACAAGATCAAAAACATCTATTAATGATCTTTTAAGAGA
>MDTE01112909.1_pt1 | contig 10564 bp, 4 predicted proteins | sample 811231 | NCBI WGS metagenome assembly MDTE01 (sample SAMN05326651, study PRJNA326480) | marine metagenome | isolation source: seawater | place: Indian Ocean: Red Sea | collected 2010 | reverse complement strand
AGGCGCAATTCTAAACACGATCTCAAGCGGTTCATTTCCGTCAACATTCGTAGGTTGAATTTGTGTGTCTTCTCCAGCCTCTAGGCCTTCAATTTCGAGGAGTGGACAATTGCGTACATCGGCTTCGATCTTTGTAGCAGCATCAACGCTATTCCCCATATTGTTGAGAAGTAGGGATTCTTCGATCCAAGTCCCAGCGTCAACTTTACTTGCAAGGAGTGTTACTTCAGGCAAAAGTTTGTGGAATCGAGGTACATCGAGATCAGCATCGATTTCTTTTGGTGAAACTGGAGCGCCTGCTGCGCTTTCTTCCGCAGTAACCACGATAGCAATTTTATCACTTGGTGAATGGCCTCGTACATCATCTGGATTCGATGTCGATAAATCGATTGAAAAAGTCTCATTTGACTGGGCACTTACAGTAATCGATTCCTCAAAGGAAGCATCTAGAAACTCGAGATCCTCATCGAACTCGACAACGATGTTGAGGCTCAAATCATTAATTCGAGGATTATCAACAAAGAAAACGAGTGTATCTTGAATTTTCCATTTCTCTCCATCAAGGGCAAGGGTGTAACTTGGTTCAACCTCTGTATCCCAACCGAATTCCCATTCATTGTTTGTGGGCAGTTGCCCTGAAATCGATGGGAGCGTTGCACAAAAAAGGAGCGCAAGACAAAACCATACTCCTCGTTTCATGCTTCATCACCAAGAATTTCCCGAAGACTGCGCTTTGCTAGGACACGAACCATTGACTTACGATATCTTGGTGGAAGAGCAGTGTTGTTCACTGGCTTGATGGATTTCATTATCGCCTCCGAGAGTGGATTGATCGAACTGCTCGAAAATTCCTCACCCAACGAATCAATCTCAGTTTGGTGAGACCTTGGTATCGATTCCAATGCAGTTGATGCGACTCGAAGGGATGAAGGCTGTCCCGCTATCCACGAAGATGCAACTCCTGCCTCAGGGAAGTCCCAGGATTCTCGGACTCGGAGTTTCTTGTACGAACCGACTCGGTTCTCAACGCCCTTTGGAAACGTTACTTTGAGTACGAATTCACCGTTTTCAAGAATATTTCGAGTGATTCCATCGAGTTGAAAGAATTCATCAACAGGTACTTCACGTTGCCCGTTCGGACCAATGATGTGTATGATTCCTTCAAGGACCATAAGGGATGGAGCAAGGTCACCTTGATAGGTTGCTACACAAAGCGTATTCTGGTTTGGAATCACACGACAATCGGAGCCCGTTCCGCAATCTTCTTTATGGCACCAATCAATTGAACGACGCCAGTCCTCACTTTGATTGAACCAAAAACAACGCGTATCCAAACAAATATTTCCTCCGAGAGTAGCATTGTTTCGAATCAAAGACGATGCAATCTTACTTGCAGCTGCTGCGATAAGTGGATGTACAGCATTTGATGTTGTTAGTGCGCCTAATCGAGCCATGGCACCAATTTCATGCATCGAAATTGTATCAATTCCCTCAATTTGAGCCAGAGATATAACGTGTTTTTTCACGTTGATGTGCCACTTGTAATTTGGTAAAAGATCGGTGCCCCCTGCAACCCAGTCAAACGATTCATCTTTTGCCATGAACGTTGATGCGAGTTCGCACGCCTCTTCGACGCTCTTTGGATGATGCAAATTAAACGGCGGCATCAACATCATTATTCACCTCCCATTTGTCGTTGTTCTTTCTTCAGCCAAGCTTTACCTGCAAGGCCAAGTTCTGCCAATTGTTCTGGCACCGGTTCGACTGCAGATTTCCAACCATCAACTTGGTCCTCAAGTGGTTGAGTGGGATCAAATCCAAACAAAACGCCATTCACATATGCGCTCGTATCTTCACTTCGTTGTCGTCGACGATCACGTTCTTTGTGCTCCTGGCCGCGAGCCACCAACGTTGACTGCAAAGAGCTGTGTTCAAGACGAGGAGAGGGTAAATCAGTCTCATCAATGCCTCCGAGTTCCTTGGTTTTTGCTGAAATCGCTTTCCAGACGACGTCCGGAGTCAGCGGTAGATTCCGAATACGAACCCCGATAGCATCGTAAACAGCATTGACAACAGCAGGAAGAATCGGTAAGAGCGGCCCTTCACCTGCCTCTTTTGCTCCGAATGGGCCTTCAGGATCGGATGATTCAACAATAATTGGTGTCACGTGAGGCATTTCATGAATTGATGGTATCTTGTACTCCAGTAGATTCGGATTTTGCAGATGTCCAGTTCGACCATAGACCATTTTTTCTGAGAGCACTTGTCCCAGCCCCATATGACATGAGCCAATAATTTGGCCTTCAACAGCCAGTGGGTTCAATGCTTTGCCGCAATCGTGAGCAGCCCATACATTGGTGCATGAAACCAAACCCGTCTCCACGTCGACATCGACTTCAGCCACATAAGCTGAGAACGAATAGGCAGGTGCAAGCCCAGCTGCAGCTCCTTTGTGGACACCACCCATTGGTGGAGAGCGGTATGCACCACTCGAAATCAATGAGCCTTTGTCTTCTTGGGCCTTGTGAAGTGCCTCGAGATAGGAAACTCCGACAGCAGGGTCGTGTTTGTAGTAGATGCGGCGATCGTTTAACACAAGTACATCGGGGTGGTATCCCAATATCTCCCATGCAGCATTGAGAAGTTTCTCACGAATGTCAAGTGCTGCTCGAATTGCGGCATTTGCGTTCATGAACGTTACTCTGCTTGAATAGGATCCAAGGTCAACAGGGCTTGTATCGCTCTCATGAGAGCGAACGTGAATCATCTCAATGGGTAGGGCAAGAACCTCAGAAACGACTTGAGCAACTGCTGTGGTCGAGCCTTGCCCAATATCTGCCGCTCCAGTATGAACTGTTACACCACCATCCATGTCAATTTGCATGTGTACAGTTGCATGAGGAAAGCGATTCGGGTCCCAGTGGATTGGCAAACCTGAACCAGAAATAAAGAAGCCACATCCAATTCCGATTCCTTTTCCGAGAGGCATTTGACGGAATTTCGTATCCCAATCCGATCCTTCACGAACTCGTTCAAGCGCTTCCCGCATACCGTTGGAAGTAATGCGGAAACCGGAAATGGTTCGACTGTGTGGAGGCAATAAGTTGGCCAAACGCAAATCGATTGGGTCGACTTGCATTTGCTCCGCCATTTCATCAAGGCCCACCTCGACCGCACAACGTGTGTTAACCGCTCCGTGACCTCGCATGGCTCCACTAGCAGGTTTGTTCGTCCAAACACGGGCACCAGTGTAATGGAACGATCCGAGTTCGTATGGAGCGGTTGCAAGCACACCGTTGTAATAGGATGTAACGTGCCCAAAGGAAGCAAAACCGCCTCCATCGATAAGCGCATCAATATCAAATCCTGAGATTCGTGCTTCTTCATCAGCGGTCATCTTCACTTCGATATAACTCGGGTGTCGTCCCCGATTGATCCAATACACTTCTTCTCGAGTGAAATTAATTCGAACAGGGCGTCCAGCCTTTCGTGAAAGAATCGCAGCACACATTTCATGAGGAAATGGATCGGATTTTCCTCCAAAACCTCCACCTACGAATGTTCGAATAACATTGATTTGATGCATTGGAACTTCAAGCACAGTGGAAAGTGCACGATGTGCATAGTGAGGTACTTGTTGAGGCGTGTACAATTGCAGACGACCGTTTGGGTCCCAGTGAGCAACAACGGCATGAGGCTCCGTAAATCCATGATGAACTCCTTCCATACGCCATTTTCCATGCGATGAGGCGGTTGGATCATTGACGAGACTGCGATCACCAAATTCTTGGAACACGCGTTTCTGAACGTTCGTTGTACCAACGTGGTATTTTCCACGCCAATGAATCGGTTCGTCCTGATCTTCGAGCCCTTTTCGGGGATCAAAAACTGGATCAAGAACCTCCCATTCGATTTCAAAAAGATTCAACGCTTCCATGGCCGTTGCTTCATCAACAGCTGCTACACATGCTACGAGATCTCCAACGTGACGTACTTTCTCAACTGCCATCGCATGTTCGTCTTTGGTCACTGGGAGGACACCAAATGTGTTTGGTGCATCTGCTCCCGTAGCGACGGCCAAAACACCTGGCAAGGCTTCGACTTTTGACGTATCAATCGACTTTATCTTCGCATAATGGTGCGGTGAACGAAGAATCTTACCAATGATTTCATTCGGTAATCGCACATCATCTCCGTACCATGCTTGTCCTGTTACTTTTGCATGCGAATCCACCAATGCACGAGGCTTTCCAACCTCCGTCCCGGTTCGATACCGGTCGTGAATGTGAGACCCTGCAGGTTGCGGCTCTCTTCCTCCAACGGACTCGGGAATTGAATCAAGGTCACGAGGTGCCATGTTTGGCCGGGACCCTCCAGAACCTGGAGGAGGGAATTTTTGTTTTCCTGCGACACGCTTTCCATCCTTTCGGATTTCACCCGAAGATGCGCCAGGTTGTTGTCGATAGCCGCCTGCCATAGAATCACCTCGCATGACCCGGAGGCATCGACGGTTCATCGGGCCCTTCGGGATGTGGATTTGGATGTGCATCACTTGCAGGTAAAGGCGCAGGTGCTTCGCCTCGTTTGATTTCTGCTGCTGCTTCTATAGAATCTACAATCTGCTGATAGCCTGTGCATCGGCATAGATTTCCTTCGATCGCACATGCAATTTCTTCACGAGTAGGATTCTCGTTTTCATTGAGTAGAGCTTCAGCACTCATCAGAAACCCTGGCGTACAAAATCCACATTGTGAACCGCCATGGGTTGCAAAACAGGTCTGGATTGGAGCAAGATGAGCACCATCAGCAAGGCCTTCTACAGTTGTAATCTCTTGACCCTCAACTTGGCCTGCAAGGCACAGACACGATAATCGTGGTTCACCATTAATCATCACAGCACAGCAGCCACAGGTACCTAAATCACAACCACGCTTGACACCCAGCATTCCGACTTCATCTCTTAACACATCGAGGAGAATGGCATTTGATGGTGCAATGGCTTGTACTTCTTGTCCATTGACAACCGCTGACCAAATGGTCTTCGGAGCGGATGGAATCATCGTTACATGTTCTTTTCCAACCATAGGACTCACCCGACTTAACCTTGAGAACTCCGTCTATGAATGTAAGGTATCACTCCAATCCAAAGGCTACGCCTTTTCTTCCCAAAACGGGTTGTCTGACAGGTCTGCGTCAACGGCATCGACGATTTGAGCATCGAGATATGTGCGAAGCTGCTTACCGGATAAACTACCCTCTTCTCGTGTTGAAAGAGTTGAAACCAAGAGGAGTACAATCAGGAACAGAATGATTCCGCCGAGGGAGAACCCAATCACAGCATACGTCGAGAAACCGTCCTCATCCGCAGGCATTGGCGGTGATTTATCGTCAGTCATCACCATAATCTCAGCAGTGATAATTGGAGATGATTGGGGATTTGCTCCGTCCTCATCCAAAATACCACGGATCATGATCGTATGATTGCCAATGATCTCAACACTTTCATGTTCAAGATAATGAATAATGCTGATAACCGAAATCTCAGCACTCGAGTCTCCTGGTTCGTAACCATGCAAGGTCGTCCATGGAGTTTCCAAACCATTGCTCCTCCACCTTACAGTCTCCGTATTTTCACTCACATCAAAGACAATACTGTCCCAATCACGAAGATGGATTCGGTTGTCAAGCGTTGTCGGTGTTGAAACAGTAACGCTCAGATTGGAGTTGAAATCAAAATGATACTGCGCCGCTTCAAGCAAAGCGTCAAGTGCTCGAACTTCTCCATGCCCATACACATTGTTCTGACGATTCTTAGGAATCAAATCTTCAACACAGGGTTCGTTCGCAGCCATGTAATGGCATTGGCGATATGTAGCGGTTTCTTGCATAATATTTCGGACATCGAATGGCGAGAGATCTGGATTGGCTTGGAGCATCAAGGCTGCAACACCTGCAGCACCCGGTGTCGCCATACTCGTACCACTAAAAGCAACGTAACCATCACCAGTGTTGTGGGCTACAGACATGACATCGGATCCAACAAAAGCGATGTTTGGCTTTACCCGCCCTTCTTCGGTGGGCCCTTGGCTACTGTAGATGGCAATACTGGAATCTTTGTCCAGTGCCCCAACTGTAATCGCATCTTCTGCACTACCAGGAGTCCCGATTTGGGCTGAAACTGCGTTGTTACCTGCAGCAATGAAAAGAGCAATTCCTTGACTCATCATCTTATTTGCATAGCGATTCACGCTGTCCTCTTCTGAAGACGTCCATTCGATTGCACCTGGACCGCCAAGGCTCATCGATGCGGCTCGAATGTTGAAATCATATCGCTTTTCAACAGTCCACTCCATCCCTGCCATGACGGTTCCAAACGAACCGCTACCCCCAGAATCAAGGACCTTTACACCAACCAAAGATGCCTTTGGAGCCATACCTGGGTGGTCATAATTTGGAGCACCTGTTCCTGCTGTTGTTCCTGCACAGTGAGAACCATGTCCTTGGTCATCATACGGGAAAACTTCGGTCCCATTTCTCAAATCGGGGTTGTTAACCGGGTCGTAAAATCCGATGATTTTCGGGTCATTTGTGGAAGGGTCATCATCTTGGTCATCCAGGCCAGAATGGTTGCCGTCAATCCCAGTATCGATGATGGCGACCGTGATCCCAGAACCATTGTACCCAGTTTGTTCCCATGCAGTGTCAACACCGTGAAGTGCTGCGGCATCTCCATTGGTTACGGTAAGGATTCCATCCAATTCGAGCATGACGACACCAGGAAGTTGTGAGGCGGTGAGGATGTCACCAACCGGAACTCGACCTGCAAGAGCATTGATGCCCTTCAAGGTCCATTGATGGCGGTAATCAACCGCTTCCTCAAGCATTTGAATCTCTGAGGTTCCTGGTGTGAATGAGAAATCAACGATGAGTGGGAGTGTCTTGTCCTCATCTAAGAAAAGTGGATTGTGTTGATGGAGTTCAATCATGTCTCCAATTCCGTTTCCATCTCGATCTACAGTGGTCTCGACCCACCAACCTTCTTCACCTGATTCTTCAGTAGAGGAAACGGGAACTGTAGCCAAAACGGTCGGAAGGACAAACATAGCGAGACAAAGGATTGGTAACGCCAAACGTGGCATCTTCGTACGGCTCATGTTTAGCCCAAGAATTACTATTGTTTGAACTCTTTCAATTTGAGTGTTAAGAATTTCCACGGAAATGCTACTCTGGCCACTTATGCTGGGTGTTAATTTATATTGGTAATCATGGCAACAACAACTGATTCAAATGCCCGCACCACAGAGGAAACCCAAGCAAATGGTCTCAATTGCTAACGATGCAATTTTCGCAAATGAGGATGAAGAAATACCATTCAAGCCTGTCATCGTCCGCGCACCTGGTGATACCAAAGGCGATTCGCTCGAACGATTTACTGAAATCATAATGTTTGGCGTTGCCATGATAGCAATTTGGATTGGGCTTCTGGGAATTGCATTCAGCGACAATGTTGGTGAAGAAAAATTCATGATCCTTTTCTTCGGAGGATTTGCTTCTTCCGCTGCAGCTCTGTTCATGGTTGAATTGCAAGCAAAAAAGAACGAATATCAACTCATGATCTCCCAAAATTATCTGCTCGGTGTTTCGTTCTTTTTCATGGCAGTTGGGACACTTTGGGGCCTCCGTTTCCTTGGTGGATTTGTTACCCTACAGGAATTTCAATTCGATGGGAATGCATTTACCTACCTTGGTGAAATCGCATACGATGAAGAAGGAAACAAATTGTTTCAAGCCGGTCCAAACATGATTTATGCTCAAGCATTAGGTGCTGCAGTCATGTGGTTCGTCCATCGGCGAATCCTCGAACGATACAAAGGTGACACTTCATTTGGATGGGCAGTTGCAAGTTACATTCCTCTTGGATTGCTCCTTGTGGGTGTTGGCACATGGATTGAATGGGCAGATTACGAAGTATCCTACCCTCTGGGAATCTCGATCGTCGGTTTGTGCGGCCTTGCGATGTACAGTGCATTGATGTCGAATAAAGCCATCAATTTCGCCGTAGTAAGTGTTGTTTCGGGGATTATCCCAATCGTCTATGAGATTCTCAATGAAAACGCCCCATCTGGAGGCGAAGGCGGCGCCCTTTCACTCCTCATCTTCATCATCATCATTCAAGGATTCTTGGCAGGAAATGAACGGCTGAAACAAACGCTTGCCGAGAAAATGTCGTTCTTCATGATCGGTGTCGTCGTTGTTGCAATGCTGATTGCAAGTGTTGCGAATCTCAATCTCGTTATAGGGCCATTCAAACCGAGCGAAATGGGAAGTGGCCTAGCGACACTTGCCACCTTGCCGGTTGCTCTTTGGATTACTGTCCTGTGCGCCTATTTTCCTGCAACGCATAGAAACAGAGTGCCAGCAATGCCAATTGGGCTTGCTTTCTCATTGTGGACACTCAACGGTAATGAAGCGATTATCCCTTGGATTCTTTCTTTAATCATGATTTCCTACATGCTCTTCTTTGCGGAAGCCACACGAAAGTGGGTTGCAAACTTCACGATGTCAGCATTGTCCTTTTCTTACCTCTTCAGTGACCAAATAGGATACGGTGTTGACCAAGTGGAGATGGATGTTGTCATTGCAATAGGCATCGTTATTGTTGCAGAAACTGCTCGAAGACTTGAGAAAATCTCAATTTGGAGCAGTGTGCAAACGGTGACCTTCATCGCATTGAGCAGCACGATTCTGGATTCACCGTATTGGTTCGTCACATGGCTCTTTGTCATCTATCTCTTGGGAATGGTCTACGAATCGATGCTGAAGGCTCGAGAGGGCGATGACATGGAAAAACGCAATGCGACACTTGCTCTCATCACCTCACTGGTTGTCAGTTCTGGTCTACTGCTCGCGGAGAAGCTCGAAATCCCTGATTCATATCAAATCTCAGCACTCAATGGACTGTCGCTTGAATATTTGATCCTCGGACTGATTGTTTATGCGATCTTCAACACCGTTCGTGACGTTGAAGTTGACATCGGGCGCTTACTCTCCTTGCTTGAAATGAAAGCTTCAGGAGCATATGCCTACGACTCAGAAACCAATGCTTGGTACATCAAGGAAGTTGATGAAGAGGAAATGTCAATGGACAGTTCATACGGCTCAATTGGGCGCGTATCACTGGCTTTTTCATTACTTGCAATAACCATCGGAATCAGCACACTTCAGTCTTCTATGTTGCAAGGCGATACATTCTACCTCGTAGGCTTGTACATCATACCTATCGGTATTCTGTTTTGGGAAATCAATTCAATGGATGTTCTTTCATCACAAAGTCGAATGATTGGATCTTTCATGCTGCTCCTCATTGCAGCCTCATCAATGCCACTCATGCTCAATGTTGAACATACAGATGGGTTGTTTCGAGCAGGTATTTTGTTCGATTTGATCTTTTTATCAGCCCCAATAGGTGCATTTGTACTCATCAATAAACGTGGTCTGGATCGAGACCACCTCAGTCGATCTGCGGATCAAGTGATGCTTTGTGTTCTCTTAGTCATTGGAATGATGGATCAATCGGGTGGGTTGCTGTTCCTCAGCATGTACGGTCTTGTTGCTGTTGTAGCACTTCAATACCGACATCATGGAGTAACAATGCTGGCGCCATTAGCGACAGTTTCGATGTATTGGCTTGGAGATCATGGTCTTGCATATTCATTCCTCGATTCCTACATTTACTCAGACCCGAATCATATCTCAGAAATTCGGGTCCTTTGGTTTACACGAACCACGGGTCTACTCGTTGCAGCACATATGTTGATGCCGATGGCATGGAGTATTCTTGATATCCAAAAGGACGAAATGGTGGAGAATCCATTCCCGTGGTTCCTTCCAATGTTGTGGTTCTTGTTTGCAATTTGGGCTGTACTTCCTTCTGCTTCCTGGTTGCCCCTCGTAGCTTGTATCTTTGGAATCCTCAACGCATGGGTGCGTGGTGATATCAATCTCATACCACTCCTTGCAGTTGGCCTGATTTTCTCATTCATGATTGGATTCTCAAATGGAGGGTACTTCACTGGAGAAATCTTCGGCTATTCAATGCTGTTCTCTGGTATCATAATCTACGGATTGTGGCTTGCAAATTCATACGGAATTATGGAAATGAACGTCATCGACAAAGAACGGTTAGAAGCACTGATGCCGTATTCACTGGATGTTCAATTGCGCTTCCTAACGATTGCGACACTTCTTCTCTCCTTCGACGTTGTCAACGGACTAGGCATGCTTGGAGGAAGCGCTTGGGCAACGTATGAAGCCATCCAAAAAGGAGACAAAATATCAATCCTTTTCCTACCGCTCATCGATGGTTTGACAGCAGCAAATCTGATCAATCAATTTGAAGTTGGCTCAGAATCAATGCAAGATTTCCTCATCGGTGGTATCTTTTTGATTGAAGGTGCTGTAATGATTTATCTCTCGTCAAAAACAGACCGCATCTACGATTCAAAGATTTTCGAATGGAAGGACGATGATGAATTCTTCAACTTCATCGAGTACATGGGCTTCT